>Ga0208015_1000134_pt1 | contig 50346 bp, 39 predicted proteins | sample 26BtaG_FD_184101 | JGI IMG/M metagenome (GOLD analysis project Ga0208015, IMG submission 184101) | Marine viral communities from Cariaco Basin, Caribbean Sea - 26B_WHOI_OMZ_CsCl (SPAdes) (version 2) | ecosystem: Environmental > Aquatic > Marine > Oceanic | place: Caribbean Sea: Cariaco Basin... | reverse complement strand
AGGTTTGATTGCTTATTGCTGGTTTCCCTATAAACCCACCATCAAAAACATGCCTCAGCAGGGACAGGTAGCCACATTGTAAATAGTATCAATGAGTTACAATCTGGCTTATCCCGAACTGGGGTTAGTTATTACTCCTTTAAATTAAGTAGATGTCCTTGAGGACAAAACCATATTAACTAATGGAAAAAGACAAATGAGGACAACAAGCGAGAATAGAACAGAAAAAATGGAAGAGAGCAAGCAATTAATCTCAGAGATTAAGAGAGTTTGCGAACGACTTAGTTGGTCTCAAAAAGAACTTGCTGAAAAAATTTATTTAGAATTAAACGATGATGATAATGAAAAGAATATCGAAGCTTTCTGCTTTGCTTTCGTGAAGCAGTTACAACGTGCTACAACACACCCAGAGCGACTCAAAGAATACCTCTCAATCATGTCAAATCTGCCTGAATTTAAAAAAAGCAACTTAGTCCTAAATAAATACACTCCTCTTGATCATTTGAGTGATTTTATCCAATACGAAATGCTCAGAATTTCAAAAGACTTAGATAAAAAATTTCATGCTATAGAAATAGCAAAAGATTCGGAAAAATAACCCGTATTAGTCTGGTGGTAATACAATAAAACCTTCTATAACATTACAGTACGTAAGGTTCGCCTAGCGCACCGATAAGACTAACGTTAAGGTTAAAACTAATTTATCACAAAGCGGTTATTTGGAGGCGCTGTTTAGCCCCGACTGTAGCGGTATCCTGCTGGTTTGGGCGAGTTGAGATGGCTAGGTGTTGGGGTGGCGACGCGAAGCAAGCGACGACCCAAACCGTAGCCAGCGCTGCGCCCAAACTGGCAGATACAAGCGGAAGGCGGGAAATAGCTCCCCTACTTTAAAAACCCAAACCCCAAACACAAAAAAGGTGAGCATTACGCCCACCTTTTTTTATGCTTACAACAATACTCTAAACCAACTTATCCTATCTAAACCAAGCGCGAGCGTTACGGAACATACGCATCCACGCGCCGTCTTCATCCCACGCTTCTGGTTTCCAGCTATGGTTATACGCTTTTAGGTTACGCTCAGGATGCGGCATCATGATAGTGACGCGACCATCGGTACTACATAGACCCGTGACCCCGCCGAGCGAGCCGTTTGGATTGAGCGGATAGGTTTCAGTTGGATGACCTTGGCTATCGACATAACGCATGGCGAGCTGACCGTGGTTTGCCATACCGTCGATTTCGGTATTATTCAGCGTAGCATAGCCTTCACCATGCGCCACAGCGATTGGCAAGATACTGTCTTGCATGCCTTTGAACAGAATCGACTTGGTACGCTCAACTTTTACGTTGACGGTACGCGCTTCAAATCGAGCGGATTTGTTAGCGATGAAGCGTGGGAAGTTTTCCGCGCCTGGGATGAGGTCTTTTAACTGCGCCATCATCTGACAACCGTTACAGACACCCAAGCTAAAGGTATCTGGACGGGCAAAGAAGCGAACAAACTGCATGCGTAGCTCATCATGGAACAAGATAGAGTTCGCCCAGCCTGAGCCTGCGCCGAGTACGTCACCATAACTAAAGCCACCACACGCGACCAGACCATCGAAGTCACGTAGGTTGATGCGGCCACTGAGTAGATCACTCATGTGGACATCTACCGCTTCAAAGCCCGCTTGGGTAAAGCCTGCTGCCATTTCTGTCTGACCGTTGACACCTTGCTCACGCAGGATTGCGACTCTTGGTTGGCTGTTATTAGCATCAGCGCGGCTGTTTACATAAGGCGCTTCCACTTTTTGATTAAGATCGAAGTTTGGCGCAGCGATGAGACCTTTATGGCTCGCGTCGCTAATCAAGTCATACTCTTGCTGTACGCAGGCTGGGTTATCACGGCGACGCGCGATTTGATAGCTGACCTGTGTCCATGCTTGCTGTAGCTCAGTACGGCTAAAGCGTAAGGTGTCATCACCCATAAGCGTTGGCGTTTGGATCAGTAGGCTATCTTCTTCTGAGCTTTGACCGACTAGGCTGAGCATATCGCTGACGTTAAACTCTTCTGCCAACTGCATGAGTGCCGCGACGTTTTCTGGCAATACTTGGATGACCGCGCCCAGCTCTTCACTGAACAGCTGACCGAGTAAATTGTCATCATTTAATGACAGCTTGATACCCTGACGACTGGTGAACTGCATCTCTGCGATAGTCGCTAGTAAACCGCCATCACCGATATCGTGATAAGCGCTGATGACGCCTTGCGCGTTGCCCGCTTGCACAAAGTTAAAGAAGTCGACCAAATCGCTTGGCTGCGCAAGATCTGGGCAGTCATTACCGAGTTGGCTTAGCGTTTGCGCTAGGATTGAGCCACCTAGACGCAATTTACCTTTAGACAAGTCAATACGATAGAACGCACTATCGCCATTGATGAGTTCAGGCGTTAGCGTTTTTGCGACGTCAACGACAGGGGCAAACGCAGTCACGACCAAGCTCATTGGTGATACGACTGATTTATCAGCGCCCTCTTCATCACTCCAGTTAGCACGCATCGATAACGAGTCTTTACCGACTGGGATGGCGATACCGAGCGCTGGGCATAGCTCTTCGCCGATTGCGTGTACTGCATCGAACAATGCCGCATCTTCCGCATCATCACCGCACGCTGCCATCCAGTTCGCTGACATAGTGATATCAGACAACTGAGCAATACGCGCGCCAGCGATGTTAGTAATCGCTTCGCCCACTGCCAGACGTGCAGAGGCTTTTGGATTGATAAGCGCAATTGGCGTACGCTCACCGACACTCATGGCTTCACCAGTCATCGGCTGACCATCTAGTGCCACTAGACCTGACGCCGTCACCGCGCAATCTGATACAGGCACTTGATAGCGACCCACATACTGATCACGCACGACCATGCCCGTGATAGAGCGGTCACCAATGCTAATCAAGAACGATTTGCTTGCTACCGTTGGGTGACGCAATACATCGGTAATTGACTCGGTTAAATTAACGTCACCAAGTTCTAATGCTGGTAACGTACTATCAGCACGCTCGAAGCTACGCTGCATTTTTGGTGTACCGCCGAGCAGTACTTGCATCGGCATATCAACTGGTTGCTCGTCTAACAGCTCATCATCAACGATTAGCTGACGGATATCCGTCGCCTCGCCCAAGATAGCATATGGGCAGCGCTCACGGGCACAGATCGCATCGAACTGATCTTTGCTCTCTGGGCGAATCGCGAGGACATAACGTTCTTGCGCTTCGTTTGACCAGATCGCCATCGGCGACATGCCCGCTTCTAACGATGGAATCTTACGCAGGTTCAGATGTGCGCCCATTTCATGGTCATTCACCAGTTCTGGCATGGCATTAGACAGACCACCTGCACCGACGTCATGTAGCGAGACGATTGGGTTGCCGTCTTTACTATTATTACTTGTCTCTACATCATCACCAGACTCTTTATTACCAGCTAAGGCCCAGCAGCGATCAAGGACTTCTTGGCAACGACGCTCCATCTCAGCGTTATCGCGCTGAACTGAGGCAAAATCCAAACCTTCATCAAGCTCGCCACTATCGACCGACGATGCGGCACCGCCGCCCAGACCGATTTGCATCGCAGGGCCACCAAGGACGATCAATAAATCGCCTTTTTTAATAGCGTTTTTTTCAATCAAATTGCGTTTAATATTGCCGTAACCACCTGCCAGCATGATTGGCTTATGATAGCCGCGCATCTCGCTACCGTCTTTTGCCGCAGAGGTATCTAGCTGGAAGCTACGGAAATAACCGCATAGGTTCGGACGACCAAACTCGTTGGAGAAGTTGGCACTACCGAGTGGCGCTTCGGTCATAATCTCAAGGCTGGTTGCCATACGATCTGGCGTACCATACGCTTGCGTGCTCAGCTGACCTGACTGCTCCCACTTTTCAGATAGCTCTGGGATATGTAGATGCGACACATGGAAACCTGCTAGACCCGCTTTTGGCTTACCGCCGCGACCCGTTGCGCCTTCGTCACGAATCTCACCACCAGAACCAGTCGCCGCACCTGAATACGGAGCAATCGCGGTTGGGTGATTGTGCGTCTCAACTTTCATCAAGATATCGATGTTTTCTTGATGAAATCCATAAGGATGGATTGAGTTGGCATCCATCGCGTCCGTTGGGATAGGATAAAAACGCATACCATCAGACCCCGCCATCACAGCAGCGTTGTCTTTATAGGCTGACAAGATACCTTGCGGATTAGACTGGTAAGTGTTTTTGATCATTTGGAACAGTGACTTTGGCTGTGCTTCGCCGTCAACTGTCCACTGAGCATTAAAGATCTTATGACGGCAATGCTCTGAGTTCGCCTGTGCAAACATCATCAGCTCAACGTCGGTTGGATTGCGTTTCAACTCATTGACGTACGCATTCATCAGATAGTCGATATCTTCGCTGGATAACGCAAAGCCGAACTCGGTATTGGCAGACTCTAGCGCTGCCTGACCTTGTCCGATGACGTCGATATGATTCAGTGAAGCTGGCGCTTGATCGTCAAACAATTTACTGACATCGCTCAAGTCATAAACCAAGCTCTGAGTCATACGGTCAAACAACAACTGCTCAGCGTCTACTGGTAGTTTTTCGCCTGCGTCACCGTCTGTTTTTTCATCAATGGTTAACGTATAAACAACCACACGCTCAACACGATTGATCTCGATTTCACAGTTATTAAAGATATCAGTCGCTTTACTCGCCCATGGTGAGATGGTACCAAAACGTGGCGCAACGATCACTTGTCGTTGGTTGTCTTGCGGCGCATCTAGCGTCGTTGATGCATCAACCGCCAATAAATCTAGCGCTTTTTTATGCTCATCACCGCTCAATGCGCGTGAGAGTACATAGACTTGCTGAGTACTTATTTGACTAACATTTAGCTCGGTTTTTTGCTGGAACTGACTGATGAGTTGCTGCGTCTGAAAATCGGTAAGAAACGGTTGTCCGGCGATGGTCATCATAAAGGCATAATCCGTAAGATCAAGGCATCTCTGCCATGCTAAGTAAATGGTCTGGGTATTATAACAAGAAGACCTATAATAAGCAGGTCTAAACCGAGATAAATTGCTGATAACTGATACGTCATTGCCGCTAACCACGTGCTCAATAATATAACCAATCGATTCAACAACCCGCCCATGAATGTTTAGATAGCATTCAAATACAGTGACGACATTTAGCGTCGCAATTTTTACCTAACCCTCATACTCCTTACAAACACTCACATCGCATTACTGGGCACCTATATAAATGTATGGTCACAACTCGGTATTCTAGTCCCAGTTGTTAAGGCGATGTCTCTTAAAAGATGAATCACATCTACCTTGAATAAAAATGATTACTACAAACAATAAACTGTCTACTCACTATAAAGAAAAGGAAATCCTCTATGAATAAGCAAGAACAGATCGACAAAATCCAAGACGTTATCAAAGATGTGAAATTTGCAATGTTAAGCACCGTCAACAGTAAAGGTGACGTCCATGCATGGCCAATGACAACCAGCGAAGCGAGTATCGGCGGTAAAGAGATTTGGTTCATTGGTGACAAAACATCAGACGTGGTTAAAGACATTCAAAATAATCAAAAAATCGGCTTGTCTTATGCTTCTAAAGACGAGAAAGACTACGTCTCTGTAAGCGCCAACGCTGAGTTACCAACAGATAAAAACAAATTAGAAGAACTGTGGTCACCTGTTTACAATGCGTTTTTTGAACATGGTAAAGAAGATCCAAACGTACAGCTAATCAAAGTCATCCCACATGGCGTTGAGTGCTGGTTAGGTGGTAGCTCTACTATCAATATGTTCAAAATGGCAGCAGCAGCCCTACAAGACGGCAAAACAGCCGAAGACATCGGCGAGCAATTTGAAGTATCGCTATAGTTTAAAAGCCATATATAACTCGATTTGGCTCAAATAAGCCTACGGTCAATGAGTCGCCCAAAACGTCAATATACCTCGGTCTATTGGCGTTTTTTATAGCATTACAAACCGTCACAGCGTATTACAGACTATACGTATCGCTTCGTTAGATGATTTGGCTATATTGATAACTGATTCTGATTATTAAAGCCCTTCAACCCTATCGAAAACGTCCAACCCTCCCATTTTAAATAGTAAAGGATAACTATGATGAGCAAGCAACAACAAATGGACACCATCCAAGAAATGGTAAAAGACATCAAATACACCATGATGACCACTCGTAATGATGAAAACCATCTACATTCTTGCCCGATGAATACCACTGAAACCAGTATCGGCGCAAAAGAAATTTGGTTTATTGGTCACAGCCCTTGCGAAACCGTGAGCAGTATTGAAAAGAACCCAGAAGTGAACTTGGCTTACGTCAGTGAAGATGGCAAGAAATATCTCTCTATCACGGGTAAAGCCGAGCTGGTTGATGACGAAGAAAAGCTCAATGAGCTGTGGTCGCCTATGTACAATGCGTATTTTGAAAAAGGCAAAGAGGACCCACGCGTTCAGCTAATCAAAGTTACTCCACATGGCGCTGAATATTGGGCGAATGGTAATGCCATCACCAGCGCTGTCAAAATGGCGGCGGCAGCTGTCACCGATACTGCCATTGAAAAAAGCTTGGGTGAGAATTTTTCGATAGAGCTGTAATGCTTCAGTCGTTAAAACAGTAAGAATAGACAAATAAAAAACGCCAGTGGTATGAGCCACTGGCGTTTTTTATGCTGGTTATGATTGTTTGTATCACTATTAACCGCTTTGCTTTAGGTACGGCCAAGCTGCTTTGAGATAAATCATCATCGACCAAAGCGTCAATATAACAGCGGCGACCATCAGCGCATAACCGATTGTCTCAAGCGACTCCCAATTCAATAAGAGCACCGTAATGGCCACCATCTGAAACGTCGTTTTTAACTTACCGACATAGGACACGGCGACGCTAGTGCTTTTGCCCAGCTCTGCCATCCACTCGCGCAATGCGGATACAGCGATCTCACGTGAGATGATGACGATCGCAGCGATTGCCATAATAATATTAGGATGCCACTGCACAAGAACGATCAGTGCGACGGCTACCATTAATTTGTCAGCGACAGGATCCAAAAAACGCCCAAACGCTGACATGACATTTAATTTACGAGCGAAGTATCCATCAAGCCAATCGGTAATCGCCGCAATGATAAAAACACTGGTTAATAATAAATGGCGCAATAGGCTATCGCTAAACTCACTCATCCCCACTCGCGCAATGACATTGTCTGAGATTGCAGGCAAGCCTATACCCATGGCAGGCGGCCAATAAGCAATTGCAACAAACAACGGAATCATCAAGATACGAGCAATCGTAAGATTATTGGGCAAGTTAAAAATACTCTTGGTATTTTGCGAACTTGACGGTTCCTGCGTATGCAAATGCGTGCTCTCAGTCATGGCAAACCCAGTTTAATATAGACATAATAATGGCAGATAGCTTAGCATTTTTCCGGCAAGCCGTCATGCCATCTCTGCAGCGATTGAGTCATCAAAGGTATCAACATCAGATATCTCTTTTCATATCCATATAATTTCTTGAAAGCATTGAGTGCTTTTATCAAGATTAATAGCAAAAAACACTAAGACGTTACCATTGATTTAATGGCATATTACTTAAGTAGCTTGGCATATCACTGACCACTTAAATAGATTACTAGCCAAATAAAGACTTAACGCATTGATCAGAAGATTTAGTATTTTTATAACGTAATATACTGTAACCAAAACAGCCAAATAGCAGTCAGTCAGGTTATGATAGCAACTGTCACAAAACACTTGTACACTTAAATATGTAAGCAAATATATGTACCTATTGTATTGGTCATTACTGCCCTAATAAATAAGTGTATAGAAAGCCAATAACTATAATAAATCACGACCACGGAACTTGTGACCAATCTGCACAGCCCGTTTTCCTCAGCCCACAGCACCTCCTCTGTGGGCCTTTTTTTGCCTTTTTGCTGGTACGATAGCCTCTCATATAGGTTAAAAAGTATCTTTAAATCTCAGTTGTAAACCAGCGCTGCTGACAGACCATCACAGTACCGTTATCTTGTCTTATAGATCACCTCAACGGTTTGCTGCGCCACCTGATAGCAGCTTTCGATATTGCCGCGTGCGCACCAGTCACCACTGACAATCCACTGTCTGGTTTCATCAACCAAAATACCTAACTCTTTAGTATCTGTATCTATTATAGTAGCCGCATAACGCCAACGATGACAATCTGTTTGGCTTGGAGCGCTATCTTTGTCCCAGTTTAAGGCTTGCTGCGCTGCCATTAATAACGCGGCTTTGACTGTCTCCAAATCATCATCGACACGGGCTTCTGACCAGTCATTGCTTGCATGAATGGTGATGCTTGGTAATAGCTCATCATGAGCAGGTTTATGATGTTCAATAAATATTCTATCGAGTACCTCACTATTCAAATAAGCAACATCCCACTGCGCTGCTGTTTGAGAGTTCAATGTTTCGGGTAATTCTTGGACATTATCCCAACCGAGCATCAGCGTATAGCAGGCCTGCATCTGCGGCTGGGTGATGTTATCTTGCTGATTAAACCCACTATCTGCCATCAGCTCTACTGCCTGACCGTTTGGTGCAGTACAAATGACCCAGTCAAACCAACCGAGGCTCTCCCCTGTCTCGTCAAATAGCTCAGTTTTTTTATCATCTGAGTGAGTGGTCTGCTCATCAAGCGGAGCCACACGCGTTTTAAACATTATGTTTGTGTGCTCGAACCCAGCGGCTAACTCACGTCCCCAACTGGTCATTTTTGGTGTGCTGATATAGCGCGCGTGTACGGTATCCCATCGCTCTTTACTTTGAATATCGGGTAATTGACCATGATCATTTGCGGGCTTTAACTTGACCACGTTGGCACACCATGGCTGTAGCAGCCCAGTATCTAGCCAAGGGGCAATAAACTGCTGAAAACTATCAGTCTTTGCCGTAAAGAACTGTGCGCCAAATGCCCATTGCCAGTTTTTACCTGTGTCACTGTCGGTGCGATAGCGCGTCGCTAACCGGCCGACACTGCGTGATTTTTCAAAGATAGTAATTTGCGGCGTATTGGATGGATCGTGTGTCTGATTTGAGGCGCGCTCTAGTAGTGTCGCGGTTAGCAGTCCTGTCAGACCACCACCAATGATAGCGATTTTTGGCGAGGATTCATCCGTTGAGAGCAAAGTATGATCAGTCATAGTGACAATAAACCTTATCGAGTATTTATGAGTCGCTACCATCTATAAATGGTAAGACGATCTGTTATATGGCGGGCAACTAGTAGGTAGTAATGTTAATTAACCATTGATATTGAACCGTCAAAACGCCGCAATATCAATATCGTCTACGTAAAAAAGCCATGCTATTCACGATAACATGGCTTTTGTTCTATTTTGATCGGTAGGTACTAATGGTAGGCAAGTGCTAAAGGTTAGGTTTAAATTACTTCTTCAACAATGCATATCCATTCATCAAGCTACTCTCCGCGACCAGCTTTGACCTGTTCGACCAGATCATTAATCACTGAGCTGTCCGCCAGCGTGGATAAGTCGCCCAATCCGACATATTGGCCTTCTGCCAGCTTACGCAAGATACGGCGCATGATTTTTCCTGAACGAGTTTTCGGTAGCGCTTCAACCATATAGATAGCATCTAAGGTCGCAATCGGCCCAATCTCAGAACGCACATGACGTTTCAATTCCGCTTTTAGATCGTCTGTTTTTTCTTCACCAGATTTTAGAATGATGAAGGCACAGATGCCAGTTCCGCGAATCTCATGCGGCATACCGACAATCGCGGCCTCGGCAGTAGCCGGGTGAGCAACCAAGGCGCTCTCAATCTCTGCCGTGCCCAAGCGATGCCCTGAGACGTTTAGCACATCATCCACACGTCCTGTGATCCAATAATGTCCATCTTCATCACGCTGCGCCCCATCACCTGTAAAGTAATGACCGGGATAATCGCTAAAATAAGTTTTCAAAAAGCGCGGATGGTCATTGTAGATTGTACGCATTTGCCCAGGCCAACCACTACTGATGACCAAGTTGCCTTCGGCAGCGCCGTCTATGATTGCGCCTTCGGCATTTACGACTTCAGGTTTAATACCATATAGTGGCGTCATCGCGGCGCCCGGCTTAAGATCGACAGTACCTGGGATAGGTGCCATCAAAATACCGCCTGTCTCGGTCTGCCACCACGTATCGACAATAGGACACTTACCATCACCAACGACATGATAGTACCAGTCCCACGCTTCTGGATTTATCGGCTCACCGACCGAGCCAAGCAAGCGTAGGCTTGAGCGATCCGACTCGCGTACAAAGGCATCACCCTCTTTCATCATCGCTCGAATGGCGGTCGGGGCGGTATATAAAATAGTCACGTCATGCTTGTCGATGATATGGCCAATACGTGCCCATGTTGGGTGCTCTGGTACGCCTTCAAACATGACTGTGGTTGTGCCATTCGCAAGCGGTGCATACGTTGAGTAGGTATGACCAGTAATCCAGCCCACATCTGCTGTACACCAATAAACGTCATCTTCTTTGACATCAAAGACATCACGGAAGGTAGACAAGGCATAAGTAATATAACCCCCTGTGGTATGCACGACGCCTTTGGGTTTACCCGTTGAACCGGAGGTATATAGTAAGAATAATGGATCTTCGGCGTTCATCACTTCAGGCTCACAGATCTCTGATTGCCCATCAACGAGGTTGTGATACCAGACATCGCGGCGACCACTCATTGGTATAGAATTGCCTGTCCGGTGGACGACGATGACTTTTTCGACACTGTCAGTCCCATCCATCTCTAGCGCGTGATCGACATTGGCTTTGAGCGGTGTATGTTTGCCGCCACGTAAACCCTCATCAGCGGTGATAACGACTTTTGAGCGACTGTCTATCAAACGATTGCCTAGACTCTCAGCAGAAAACCCACCAAATACCACAGAATGCACCGCGCCAATACGCGCACATGCCAGCATCGACACCATGGCTTCTGGTATCATTGGCATATATAACGTGACACGATCGCCTTTGCCAACGCCAAGCTTGCGTAGCGAGTTGCCCAGACGACAGACTGCTTCATGTAATTCTTTGAAAGAAATAATTTTGTGTAGTGAAGGGTGATCCCCTTCCCAGATAATGGCAGGCTTATAGGGATTGTCTTCAAGATGGCGATCTAGACAGTTTACTGAGATATTCAGCTCACCATCTTCAAACCATTTAATATTAAAATTGTCTAAGTCATAATTGACATTGCTGACTTTAGTCGGTTTTTTTATCCAATCGATCAGCTCAGCACGCTTCGCCCAAAACGCATCATTTGCTTCGGTTGATTCGATAGATTGGTTGTAGTCTTCGAGATACTTTTCAGGGGTGGTATTGGCAGCAGCCATAAACTCGGCTGAGATTGGAAATGATTTCTGGGTCATAGTATTGGTCCTTTTTAATTATTATGACCTATACAGATAATCGTCTATAACGACTACCTATGTAGGCAATAAGGGTCATCTTCCATAATGCGTGACACTCAGCGATAGTTTGACAAATAAGCGTGTCGGTTGCAAGGCATCAACAGCCAATCATAACAATTTCGCTGTACATCTGTATACTTGGTGATTGATAGCAGCGATTATTAAAGAATTATTAGTAAGGATTATTGCAACACCGCAATCAAGAGTGCTCTTGATATGCAGATGTCACATCACAGCTCATCGGATATCACATTTAATCCTTGTAACCTCAAATGAAATATGGACAATAGCTACCCTACCGATACTGCTTTAGACAACACCGCCGATCTGTATTATTAACACATACAATTGATTTTGTTATCACCTTTTTTAAAATTATTGTTTTACGAGACCGCAATGACTAATCACCGCAATGCACAACCCTCTACTCACTATGACGTCATCATCGTCGGCGCTGGCGCTTCAGGATTGTATTGTGCGCTTACCGCAGGTCGCCGTGGTCGTCGCGTTTTGGTCATCGACCACGCCAATAAAGCGGGCAAGAAAATTTTGATGTCCGGTGGTGGTCGTTGTAATTTTACCAATTACTTCGTCGAGCCTGAGCATTTCATCGGTGCCAATCCTCACTTTTGTAAGTCAGCACTGAGTCGCTATCCAAGCTGGGAATTTATCGGTATGGTAGAGGCGCATCAGATTCCCTACCACGAGCGTGAGCATGGTCAGCTATTTTGTGATGATTCTGCCCAAGATATCCTCACTATGCTTCTTGATGAATGTACGGCTGTCGGTGTGCAAGTCAAGCTCAACACCCAAATCAATCATGTACAGACGACTGACCATGATAAAGCAAAACGGTTTACGCTGACCACCAGTAAAAAGCTGGGCAAAAAAGACGTCGCAAGCGAGAGTCAACTTTCGCAGACGCGCTATAGCTGTGAGTCGCTAGTCGTGGCAACTGGTGGTTTGTCTATTCCGACGATGGGTGCTAGTGGCATCGGTTATGAGCTAGCGCAGCAGTTTGGGCATACACTGATAGCAACCGATGCCAGTCTCGTACCATTTACCTTTACGGACAAAACAGGCGAGCTGATTCGTAATTTAGCGGGTATCAGCCTGCCAGTCATTGCCAGTAATGAGCGTATTTCTTTTAAACTGCCTGTACTGTTTACCCATCGCGGACTCTCTGGCCCTGCCATGCTACAGCTATCGAACTATTGGCACAGTGGTGAGACGATCAGCATTAACCTACTGCCCGATGTAGATGTCACCGAGATTTTGCTGGCTCGCAAAAAGTCACATCCACGCCAACTGATCCGTACTGTATTGGCAGAAAACACAGACAATGCCCTACCCAAAAAACTATTGGCAGCATTACAAACCCAGCTGTGGGACGATATCAAAGATACCGAGCTTGCCAATATCAAGGATGAGCGACTGAGTGAGCTTGGCGCCACCCTCAACGGCTGGCAGCTCAAGCCGTCTGGTACTGAAGGTTATCGTACCGCTGAGGTCACACGCGGCGGCATAAAAACTGACGAAGTATCCTCCAAAACCATGCAAAGCAATTTGCAAGAGGGCTTGTACTTCATCGGTGAGGTACTTGATGTGACAGGCTGGCTTGGTGGCTATAATTTTCAGTGGGCATGGGCCAGTGGTTTTGTCAGTGGCGAAGTCGTTTAAGAAGCAGTCGCATTTGATGGCATAAAATAAACACGACATAAGTTCATTTTACTATAGAATTATAGTATAATATTCACTTACTGTTATTTATGCTAGATAGAATTGCGAGGTACTCGATGCGCCCAATCAAACAGATTCATGGTGATAAAGCACCACATTGGGTCGGTGACGGATTTTTTGTGAAAACACTGATCAATTATGTCGATGACCAACCAGACTTCAATTACAGTCATACCGATCCATTTTTATTATTTGATTATGGTGAGCCGACGACGTTTGCGCCAAATCCTGATTATCAGACGCAGCCACATGGCATTGGCAAGCATCCTCATAAAGGTTTTGAGACCGTCACCCTCGCGTATTCAGGTGAGATCAGTCATGCAGACTCCATCGGTGGCCGTGGGGATATTTTGGAAGGCGATGTACAATGGATGACCGCTGGTCGCGGCATTCTGCACGAAGAGTTTCATTCAGAAAGCTTTGGGCAGCGCGGTGGTGTGTTTAGTATGGTGCAAATGTGGGTCAATCTGCCAAGCGCGCACAAGCTGACTGATCCTAAATATCAATTTATCAAACGTGGTGAGATGCCTATCATAGAATTGATGGACAATCGCGATGACGACTCTCAAGGCACTGTTGCTCAAAATACTGCTGCTCAAGACACTGACAAACAAACGGTCATCGGTCAAGTTGCCATTATTGCAGGTGATTGGCATGGCGTCACAGGTAGTGCGGTGACCTTTACGCCAGTCAACCTATGGGATATCGCGCTGCATACCGCAGGTACAACGATACTCGAAGTACCTAGCACGCACAATATGTTACTGCTCGTACAAGAAGGTCAAGTACTGGTCAATGGCACCTCTGTTGATGCGGGCAATTTGATTCAGTTTGCAGCGCCGACTAAACTATCTGTAGATTCTCAACCTATACCTTTATCTGATGCTACTACCGATACCATTGAGCTCACCTATTCTACCGATGAGGATAAACACATTCCGGCCAAGCTACTGCTGCTAAGTGGAGAGCCTATTGGCGAACCAGTCGCAGGACACGGTCCTTTTGTTATGAATACCCAAGATGAGCTACGACAAACTTTTCGTGATTACCAAACGGGGAATTTTGGTAAATAACTAAAATTGATGTATAAAAAAAGCCTCCTGACTAAAGATAGTCAGGGGGCTTTTTATGAAGTATGATTTAGCTATTTAGTCAGCAAAACCAACTAATAAATGAACTACTGCGCCTGATCCATAAACGGATAGTCAGTATAGCCTTCAGAACTACCACCATAGAAGCTCTCTGGGTGCTGCTCATTAAGTGGTGCGCCTTTTTGGATACGCTCAGCCAAATCAGGGTTGGCAATATAGTCACGACCAAATGCTACCGCGTCGATATAACCAGCTTTGATATTTCTTTCTGCTTTATCGGCATCGTAGCCACCCGCTGCGATGATGGTTTGATCAAATGCATCACGGACACGCTGACGGAACTCGTCGCTATAAGGCGTACCACCTGCCCAATCTGGCTCAGATAAATGTAGATACATTAGACCGCGTTTGTTGATTTGCTCAATCATCCAAACGTTTTCATCTTCGTTATAGCCCGCTTCTACATTGTTAAATGTACCAAGTGGTGAGATACGGATACCGACATGGTCTGCATCCCAAGCATCCACACACGCATCGATGACATCTAAGGTCAAACGCGCACGATTTTCGCGGCTACCGCCATATTCATCATCACGCTGGTTGGTTTGCTCAACCCAGAACTGATGTAACAGATAGCCGTGAGCACCATGGATTTCTACCCCATCAAAGCCGACTTCTTTTGCATTCTTAGTCGCTTGCGCAAAATCAGCAATGACTTGTTTTATTTCATCAAGCGTGGCTGGACGCGGTGGTGTGGCATCTACACGGATCGCTTGGTTGTCGCTATCGCGTAGTGAGGTGCGGATACCAACATCGACATCTGATGCTGAAATCGGTGCGCGACGTTCAGGCTGTACGCTCTCATGCGAGACAAGACCGGTATGCCATAACTGTACGACGATCTTGCCGCCTTTGGCATGGACATTGTCAACAATCGTTTTCCATGCAGTGGTCTGATCTTGAGTGTGCACACCAGGCGCGCCAGCGTAGCCTTTTGCCTGAAACGAAATTTGTGTCGCCTCAGTAATGACCAAACCAGAACCTGCACGCTGTGAATAGTATTCACTTGCCAATGCGGTTGGTACGTCACCTGGCTCCACTGAGCGCAGGCGCGTTAGCGGTGCCATAATGATGCGATTTTTTAGGGTTTGGGTGCCCATTTTAACGGGTTCAAATAAGTTATCGTGTGCCATGATATATCCTGTTCGTTATTGTATTGAGCGGTAGTAAGAACTATCAAACTCTGTTTAGAAATACTTATGATATTATTAGAAAATCTAAGTTTAACGCCTATCTTTATAGGGGATAGATCTTATTATTCCAAGCAATATTTACAAACAGATACAGCAATATTCACCTATACAAATCTTTGTGTTTGGTTACTACGAAGACTGTTTACTAAGCCTTAAACTCTATTCGTCTGAGTCTTGCTTTTTGGCTTTAGCATTTTCTTAATAGACAGCTCTAATGACAGATATGTGCCGAACAATATCACGATTGAACCAATGATGGCCTGTATATTTAGCGCCTCGCCAAGCAGCAGATATCCCAAAATAATCGCAAAAATCGGGATGACTAACGTAATACTCGTGGCGCGCGTCGGCCCAATGTTTTTGATCAATTGATTCATAAAAATAAGAGCAATGGCTGTTGAAAACACACCGATACAGATGACCGATACCCATGCTTTTATACTGATCTCTTTGCCATAAGGAAACTCAGTAAAGGCCACTGGCAACATGATGATGCTACCGATGATGAGTGAGCCTGCTGTAATGGCAACGGGTGAGACGTTGTATAAGTAGTTTTTGGTGATGTTCGCGCCAAGCGCATAACCCACACAAGCAAACAAGGCATAGCCCATTGGTAATAATCTCTCGACCAAGCCTTTACCCTGCTCGCCGCCACCGAATAAGCTTTCGCTCATCAATATAATTACCCCGACTACCCCAATCACCAAACCAAGCGCTTGTTTTTTGGACAGTCTGTCTTTAAAAAACACACGAGCGATAAAGCCGCTCATCATCGGTACAGAAGCGTTTAATACAGCCAATACGCCTGCGTTCACTGATTGCGCAGAAAAAGAAAACAACACGAATGGCAGCGCTGCAGAAAACAAACCAACCAGCGCGAGCATTTTCCAATGCTCTTTGATACCGACTCTGTTTTTCTTCTTTAACAGTACAAAGACGAGCATGACCAATCCAGCAAATATCACTCGCAGACTGGCAAACGCTAATGAGCCAAACTCCGGCACGCCGATCCGATAAAACACAAAAGAGAGTGACCACATAAAAGAGAGGGTCACAAAGATGATGAGATCACGGTTGGTCATCGGATAATCCTATTAAGCGTGTAGACTGCATTTGCCAACTCGTGTCGGTCATAAGTGTCTGATATATGGTAAAAATTATCATGCTATCAAAACATATCACGATAAATTTTTGATGGTTTGGTGAGTAATTTTTATAAAAATTATGGTAAGTTTTCTTCTTATTTTTTAATTTATTTAAAGCTGTTTTCAGGTTTCTAGCTACTCTATATACACATAAATTAAGCATAGCATTTCGTTGAGCCCTATACCGTCAGAAGCTCTTATTCTTTAGCTTTCCTACTTTAGCTTATTTTAGCGTCTCTCTATGCATATACTCGCAAACTCCAAAGTCATCCTTGAGTAATCTGTCACATCAGTACACGTAAAAATCAAATTCACTCTGATATCAAATATTCTTTATAAAAGGGCCATATTATAGCTAATCTTAATAATATCAATATTCGAGCAGACTTTATCTGATATATCTAAATCCATGTTAAAAATAAAATAGTTGATATTTGTTTGCTATTTACCTAATATTTGGCATGCTAGTTGGTGTTAACTATGCCATAAAATAACTGGCAAGCAGGATAAGCAGTCACTACCATTTATTGAGGAATAGTTATGAAGAAAATCGCTTTGTTGATAGGCAGTATGTCCGTTGCGACGGCAGGTTTTTGCGGGGTTGGTCAATTCTCGGGTGAGACCACTTGCTACGTTTATAAACAAGACAAATTACAAAAACAGCTAAGCTGTCAGTATGAGGGCGCAGCGATGAGTTATAGTTTTAGGCAGGTTTCCTATAACCTGCCAGGATTTGGCAAAATGGCAACCTCTACCAGTACAAACTATAATGACCGTAATGAGGTGACTGGATGGACAACCACTGTCAATGATGAGCCAGCAATCATCAGATATCGTTTACCAACCAATCAGCGTATCGTCAGTGATTCCTATGCGCAGTCTGGTAAAGCGGTCATGCAGTGTTATCTCAGTACCAAGTCACAGTGGGAAATCTGTGCTGAATAAAGCGAAATGCTTCTGAAATTTTAGATTTAATAAAGCTGAGTATTTTACTCAGCTTTTTAGTAAATGTTGCCAAAACCTAACAAGCTATCTTTATCAGAGCTCCAACATAAGATTCATTCAAATAATCTACCGAATCACGTTATCCCCCTCAAAGCTCAAACCACCGTCCCTATCAGGCAACCGTTGTATTCCAACGCCGCATCGGTAAGAATATCAGTATCTATCTCTAACGCTCACCCTATAAAAGCGATTTAAAAAAGGATCCATCATGAAACTGCGCATCTTAAAATCTGCCGTGACCAATCCGTGGTTTAATCTTGCCACCGAGGATTAGATATTTAATACGCTCAATCCCGACTCGCACACACTGTTCTTATGGCGCAACTCTGAGACCGTGGTCATTGGCCGCTCGCAAAATCCATGGGTAGAGTGCAAGACCAATAAGATGGCAGCAGATGATGTCTTTTTGGCGCGGCGACAGAGTGGCGGCGGTGCAGTATTTCATGATTTAGGCAATACCAATTTTACTTTTTTGTCTCCAAAACACGCGTACGACCAAACGGCCAACTTTACCATTATTATCAATGCACTAAAAAAACTGGGCATAGACGCCACACTATCTGGTCGTAATGACATGCAAGTCGGCGACCGCAAAATATCGGGCAGCGCCTTTAAACATGCCGCCGATCGCAGTTTTCATCATGGGACACTACTAGTCAATGCCAACATGCAAAAGCTTGGCGACTATCTCAATCCGCATCCCTTAAAGCTCAAAGCAAAAGGCATCAAATCTGTGCGTGCGCGCGTGGCAAACTTGGTAGAGTTCAATGACGCCATCAATCATGAGACCTTGTCTGATGCGATTATCGAGGCGTTTCGCGAATATTACGGAGAGACTGTGCCAGTTGAGCAGTTGGACGAAGCCAGCCTTGCCAAACAGCCAACGCTAAACGCTTACTATCAACAAATGGCAGACTGGGATTGGCGCTTTGGAAAAACACCTGAGTTCACCCATCATATCGAGACGCGCTTTGATTGGGGCATGATGGATGTGCATATGGATGTGAAGCAGGCCGTGATTACAGAGGTTGTCATTTTCTCTGATGCGTTAAATGTTGAGTTGATTGACCTGCTCAAAGAGACACTGACTGGTGTTAAATATAATAAGAAAGAGATTAAAGATACTCTTGATGATTTAGCAAAAGCGCAACCTGAGTTGGCAGCGCAAGTGAACGAATTTGAGAAGTGGTTGGTTGGTGAGATGGAGTGCTAACTTGTCGAATATATGGTTCATACTTCTTATAAACTATATATTTATTTTTCCTTATAACAGCCTATTAAGGTGACTGACAATGTCGGACAATCAAGACTCTATAGATAGAGAGCTAGAAATAAAGATACCAAAAAGAGCCATATTCATAGCTATTGCATTGATTATTATTTGCATCATCACTTTTTTATCTTGGTTGAATCTTTCTCCTGAAAATACGTTACAGTCATTATCCCTTGGGGATGTTGGTGCATTTTTATCAGGTATGTTTTCTATTTTAGCTTTCTACGGCTTTATAGAAGCTTACCTAATTCAAAGTAAGGAACTTAGGTTACAGCGGCTAGATTTAAAAGAATCTATCAAAGCTCAGCAAGGTTCTGAAATAGCCCTCAAACAACAATCAGAAGCTTTAAAGGCACAACTAGAAATTACTGTAAAACAGTTTAGTATGTACTTAGAAGAACTTAAATTAAAGCGCCCTATCTTCTTTATTCACGAAGCACCAAGCTATTTATCTAGTAAGCATCTAAATATAACTGTCATTAATTTAGGTGGAGAATGTATATTGAAAGACGTTAGTGAAGGAAATACAAATCAGAAAGGACTAACGATCAGCACAAGCATACATATTGTACAAAGACTTAATTTAAACTCCATGATGAATGGGCAAAGTGCCCCTGAATACCCAGACTCATCCAAATTTGATATTTCTTTCTTCTATAGCGAAGGAAGTTTATCTCCTGACCTAGAAGCAGCAAATAAGTATAATGATTTACTGTTAATATTTAATTATAGTTACTCTGGAACATCTGGAAAATCACTGTACAAGCTTACTGACACAGATAATTATATTAATGAAAATAAAGGATCACAGCTAAAATTAGAGCTTATCCGCCATATTGCTTAACACTTACTTGATAGTACACCCTAGAGGCTTCCTTTCAAATCTTAGATTAGCAAATTTAAAGAGCGACAAAGCTAATCACTTTGTCGCTCTCTTATACAAGATTCACAATCTAGCTTCTAAATCGCCGCCGCAACCTCTGCCCCATCACGAATCGCACGTTTGGCATCCAGTTCAGCTGCCAATTTGGCACCGCCGATCAGATGATATTGCGCGTCTGGTGCATCGCCGACATTTGGCATCAGTTCAACCACAGACTCTTGACCGGCGCAGACGACGACGCTATCGACACGGAGTAGCTGGCTTTGACCTTGCGCGTTGGTGACCCAGATACCTTCGTTAGTGATTTTGTCATACTGCACGCCAGCCACTTGGATGACGCCATGAGATTTGATATGAGCGCGATGTACCCAGCCTGAAGTTTTGTTCAGACCACTACCCAGACGACCTTTACTACGCTGCATCAAGTAGACTTGGCGAATTGGCTTGATGGCTTTGGGTCTGACCAGTCCGCCATCACTTTGATAGTCGGTATCGTTGGTCACACCCCACTCTTCGCGCCACTCGCTGATGGATTGCGGTTCAGGGCGATAGCTTGGGTCTTTTAGCCCCTCAGGACCAATCTCATCGAGCGACTTACCATGGTTGGCAGTCAGATATTCACTGACATCAAATCCGATACCGCCAGCACCGATGACAGCCACGGTGTTGCCCACGGCTTTTTCGCCCGAGAGCAGCTCTGCATAGCTGATCACTTGCGGCAGATCAGCCCCTTCGAGTTTGCCTGCTAGACTTCTAGGTACGACGCCAGTGGCGACGATGACATGGTGGAACTTGGCTTTCTCCAGCATGTCTTTATCCACAAAGGTATTGAGTTTGATCTCAACGCCTAAATGCTCAAGCTCATTAATATAGTAGCGAACGGTCTCAAAGAACTCTTCTTTACCAGGGATGACTTTGGCGTAGTTAAACTGCCCACCTAATACGTCTTTTGCTTCAAACAAAGTCACGTCATGACCGCGCAAGGCGGCGACATGAGCGGCTGACATACCAGCGACACCGCCACCGATAACGGCGACTTTTTTCGGCTTTTTCGCTTTTTTGTAGACCAGCTCTGTCTCATAGCACGCTTGCGGATTGACGAGACAAGTCGAGCGTTTGTTTTCAAAGGTATGGTCGAGGCACGCTTGGTTACAGGCGATACAGGTATTGATGCGATCTGTCTGTCCGTTTTTGGCTTTATTGACCCAGTGTGCATCCGCCAAGAATGGACGCGCCATTTGAATCATATCTGCCTGACCCGCAGCGATGATTTCTTCTGCTGTGTCTGGCATATTGATACGGTTGGCCGCCATCATCGGGATGCTGATATGTTTTTTGATTTCAGCGGTGAAATCAACGAAAGCTGCGCGTGGTACGCTGGTGACGATCGTCGGAACACGCGCTTCATGCCAGCCGATGCCAGTATTCATGATGGTCACGCCCGCTGCTTCTAGCGCTTTTGCCACGGTGATGACTTCATCCATGACGTTGCCATCTTTGACCAAATCGATGACTGACAGGCGGAATAGAATAATAAAGTCTTCACCCACGGCTTCGCGAACGGCTTTGACCACATCAACGGCAAACTTCATGCGACCTTGAATATCACCACCATAAATATCTTTACGCTTGTTCACATGACGCGATAAGAACTGATTGAGCAAGTAGCCTTCAGAGCCCATGATCTCGACACCGTCATAGCCTGCTTGCTTAGCAAAACGCGCTGAGCGAGCATAGTCTTTGACCGTCTGCTCGATATTTTTGATACTCATCTTGCGCGGCTTAAACGGTGAGATTGGTGATTTGATTGGGCTAGAGGATACTGCAAAAGGATGATAGCCATAACGACCACTGTGCAATATCTGCATGATGATTTTGCTGTCGTGCTTATGCACAGCACGAGTGACGCGCTGATGATTGATGACATCTGCTTTGGTATTCATCGTGCCACCAGCAGGCAACAACCACCCTTCGCGGTTCGGTGAAATGCCGCCAGTGATCATCATTGCCACACCGCCACGGGCACGCTCTGCAAAATACGCCGCCAACTTGCCATAATTATAAAAACGGTCTTCAAGACCCGTATGCATAGAGCCCATGACCATGCGGTTTTTTAGCGTGGTAAAGCCCAAGTCTAATGGCTCAAATAAATGCGGATAATATTCATTAGTGCTGGCAGTTTCGATCGTATTGGCAGAACGGCTGGTGGTCATATCATTTTCCTTATGAATGGTTTTTGAGACGGCTTCTTAAAAATGGCTTTGTAGAAATAGTGGTGCTACGGGATTTAGCGTTACTGGTATCGTAACACACCGCTATTATCGTCAGCTATGCAGACAAACGACTGATGAGTGAGCACTATATGAATAATTATAATGAAAGGCGCTGGCTATAACGTTGACTTGTGGCGTATGGTTAGGTGAGTATCATTAAACCGCTCTAAATTTCTAAAACGACTGTCTATAATGGCTTTTTATAATAAGACAGGTATTTTATCACTTTCTCCTCACCGCCCATTAGACTAATCGATAAACATCGACTATTCTAAACCCTTTCTGTGTTAAATTACGGTGCTGCGTTACCCTATTGACGCGTTATAAAAATACGATAAAGGATTATCATCATGACAGATTTTCATACTGGTCTCGGCAAAAACGCCGCCAATTATCAACCACTCACCCCTATTGATTTCATCATCCGCAGCGCTCAGGTTTATCCTGATAAAACTGCCATCATTTACGATGACCTTGCGCATAATCACCTCACTCAGACGTGGCAACAGACCTATACGCGCTGCCGCCAACTGGCGGATGGCTTACGCAAACTGGGTATCGATAAAAATGACACGGTCGCCGTTATGTTACCGAACACACCAGCGATGGTCGAATGCGCCTTTGGTGTGCCGATGTCAGGCGGCGTGCTCTGTACATTGAACACGCGCCTCGATATCAACGCGCTAACATTTTGCTTGCAGCATTCAGAAGCAAAGGTTCTTATCTTAGACAGTGAGTTTGCTGAGCACGCCGAGATCATCGATGAGACTTTCCCAAACCTAATTGTCATTCACGCGACCGATCATGCTATTGATGTCGAGCCGTTTGGGCAGATGAGCTATGAGGCATTGGTCGCTAGTTCAGACAGCTTGGATAATTGGGAAATGCCAGCAGACGAATGGGATGCCATTGCGCTGAACTACACCTCTGGCACAACAGGCAAACCCAAAGGCGTGGTCTATCATCATCGCGGTGCTACACTCAATGCAGTGTCGAATATTTTGGATTGGGACATGCCCAAGCACCCAATATATCTGTGGACACTGCCGCTGTTCCATTGTAATGGTTGGTGCTTCCCGTGGAGCATCGCCGAGCGCGCTGGGGTCAACGTTTGCTTGCGTAAAATTGACGCGGATTTGATATTGCAGCTGATTGCCAAGCATCAAGTGACCCATTATTGCTCTGCGCCCGTCGTGCACAATATGATTGCAGGTGGCAAACCTGAGTATAAAGAAGCAATTACTCATACCGTCAAAGGCTGGGTCGCTGGGGCACCGCCCTCTGAAACCATGCTAGCAGCAATGGAAGCAATGGGCTTTCATATCTCTCATGTCTACGGTCTCACTGAAGTCTATGGGCCAGTGACGGTCTGCGCTGAGCAAGAAGAATGGAATGCTCTTGATGTCGCCACCCGCGCCCAAAAGAAATCGCGCCAAGGCATGACTTCTCACTTGATGGCAGGGTTTGAGGTATTTAAACAAGGCACGACTGAACCAGTAGCTGCCGATGGCGAAGAGATGGGCGAGCTGGCGCTACGTGGCAACATGGTGATGAAAGGCTATCTAAAAAGCCGTAAAGCCACCGAAGAAGCCTTCGCTGATGGTTGGTTCCGCACGGGTGATTTAGGTGTCAAATACCCTGACGGCTACATCAAAATTATGGACAGACTCAAAGACATCATCATCTCAGGCGGTGAGAATATCTCTAGTATCGAGGTCGAAAATGTCTTGTACAAGCTCCCTGCGATTGAGAGCTGTGCGGTCGTCGCCGCGCCACATGATAAATGGGGCGAGGTGCCCGTTGCCTTTATCGAGATTCATGAAGGCAGTACTTTACAACGTGATACGGTAATGGAGCATTGTAGCCAGCACTTAGCAGGCTTCAAAGTACCTAAATATATTGTTTTTGCGGAAATCCCAAAAACCAGTACGGGTAAAGTGCAAAAGTTTGAGCTACGCCAAGCGGCCAAATCATTGGCGCATGAAACGCCAAAAGTCACCGCCAGTGTTAAATAAAATGGCGACTTATTAAGACACGCCCTAATTAATATCCATAAAAAAGGTCAATCACATATACGTGACTGACCTTTTTCGAGTGCTAGACTATTTATACTATAGTTGGTTCAATATAATTTGGAGACAAGGAAGCCAAGTAAAAGTACTACAAATAGTAGACTAAGCGAGGCTGACACCGTATCCAATTTATAGAGAACTAACTATATTAGCCAATTTTTGGCTCAAGCCACTGATAGACCAGCATACCTACAATCATCGCAGGGATAAACACATATGCTTGCCACTGACCTGTACCGAGTAAGACGATGCCTGGTCCCGGGCAAATACCCACCAGTCCCCAGCCGATACCAAACAACATGGCACCGATAATCAGTTGTTTGGTGATAACGGTTTTGCTTGGCATATCAATTGGTGTGCCAATCCAGCTACTCTGTTGACGCTTGGCCAACAGCACACCAAAAAATGCAACAAACAAACCACCACCCATCACCAGTGCAAGGGAGATATCCCATGCGCCAAACACATCTAAGAACCCTTGTACTTTTACAGGGTCTGTCATACCTGACACAAGTAACCCAAATCCAAACAGTAACCCTGCCAGCAACCCGATTATATTTTTTAGCATCGTCGTATCTCGCTATTATTATCTTCTATTAACTATCATATATCGTGCGCGCTTTAGCGCTACTACGAGCAATCTCATAGCAATCTGCCATTGAGCATTTATAGTAGCCCTAGTACATGACGACCGATATACACGGTCACAATACCAAACAGCATAAAGGTGACGGTCGCGGCCAGCGAGCGTGGAGACAGGCGGGCATTACCGCAGATACCATGTCCACTGGTACAACCTGAGCCAAGACGCGTGCCAAAGCCCACCAGTAGCCCTGCGACAATCAACAACGGCAAAGAATTACTGATCTCTACATCAGGTAGCGGTCTTGCCAGCCCGTACAGCACGGGCGATATGACCAAACCCAGTATAAACAGTACCTGCCACATCTCTACACGCTTGGGTTTTAGCAAGCTTGAAAAAATACCACTGATACCGGCTATACGCCCGATGCCGAGCAGTAAGATAACTGTCGCCACCCCTAGCATCAGACCACCTACTAAGGAGATCGGTGTGAATGCCTGCCAGTCTATTTGTATACTCATAACGGACTACCCATTCAGGTTTATTAAGTATTTGATTAAATTTCGATTTATATAAATACATTATATTATAAAATATAATAAAAGGGTAAAAAAATACTGAGCACGTATGATTATAATAACGGCTCAGTATTTTATGATGATAAAAGCGTCTTCAGAAATACTTATAAAAGTAGCGATATCATTTTAAAAGGTTTCTTAATTAATATTTCTACTGGCTTAGTACTTCATCCAGTGCGGACTCAAAACGCGCTACGGTACCATCGATATCGGTCAATTTATCCAAGCCAAACAGACCCAAACGGAACGTCTTGAAGCTATCAGGCTCACCGACTTTTAAGGGTACGCCAGCGGCAATTTGTACACCCGCTGCCGCAAAAGCGCTGCCTTTATGCATATCATCACGATCGGTATAAGACACGACAACGCCAGGCGCTTGAAAGCCTTCAGCCGCAACGCTCTCGATGCCTTTGGCTTCTAATATTTCGCGGATACGTTTGCCAAGCGTCCACTGCGCCTCACATAATTTATCAAAACCGATTGCTTTGGCTTCATTCACCGCATCACGGAACTGGCGTAAGCTGTCTGTCGGCATCGTCGCATGGTAGGCATGACCACCATTTTCGTAAGCGCGCATGATGTTTAGCCATTGCTTTAGATCAATACTGAAGCTATCAGACTCTGTGCTGTCTACTTTTTTGACAGCGGCATCGCTTAGCATAACCAGACCAGCTCCTGGGGTACTGCTCCAACCTTTTTGCGGGGCGCTGATAAGCACATCGATACCCAAGTCTTTCATGTCTAACCAGACGCAGCCTGACGCGATACAGTCAATAACCAACAATCCACCGACACTATGCACAGCCGCGCTCAACGCTTTGATATAGTCATCTGACAAAATCATACCTGATGAGGTCTCAACGTGCGGCGCAAATACCACTGCTGGCTTTTCTTCTTTGATTTTAGCTACCGCCGTGTCGATGTCGACGGGGGCAAACGGCTTTGGTGACTCACTATCTTCGGTACGATTGGCTGTGAGCACGGTTGAGGATTTGGCAATTTTGCCTTTTTCTAAGATTTGCGTCCAACGATAGCTGAACCAACCATTACGAATGATCAGGCAATCTTTGTCATTTGCCAACTGGCGAGCGACTGCTTCCATACCATAAGTACCAGAACCCGGCACAATCACCACTGCATCAGCGTTGTAGACAGATTTTAGATCACTAGATAAGTCGTTCATTACTTGCTGAAAGGCTTTTGACATATGGTTCAGTGCGCGATCAGTGTAAACCACTGAATACTCTAATAAGCCGTTTGGATCGATATCTTGACGTAATGCAGGCATTGAACACTCCTAGTATATGATTAGATGATGACTGTCTCTTAATTCTTCGTACCGTAATATCGGCATAGGAAATAATATAGATACTAATATCGTTAAATACCATAGATAATTGGTATCAACCGAATACTCATATCGAACAAAAATGAAGAAGATATAGGATAGACAAGATAGCCCTTTAACCCAGCGCTATTGTCTTTGATGATGAGGTCATGTGTTGTTTTGATATCAATGCTTAAGATTTATGATACGCAAATGCCCTGATTATAATGAACATTAATGAGGGCTATAAATATAGGGCGAAACTATTTCTAGTCACATTATAGTCACAACATGAGCTAGTCTCAGCACCCTATTTTAAGCCAAACTGCCTTGACCTAAATCATCCATAAGATTTGATAGTAGCACTGATACTAGAGGTTGACAACGATACGCTAAAGCACTGATACGGCTTGCGCGATTAGAGTTTTATTGGTAAGTATTCTTTGAACGGCACTGTGAGAATCTTAACGTCCGCGATGGGCATCCTGTAGCCCAGACACCACAAAATCTAGCAAATCGCTATCACCTTCACGTGCGGCTTTACGCATAAGCTTGGATGGCGCGTGCGTCAGTGTTTGGGTCAGGCGCCGTGACAGCTCAATGAGAATGTCTTCTGGACAGATATCGTCTTGTTGCAACTTGGCAATGGACTCATGCAGCAGCTTATCTACTTGATTTTGAGTACAAGTACGATACTGCTGGATGTCTTTACCCACTTGGCGAACTTGGAAGCGGCGATCTATCTCAACGACCAATTGACTGACTAGCAGTTCCGCATCGACAGCCGCTTGCCGACGCTGCTCAATATTGCCAGCAATCACATGCTGCAAATCATCGACAGAATACAGATAAACATCATCAATGCGGCTGATGGTTGAGTCAATATCACGCGGTACAGCCAAATCTATCATCAGCATTGGCTGGTAACGACGACGCTTAAGCGCTTGCATGGTCATGGGCTTATCAATCAATAAATCCATACTACCGCTACAGCTGCTGACAATATCTGCGTCTGCCAGCACTTGCGGCAAATCTTGCAACGGTCTGACGTCTATGCGGCGATCAGGACTACGTAGCTCCGCCGCCAACGCTTCAGCCCGCTCAGGATTACGATTGCAAATAATCACTCGACCCACGCCAAGACCCGCGATATGTGTGGCAACTAGGCGATTCATCTCGCCTGCCGCAACGACCAGTAGCGTACGACTAGGCAGGTCATCAAATATTTGGGTGACCAATTTGGCCGCCGCAAAGCTCAGCGATACTGCTTGAGCACCGACCTGCGTCTCGTTACGCACGCGTTTAGCCGCCGCAAATACCTGATCAATAATCCAACCGAGCTGATTGCTCAATACTTGTTGCTCTTGCGCCAGATGTACGGCGCGTTTGATCTGACCGAGGATTTGCGGCTCACCCAATATCATAGAGTCCAGCCCCGCTGCGACTCGTAGCCAGTGGGTCAATGCGTGAGTGTCGCGGTGTACATACAGATAAGGATCGATATCAGAGAGGGGTAATTGTTTAAAATCAGCAAGCCACGTCTTAACTTTGAGGATATGATCATTGATCATGCTTGATGTGACATGAGCACTGCTACTAAAATCATTATGAGAGATGGCGTGGTCTGTCTGCTCATTGACTGCCGAGCTTGATGAGTGTGAGTGGTGAGGAGTCAACGTATGCGGCACAAGCGCATAAATCTCAGTACGGTTGCAAGTAGAGACAATCACGCTGCCATCAGTGAAGGATTCTATTTGCTCAAGCGCAACATTCACATCGTCACCCACCAGCGCCAAGCGCTCTCGCAGAGCGACTGGTGCAGTTTTGTGATTGACCCCAATGACCACTAATCTCATTATTGATAGACCATAAACATGCCACTCAGCTGCTCACTCACGCTATCTCATTATTTTTAAAAGACAGTTTTTGACGACAGCGCTGAAAGGAAGACCCTAAAAACCGCTTATTATATCATTATTGCTGGCGTTAATTAACACTCACCCATCTATGATAGCTATATCTCTGTATCTGGTCGCAAATGTAACAAATCAACTACCGATATGATTGATAAAATCAATGGATGTGTTTTGGTAAATGGTCGCTAAGACCACCATAAATCATTCGCTTAGTCTCTCCTAACTTGTTATATTTCCACAGTATTCTGGTCAATATACCTATTTGTATAAAAGTCCTAGCAAAATAACTCATGCTTAAAACAAGTATCAGTCATAGCGTATCAATAGAATAATGGTTGCTCAGATATGAGTAACACGGATGCTATTGTTTATACTGTTCATCTGCTCTTATAATGTTTGTCATGGGTACTCATTACCACTATTTGATTTGAAATGATTAAAATAAAATTGCCTCAGCTATGTAGGTAAACCATGGGCGAACACGGCTATCTATGATGTTTTTTGGATCATTATCTAGATCACAACCTCTTTATAACGAGCAGTCTAGCCTCCGCGCTTTATTGCAGGTCGTTATCGATCGTTTGTGCCAGCGTTATAAGCTAGCGTTGTCATTGGCCGTCTGTTTATGCCTTGCCGTACCTGCACATGCCAGCCATGCTGATACAGAATTGGCCGCAAAAACGCCACGAGCAGCAGTCATTACTAGCGATAATGGGATAAATAACAATACTACTTCTAGCACCTCTATCAGCACGACTGTTCATAAAAACAGCCAAATGACAGATAGCGTGACAAACATTGATGGCCTAGCGCCAGCCAGCCTATGGCAGCCTGAACTCAACGAACCCAGTTTATATGCTCTATTAGATGCAGAGTTTGCTGCGGATCGTGATGACAAACAACGTGCGATTAAGATCTATAAGCAACAATCTTTTAAAGAAGATGCCACAGCGGTATTTGAGAGGGCACTGACTCTATCATTGCGTAATGAAAGGGTTGAGGATTCATTAGCATTTGCGAAATCATGGCAAGATCAGAATCCTGATCATGTACCTGCTTGGTTTTATGTGGCGCATTTGGCACTACGGGCACACGACTATATCTTAGCTGGCGAGACCTTAAACCGCATCTTGCGTTACGATCCGCGTGCGGATTTGAGCGAAATCCTTATCGGTATTTATCCCAATAATGACGATGACAAACGCGAGCTGCTCGCCGCTTTGCAGCCACTAGATAGCGAGCAAAACGCCTCATTATCCGTATTAAAAGCTGGTTTACTTTACCAATTTAATGAGCCCGAAATCGCTATCGTGCATATCAACCGTGCGCTAGAGCGCCAGCCTGATTATGTGCCTTTTATTACCCTAAAGGCTGATATTTTGCGCAAAATCGTTACAGCAGAAACCGTGGTCAACTATATAAGCCAAGCACGCTTGCGCAATCCTGATAGCAAAAGTTTGTACCTGTACGAGATTCGCTACTTGTTAGACTTAAAACAGAGCGAGCAAGCTTGGAAACTATTGCTCGAAGCCCACAGCCGCTTTAACGATGATGCTGAGATTACCTTGCTAGCAGCACTAGTGAGCTTGGATATCGAAGAATATGCGAGCGCAGATGATCTACTCAATATGCTTGCCAAAAACCCCGCTTACCTTGACCAAGCTTATTACTATCTCGGTATCAGTGCCGAGCGTCAGCAGCAATTTGATAAAGCCAAATACTATCTCAATGGCGTGATGCAAGAAGACTTAGTATTAGAAGCGCGTCGAAAAGTGGTCGCGTTTGAATTGCTCAATGACGACGTCGACGCCGCCATTGCTACTTTAGAAAAGCTACGCAAAGACTTTACGGTATTCGCCCCTGACACCTTTGTGATGCAAGCCGATATTTTGTGGCAGCAAAATGAATCAGAAGAAGCCTTACGTCTATTGACGCGAGCCGCTCGTAAATATCCTGATAATGAGATGTTACTCTTTGCCCGTGTCCAACTGTTAGATGACAAAAGCGACTATGTCGTCAAACGTACACTCCTTAATCATTTGCAGGCGCTCGATCCTACCAATTTATCCTATCAGCTCAGTTATGCACAGTTGCTATTGGCCAACGAGCGTAGCTCTGAGCAAGGTTTGGCGCTTGCCACCGCAATTATTCAGATTCGCTATGACGATCCGCGCTATGATAATGACCTTCATCTACAAGCTCTCAATGTACTGGCGGGTAATGCATTGGCCAAAGAAAACTATAAGCAAGTCATTGACTATCTACAAACGCCTTACGATGTGCTCCCAACTCTGCGCTCAGGCACTCTATTACTGCGTGCTTATCAGGGTCTTGGCAATAACGAAAAAGTCGAAGCACTACTCGCAGACTTGCAGCAGCGATTCTCCTTTGGACAACATAATATCAATGACAGCATACAGCTATATTGATATTGTTTTTTCAAAATAACTGTTGCGACGTGATGCCATTAGGCTTGATAAGTGACAAAGCACTTATCAATTACAAGGGACGTATAAGAAGCTAACAGCCGTGCATAACCGAGCAACAAATAGCCCTTAAGCTAATATCTTTGTTAACCTGTCCATTTTCCCATTTTGAGAGCACATTATGTCAGCATTAACGATGTCTTATAAACCAAACAAACTGGCTTTGCTTACTGCGATAGCGACTACAATGGTGATTACCTCTGGCTGTCAGTCATTAAAAACAGCCAATGCGACCAATCAACCAACCACGATGCAAGGTCAAAACGCTGATCAGCCCAAAAAGCTAGAGAGCTTTAATATCACGGGTAAAATTGGGGTGACAACACCTGCTAATGACACCTCAGGCACCCAAGGCGGTAGTGCGTTTTATGCATGGGGACAAGAGAACGATCGCTTTGCTATTGAATTGATTGGCGCACTTGGTATTGGCAAAACCAACATTGAATATAATGGACAAACGGCGACGCTAGTCAGCGAAAAAACGGGCACGTTGACCGCTGATGACCCTGAAACCTTGCTCAAAAAAGCCACTGGCTGGCAAGCGCCTATCTCGCAAATGCCTTACTGGATCTCTGGTCGTCCGGCACCTTCAGACAGTGCCCCGCAGCTCGATGCTCAAAATCGATTGGTCAGCTCGGTCAATGGCGACTGGAGTGCCAGCTTTACTTATAAAGGGAATGACAAGCTCCCTAGTAAAATCAGTGCTATGCAGCCACAGGGCAATAAAGTTGTGATGACGATTAATCACTAGTCCGTCATTACTAGTGTATCACCACTGAAAAATCAGCCAGTATTGCTCATTACCATAGTCGTTTATGACTGTACCTTATGATGAAAAAACATGATTAAAAATATAGCCGAAGCATCTGACTCTACTATCACGCGTTTGTCCCCTGCAAAAATCAATTTATTTTTGCATATCACTGGTAAACGTGCTGACGGCTATCATAATTTGCAAACCGTGTTTCGCCTGCTTGATTGGGGTGATTATCTGCATTTTTCACTCATGGATGATGTTGTGATACCAACGGCTGATAATAAAGCAGATGCCAACACCCTCTGTCATCAGCTATTGGTATTAGCTGGTGCCGAGGCGATAACTACCGACATAGAAGACAACTTAATCTTCAAAGCGGCGCGCGCATTGCTAGCCTTTGCTATACAGTCAGATACTTTGCCTGAGCAGTTGGCACAAGTTACTGTCACTTTAGACAAGCATTTGCCAATGGGCGCAGGATTGGGCGGTGGCTCATCCAACGCCGCAACGACTATGCTAGTGCTCAATGAGCTTTGGCAGCTTAACGTTACTCGCGATGAGCTGATAAAAATCGGTGCAAAGGTAGGCGCAGACGTGCCAATCTTTATCTTTGGCCAAGATGCCATTGCGATGGGTATTGGCGAGGAATTAACTGCCATCAATTTACCTGACCAGCAGTATTTAGTCTTAACGCCTGAGGCGCATGTCAATACTGCCAAACTATTCGCTCACCCCAAACTACAGCGAGATATCGTTCCCCTGTCAACTGATACGATTAAAAATCAATCCAATGATTATGTTCAAAATTTGAATACGCCTTATCACAATGTTTTTACGCCAGTAGTGACGAGCCTCGCTCCTGCTGTTGCAGAGGCTTTAGGTTATTTGAAAGGGTTAGAAACACAAGCGCTGGGTACAGCACGCATGACAGGCTCTGGTAGCGCGGTGTTTTTGCCTTTAGATGCGAGTATTGCCTCTGATAAGGCGCTGTTGGCAAAGTGGGTTGAAGGTGCGCCTTGTAAAGGGTATGTAGCGGGTAGTTTGTAACTGCGCAAGTTTCTGTAGATAGGTGAAAGGGTAAGCACCGCAAATACTACCAAACCTAAAGCATTTAAGAGCAAAATATGATCACTCTCGGAAATACAGAAACTATTGCTTTTAAAATACACGAAATGGAAAAGCCATTCATAGTGATGGATATTATTGTGAACTCAGCAAATATCAGTTATCAAGATAATAATTATTATGCGTTTCCACTTGTTAACAATATTAAGAAAGAAATAGAACTTATTACTAATGGCGAATTTCACCTAAATAAAAGTTTGATCAATATACCACTAAGCAAGCTACACGATATTTTTTATGAAACTGAAACTGGCGTTTACGATAATAGCAGTAGTGAGAGAGATAACTTTTTGTTCTACGACTTATCTACTAACAAATCTCTATTTTACGTTTACCAAGAAGATGAATGTCTGATATTTTTTGGGAAATTTTTTGATGGTAATAATGCTATCATCTCAAGAATAAAGAAAAATGAGTTCTTAGCTACATTGCTCAAGCTGTTGCATACAGTGGAGCCTTACGCTACTCCTCGGAACATATAAGACTATTTTGGAAATCTCGTGCCAGACACACTAGTCTCAAGAGCACTCATATAGCCCTACAAGAGAATACAGGTAAGATATCAATCCTTATCACCAACTTTCACCATATACCTATCGAAATCATACCGCCCTTGATAAATTAAGAATAAATACCAGAAAAAGCCGCAAATGACTTGCAAAATCTGAAAATTTACTTATAATAGGTCGCCACAATAGGGGTATAGCCAAGTTGGTAAGGCATCAGGTTTTGATCCTGACATCCGTTGGTTCGAGTCCAGCTACCCCTGCCATTTTTTAGTACGAAGCGTTAGACATACATTGAGTATAAGCGGTTTATAAATGACCTCTTATACTATTGTCATTGACAACGTTATCCCAGTTTCGGTATAGTTCGCAATGAACACCGCTAGGGAAAAGTTATGTTTTAGACGGCTTAATCGTTTATAAGATAACTGACAGGTTGTGACACCATTCTAAGAATGACTATTAGTCGCTATTAGCTTTCAGTTGTTCATAGCCTAGACATTACAGGGGTATAGCCAAGTTGGTAAGGCATCAGGTTTTGATCCTGACATCCGTTGGTTCGAGTCCAGCTACCCCTGCCATTTTTTACTGTAATAGTAGTCTTCAATCTTTTTCACCACTCTTTTCTTAATTTGAGCAGTTTGTCACTGCTTAGCGGTCGCTGCTTGAGTCAATCAATAGGACTTCTGTCATGCCTTATTTGGCGATTTTTACGGGCAATGCCCACCCAGAATTAGCAAAAACCGTAGCCGATCATCTTCATATACCTCTTGGTAAAGCTGACATCACGCGTTTTTCTGATGGCGAAATTGCCGTGGAAATCAAAGAACACGTACGTGGTAAAGATGTGTTTATCATGCAGCCTACTTGTGCACCGACCAATGACAACTTGATGGAAATCATGATGATGGCGGACGCCTTGCGTCGCTCTAGTGCTGGTCGTATCACAGCTGTCATGCCGTACTTTGGTTATGCTCGTCAGGATCGTCGTCCGCGTTCAGCTCGTGTACCTATCTCGGCCAAAGTTGTTGCTGACATGCTAAACATCGTCAGTATCGATCGCGTCATGACGGTTGATCTACACTCAGATCAGATTCAGGGTTTCTTTGACATTCCTGTAGACAACATCTACGGTACGCCAGTACTCCTAAACGACTTACAAAAACAAGATTATGACAATATCATGGTGGTTTCACCTGATGTTGGCGGCGTGGTTCGTGCCCGTGCGATGGCCAAGCAGTTAGGCGATACCGACATGGCAATTATTGACAAGCGCCGTGCTCGTGCCAATGAGTCACAAGTGATGCACATCATCGGTGATGTCCGTGACCGTGACTGCGTCATCGTTGATGATATGGTCGATACGGCTGGTACATTATGTAAAGCCGCTGAGGCACTGAAAGAAAATGGCGCACGCCGCGTCTTAGCTTACATCACTCACCCTGTCCTATCGGGTAATGCACTGAAAAACATTAGCGAATCTGCGCTAGACGAAGTCGTTGTAACCGATACGATTCCATTATCAGCTGAAGCAAAAGCCTGTAGCAAAATCCGTCAGGTCAGTATCGCGCCAATGCTTGCTGAAAGCTTACGCCGTATTAATAATGAAGAATCTATCAGCGCCATGTTTGATGCCTAATACGAGACAGTCATTGCTATAAATTTTAATAGTATTGTGGTGACAATAAAAATTTAGTAATAAAAATAATAGCGTCAAGTATCAGTACTTGGCGCTATTTTTATGTATGCCTTTTGCGTAGGTCTTTATTATTACTACAAAATCCCGTATAATGCGCGCCTGTGCTGACCTTTTGTTTTATTCAATCAGGTTGGCATTATCAAAAGTGCTGATCATGCTGAACAATAATGGCTATTGTGGTAATTTTTACTATAGAAATCATTATTATAAGCAAATAGCTAACATCGATAGTTGTGTCATTTATACGCAACGATAGATATTAGCTCTCATCACGTATTAGTGGATTGGTCGCAAATCCACTTTTTTATGACCAGACACTTAATCATTCTTTTTATAGGATTATATCCATGAGCAATAATCATTTTGAACTAAACGCTACTGATCGTTCTGCTGAAACCCAAGGTAAAGGTGCGAGCCGCCGCCTACGTAAGCAGAACCTAGTTCCTGCTATCATCTATGGTGGTAACGAAGAGCCAACAGCGATCTCTATCAAAATCAACGAGCTAGTAAAAGCACTTGAGTTTGAAGCATTTTTCTCACACATCTTGACCATCAATGTTGACGGTACCGAGCATCAAGCTGTTATCAAAGACTTGCAGCGTCATCCTGCTAAAGGCTTCCCAATGCATGCTGACTTCCAGCGCGTTGTAAAAGGTCAAAAAATCCACATGAACGTTCCTGTGCATTTTGTTGGTCGTGAAGAAGCGCCTGGTACTGCTGCTGCTGGTGTACTATCTACCCTAGTATCTGATATCGAAGTTATCTGCTTGCCATCACAGTTACCTGAATATCTAGAAGTAGATGTATCTGGTATGGAAATCGGTGATTTGTTCCGTCTATCAGACATCAAACTTCCTGAAGGCGTTGTAATTCATGAGCTTGAGCTAGAAGACGGCCATGACCGTACTATCGTTAACATGCAGCCACCAACGGTTGAAGAAGTTGACGAAGATGCTGACGACGTTGATGCTGATGAAGTACCAGCAACTGAGCAAAACGACGACGCTGATGCTGAAGAAAGCAAAGACGACGAGTAATAGACTATGTCTAGGTAGCCCTTTATTTTGTGCTACCTAGTAACAGACTCGTTTAGTTAAGAAGACAGCAGGTGATTTGAAATCTCCTGCTGTTTTTGTAAGTAAGGTTTGAGAATATACTGTCTATCAATATTTCAAACCTTATCCTTATTTATCAAATTTAAGCAGGGTGTTTTTATGGCCATAAAGCTTATTGTCGGTCTTGGTAATCCTGGTCAGCAGTATATGTTTACGCGTCATAATGCCGGATTTTGGTTTGTCCATCATTTGGCGCAGCAGTTCAACATTCCGCTCTCCCCTGACAAAAAATTTCATGGGGTAACAGGACGTGGGCACATTCATGGCTCTGATGTGCGTTTACTTATGCCTCTGACGTTTATGAATAAATCTGGTCAGTCAGTCGTGCCTATGGTAAATTTTTATGGCATCAAAAACGACGAGTTATTGATTGCTCATGATGAGCTCGATATTCCCGCTGGTAGCATTAAGCTCAAAACCGATGGTGGTCACGGTGGTCACAATGGCCTGCGTGATATTACGCCACATATCGGTAACGACTTTCATCGTCTGCGTGTGGGTATCGGCCATCCTGGTCACAAATCTAAAGTCAGTGGACATGTCCTCTCAAAAGCGTCTCCCGATGAGCAAATCGCCATTGACAGCGCGTTGAGTGCGGCTTTTGACGCACTCCCATTATTGCTAGATGGTGATATCGAAAAAGCACGTTCACAGATCAATGGCTTTAAATTACCTGAATAAAATATTGCCTCTATGGTAATAGCCTTTTATTTTGGCAGGTTTGTCCCCATTAACCTTTTGATTTAGTTATTTAATATCAGTTACGCTAAGGAAGCAACCTATGCTACTTAATATGCTTAAATGCAAATTACACCGTGCTCGCGTTACCCATGCTGAGCTTCACTATGAAGGCTCATGCGGTATCGATGGTGATCTACTAGACCTAGCTGGTCTACGTGAAAACGAATCTATCGATATCTATAATGTGACCAATGGCAAGCGCTTTCGCACCTATGCTATCCGTGCTGAGGCGGGCTCTGGTATTATCTCATTGAATGGTGCTGCGGCTCATATGGCAGATTTGGGCGACATCGTCATTATTTGTGCTTACGCGCATTTTGATGAAGTTGAAGCATCGACGTATCAGCCAAAACTGGTCTATTGTAACGAAGACAACACGGTTAAAGACACAGCAAATATCATTCCTGTACAAGTTGCTTAATATGACAGGATGGTGAGGTTTTGGTAAATTTAAGATAAACATAAAGTTACATCTTTGAATTAACTGCTATTATTACTAAAAATCTCGATGCTAAAAGGAAAGCTGAATCTAAATCAAGATTCGGCTTTTTTTATGCGATTTTTCTCTATTAAACTCACATTTTTCATCATATACAAGGAAACATACCGATGTGGTTGGCAGTGATTGCAATACTGATTGGGTTAGCAATTTTGGTTTGGAGTGCCGATGTCTTTATTGATGGGGCGACAGCACTGGCAAAAAAGTTTAGTGTACCGAGTTTCTTAATCGGTGTTTTGATATTAGGTATCGGCACGTCAGCGCCTGAAATGGTGGTGTCAGTGTTGGCAGCGCTAGAAGGTAGCCCTGAGCTGGCTTTAGGCAATGCTTATGGCTCTAATATTATTAATATTGCTTTGGTACTCGGCGCAACCGTACTGATTAGCCCTATTATCATCCGTAAGGGCATCGTAAAGCGTGACCTGCCGCTACTACTGCTAATTACCGCCATCGCCGCATGGCAGCTACGTGATGGCATGTTGAGCCAATCGGATGGCCTCGTATTACTGGTGTTATTGTTTGCCGTATTGGGGCTACAGATTGTGCTAAGCATCCGTGAAGGCTATCATGAGCACGAAGATGATATTGCTGATGGTGCGGATTCTGATGAGACAGAGCTAAGCATTGCGCGTGGACTTGGTAGCTTGCTACTTGGCATGCTGATGCTGGTCATCAGCTCGCGAGCGATCGTCTGGGGAGCCGTTGAGTTAGCAACGCTATGGGGTCTTAGCGAGCTCATTATTGGCTTGACGATTGTGGCGGTTGGTACATCACTGCCTGAGCTGGTATCGAGCTTGTCAGCAGCGCGTAAAGGCGAACACGATATGGCACTGGGTAATATCATTGGTTCGAATGTTTTTAATACCTTGGCGGTCGTAGGCCTAGCAACGGTCATTGCCCCTATCTCTGCTGATCCCGTGATTTTATCGCGCGATGTGATGGCAATGGGGCTACTGACGATATTACTCGTGGCTCTATGTGTGTTTGCCTTTACCACGAAGCGCCAGTTCGGTCGTACGTCGGGCGCTACGTTGGTACTTTTCTTTGTCGGTTATACTGCATGGCTGATTCAAAGCGTTAGTATATAATTTTTCACTTTTGTATATTTTGAGCCTTGCTGGCTATTTTATAATCCTAAGACTTTTTCTTACGATTCTTAAAGCCACGCCATAACCCTTCATGTGCTACTTTTGGCATTTTTAGGGTAATGGTGTTGGATAGCATATCCTGTACTGCGAGACCGCGAGGGTTAAACAGACAAAAAATATAGTTGAATACCAATCCAAGAAACGCGCTGGCTAATAGTGCGGCGCGTGACCCATCAATAAGACTACCGATAATGCCAAAGAGTAAAGGCATCAAACAAGCCGCCAAGATGCGTTTGAACGACTGTCCCCACGTCAGCCACTGACCAGCATCATTGATGGTTTTCAACCGCCACGTTTGCATCCCCAATGTCTGACCACCACGGCGCCAAAATATTCCATAGAATGCCACCAGTGTCAGAACAAACGACGGCGTCATAATGGCGTTTTGATACCAAAGTGGTAGCGACTGGGCCTGTGAAGACTCGGTACCCGTCTCCATCGTTAGCAGCGTGCCAACTACGGTCAATATCGTACCCACCAAAAACAGCAAAGCCAGAATCAACATGCCATCATACAGAATGGCCACGACACGAACCATGGGCTTGGCAATCGTGGGCTCTTCATTAGGATCTTGCTGTGCAAAAGCGCTGGGTTGCGGCTTTGATTTGCTAATAGACTTTGACGGGCGTTTAGAGGAACTTTTTGACATGGTACGAGCTCGTAGCAAGCAGTGAATAATAACGCTATTGTACCGTAAATGACTGGTCTATCGTACATTATCCTAAATGACTGTCTAATCATCCTAATCACATAGGATAGCTATAATTTGGCCAATATAAAATCACGAAACCAAAATCCTTAAAGTCACTAAGCAAAAGACAATGCTGAAACACAAAAACTGCAGACATAAAAAAATCGCCAATTGTCATAAGACAGGCGATTGATTTAGTTGATTATGCAAATGGTGCGCTTGGAGAGATTCGAACTCCCGACCCCTTAGTTCGTAGCCAAGTGCTCTATCCAACTGAGCTACAAGCGCGTACTTTGCAAATCATTTACCGAGTTGTTAAAAACAATTTCAGTAAATTAGGTTGGCTATTATATAGATAATATCGCTTGTGTCAACATCTTTTTTAATTAAAAACAAAATATTTTTTGATTTAATTATTAAGAATGTTTAACGCAATATACTGCGTTACTACTCTAATAATAACTGAATAAATGGCGGTGAAGGAGGGATTCGAACCCTCGATACGCTTACACGTATGGTTCCTTAGCAGGGAACTGGTTTCAGCCACTCACCCACTTCACCTAACGATTTAAGACATCTATAAAAAATCTATAAACACGGTATTGATGCTAACAATACGTCTTATGCCGTGGGCGAGTATTATAGCAAAGCCAAAACGAATTGCAAGCCTTGTCTACCGATTTAATCCAGCTTTTCTCATAATTATCGATATAAATACTTTTATCGCCTTTTAATACTTAAAATTACGCCATATTGCAGAAAAATGCCACTGCTAAATTTATGACTTAAAACAGTCTCATTTGTTTTGATACTTTATACTTAATCTATAGGTACTAGACTGAGATAGATTTTTTGGCAGTAGGTGGCTATAGTATTTATCATTTATTATAAAATACCTCAAAGGAGTGATTATGCGACCTGTCGTACTGTGTTTTTCAGGATTGGATCCTTCAGGCGGCGCTGGATTACAAGCAGATATCGAAGCCATCGGTCAATCTGGTGCGCATGCTGCCATTGCTTGTACGGCAGTCACGATTCAAAACTCACAGCAGGTATTTGGTTTTGAAGCGTGTAACGCAGCGTTAGTTAAGGCTCAAGCCACTGCGGTACTTGACGATCTGCCTGTTAAAGCCATCAAATCTGGTATGCTCGGTACCACTGACAATATCGCCATGCTGACCCAGTTGTTTGCTGAGCAAATAATAAGCACTGATACCCCGTTTGTATTGGACCCTGTATTGGTCGCCAATAGCGGTGGCAGCTTGGGCGATGAGAAAACGCTAGTGCGCGCGTTTAGGCAGCTACTACCCTATGCCACCTTGATCACACCAAATACGCATGAATTGCGCGCGCTCAGCGGTGAGCAGGATTTGCACAGTGGTGCGAAAAAACTATGCGCGCAAGGCGCTCATGCGGTGTTGGTAAAAACCTCTCATGATTTTGATAGCGGTGATATCGAGCAGTATTTATATATAGAGAGCCAGATGGTACACAAGAGCACCTTACCGCGCCTAGAGGGTGAATTTCATGGCTCAGGATGTTCGCTTGCTAGCTTTATCGCTGGGCGTTTGGCCATGGGAGATGATTTGATTGGTGCGGTAAAATCCGCAGATAGTTGGATTACCCAAACACTGCGCGCGGCTGACGACCCGCACCCTGATGATGCTCAGGCGCAATTGATACCCAACCGCTTTGTGCGCGCCTGATATTTCTATGAAACGACAGTATTTACAAAGCGTTCACTAATAATAGGTAATAAAAAGGCGCCCTATATCTCATAGCGCGCCTTTTTACATCTTACGACTTATACACTTGCCGTAATTGAGAGAAATAGCATTTAGCCTAGCATCGGCATGAAGTTTGCGGCTAACCCACCGATAAATATCTCAAGTAAATAAAACACAAAGAAAGCAACCATCGGTGACAAATCAAGCATCCCTAAGTTTGGCGTAATACGACGAAACGGCTCTAGTATCGGCTCCGCTAAGCTCATAATAATACCAATAATAGGATGCTGTGATTGGGTAAACACCACGATCCAGCTGACGATAATAGACCCAATCACCAAGTAGCGACACATGCGTAAAAAGTCTAATACCAAGCTGATCGTACCCGTAAAAAATAGCGGCACAGGTGCAATCCCTTGATGCGTCAATGCCGCTTTTCCAGAGATGTCAATCAGACGAATCAAAAACATTAAGACGATAGCCGCAATGCTAATACGTCCCTGTCCGACCGTTGGGAAGATACGCCCAAACACATCGACGATATGGGTCGCTTTATAGGCAGGTGCAATCATCGGGTTGCGCGCATCCATCCCTGCAAATTGCAGCATAAAACGAATAAACACCAGCATCATAGCGAATGTGGTGACCAGATCAAAAACTTGAAATAACATGTTGTTCATGAAGGGCTACTCAATAGGACATTATTGACAGATTTTAGGATGACAACTGTCATTATCAGATGCGAATCATCATGCAATGTAGGTCAGCTGTTTAGCCTGACCTACTTTTTGTGTCGTTACTTATTAATTACTAATTGCTAATTGCTAATCAATAACTACTTACTCATCTCTTCACTAAGCGCTTGGCTACGATCATAGCACGCTTGCATGGCTTCACCGATTTGGCGACCAGTCTCATTGGCTTGCATGGATTCAACGGCTGCTTGGGTAGTACCGTTTGGAGACGTCACTTTGCGGCGCAATTCAGCAGGGGTATCTTCACTATTCATCGCCATTTTTGCCGCACCTATCATGGTTTGTAGTGCCAGTGCCGATGCCTGCTCGGTATCTAGTCCTAGCGCAATGCCTTTATCGACCATCGATTCGATGAAGTAAAACATATACGCTGGCGCTGAGCCTGACACGGCAGTGACGGCATGCATATGTTCTTCGTCATCGACCCACATGACCAATCCTGACGCTTCCATCACCGCAGTTGCCAACTCTTTTTGTTCAGCTGAGATATTATCTGTGCCGTAGAGACCGGTTGCACCCATCTGAATCATCGAAGGCGTGTTTGGCATGGCGCGCACGATATTACTATAGCCGCCCAACATGTTAGACAACAGGTCAGTTGACAAACCTGCTGCAACCGAGATGACTAACTGATTGTCCAATGCATCAGCGAAAGCACCAACTACCACTTTCATCATTTGTGGTTTTACTGCCAGTACCACGATATCAGCACCGACCACAGCAGATTTGGCATCCGCCATTGGGTCAACAGTGTTTAGACCTTTAGCCGCTAGTTGCTCACGGATCTCGCTGCTAGGATCGGCGACCGTGATGAGGTTTGGTTCGATGCCGCAGCCCACAAGCCCGCTAATAAGCGCTTGTGCCATGTTTCCGCCACCAATAAAACTGATTTTCTTATTATCTAATACCGACATACTTGTCTCCTAGTCACAAAATTTAAAAGTATTCAACGTAACATACTGATATATAAAACGACACTCAGTTTATCATACTGCTCCTAGTATCGTTTGATAAATTCCTGCCGTCTACAACGGCAGTAAACCTAGTTAAAACACGTAACTGACGTCGACTCTGACATCGTTTAGCTGTTAGATCACAAAACCATTCTTATAAAATATTTTGAGGTGTTAACTATGTTTTTTATTCGTAAAGCCGTTCAAACAGATTTCTCAGATATTGCAAAGGTACACGTCCATAGTTGGCATGACACTTACCTAGACCTTTTGCCCATCTCTTATATCAATGAGATGAATAACCTGGCTAAAAAAACAGCTATGTGGGAGCAGATATTGCGTCAACCCGAAGTAGAGGTTTGGGTAGCACAGGACGGTGATACCATCGTAGGTTTCATCGGCTACTATACTCAAAATGAGCGCTATGAAATCACCACGCTATATATTTTACCTACTTATCACTATCAAGGTATAGGCAGCGCGCTTATGGACACATCGTTGCAAGAGATAACAACTACCAATACCGCGGCGCGCTTTCATCTATGGGTTTTAGACACCAATACCAACGCCATTGATTTTTATAAAAAACATAGTTTTGAGCAAAGCACAGAGCGTCACGAGGAGATATATGAAAACACCAAAATAATAGATATTAAAATGATAAAAAACATCCATCCTATAACAGCCTAAAATAATTTTGATTCATTTACTCAACTGCGCTCAGCCTATTGTTAAATATATCATCGATATCACTACCAAGACCTTTTATAATAGTCGATAAATGACTTTCCAATATCCACCTATCAAAAGGCGATAATAATAGGATGGGTATCTCATGTTCAGTGTGTTCTTTATCTAAGAACGCTACGCTGACCACGACCAAGCTTTCTCGCAACCACAATGGAATACCAAGCGTTTGATACAACTTTTTGCCTGATTGTGGACGCGTCGCCATTGTAGTCTTCACACGCTGTTTGCGATCTAATGGCTTTATCTTTAATGCTGCATTGAGTACTGTCTCACCTATCTGACTTTCTAGCAGTTGTACCAGCCTTTCTGGCTTAAATTGCAGCTGCCAGATATAGTCTTCACTGCGACGAACAGTCAGTAGTACAAAATCACTGTTTGCTGAGTCACTTGTTGTCAAATCCAAACGCGATAAAGGCTGCGGTTGCTCTATTAGTGGCACGTTTAACCAAGACAACCATTCACTGCTTTGACGATAGATCTGCTGACGATAGCGGCGAACGGTATAGGAGTGCGTGCGACCTTGCCAAAACAGCTCAGTTTGGTGATCATGGTCGCGGCGCTGAGTGAGGTTCCATACATCATCGACAAGCTGCTTAGCAGGCGGTAATGGCTCATCTTGACCCAGCCAATGATGCAGTAGTTGACGCTGGCGATAAATAGGTAATGATTGCAGAGCATTGATATTGAGCACGCGCTGTGCGGCTAGTAGCTGTAGATTTTTATCAGCCGTCTGCTGCATATCGTGCTTAGCTTGAGCATTGATAGTGGCTTGCGCATCGCCTAATAGCTGAGCACTGCGAGCAATATTATCGATGACATTGGGGTTATAAGTTGCCAGTACTGGCATGATGTCGCGGCGTAGACCACTACGGACATTATCGCCGCTGTCATTAGTCGGATCATCGATATAAGGCAATGCTAAGCGCTTGGCATAAACACTGATCGCGGCGCGCCTCACCGTGAGCCAAGGTCGCCATAATACATGGCGTCGCCCATGCTGCGTTTGTACTCGCCATGACTGCATACCTGACAGACCATTCACGCCAGCGCCTTGGATCAAGCGCATCAGCACCGTTTCGGCTTGGTCGTCGGCGTGATGCCCTAGTAGCAGTACATCGTCTTGATTGATATGAGCTCGCATGACGTTATAGCGGGCTTGCCGCGCGGCCTGCTCATCATAACCTGTCACTTGTGCTCTTAGGATATGACAAGGTATCTGCTGCATCTTAGCCCAATTCGCGACATGCGCGGCCCAATGCTGACTGTCGGCTTGCAAACCATGATCAACATGTAACAGCTGCGGTAAGCACGGCAACCTGCCTTGCCGATAAAGCTGTACACATAACGCCGCGAGCGCCAATGAATCACGCCCACCACTACAGGCTAGCCACAGGCGACGACCATGCAGCTGCTCACTATAGTCTGACATACTATCCAATAATGCATCTGCCAACGTCTCATCAATCGGCAAATCGTTGATTGGTCTAATAGGATGCGTGAGGATGGCACTGCTGGTCATAATCAGCCTTAGTTTTAGATAGATAAGTTGATGAGCAAATTAACAGACATAAAAAAACGCGTCATTGAATGACACGTTTTATTTTAGCACTAAGACTCAGTCTCTAATATGAAAAGCTTAGCATTAAGCAGGCGCTTAGCATTAAGCAGGCGCTTAGCATTAAGCAGGCGCTTAGCATTAAGCAGGCAGCATCACTTCTGAGTTAAACGTCTTTAGTTTTTCGTAGCGGAGCTCACAACGCTCTTGGGCATCCAAATCCTTGATCTCATCAAGCTGCTCAGTAATCAGTGATTTTAAAGCTTCCATGACGGGTTGTGGTTGCACATGTGCGCCCTCACCCTCGTCAATAACAGCATCGATCAAACCCATTTGATATAGATTAATGGCGTTTAATTTCAGTGCTTCACTGGCGTCTGGTGCTTTTTCAGCGGTTTTCCACAAGATAGACGCACAGCCTTCAGGAGAGATGACCGAATAGATGCTGTTTTGTAGCATATTGACCTTGTCACCAACGCCAATAGCAAGCGCGCCGCCTGAACCACCTTCACCGATAATGGTCACGATAATAGGTACTTTTAAACTAGAGAATACCGCGATACTCTCTGCAATCGCTTGCGCTTGACCGCGTTCTTCTGCGCCAACACCAGGATAGGCACCTTGAGTATCGACAAAGGTCATCACAGGAATATTGAAGCGCTCTGCCATTTTGACCAAGCGAATCACTTTGCGATAGCCTTCAGGGTTGGCCATACCAAAGTTATGCTCGATACGCTCACGAGTACTGCGACCACGATGCTGACCGATGACCATTACAGGCTGATCGTTGAACCGTGCCAGACCGCCCAAAATGGCTTTGTCATCGGCAAAAGCACGATCGCCGTGCAACTCATCAAATTCGGTAAAAAGCTGATTAACATAGTCCATAAATAATGGACGCTTGGCATGTCGTGCGAGCTGCACACTATCCCAGACAGTGCTCATAGACGCTTCCCTTTAATCATTATACTTAATGTATTTATGTTTAAGAATAATATCGTTATCGGTGTTCAGATAATGAAAGTACAGTTGTAAACTCAATAGAAGCTATAGTAGCACATCTTATATGGCATGACATTATCGACAGCACTGCTTTTGTTAAGTTAATCTTTAACTCGATACTGACAATGGTAACGGCTCAGCCTCCTCGGTCTCCATCACGCTAAGCTGTACACCCCATTTGGCAAACTGTTCAATCTCTGTGCGCAAATCAGCAACCAAAAACGCATAATGCTCACTGCTATCAGCGACTGTGATTTGCCAGTCGCTATCACTGATGACCTTTAATTCCAACTCTGGCAGTTTATAATCACTACGGCTATGATGCGCGAGTACCGCAAGACGCAATAGCAAGCACAGATAGACGAGCTGGTTTCCGCCAATCTGACAGGTCTGCTCGAACATATCGGCTTTGAGCTTACGGCGATGGTTGAGCATCAACTGCGCCATACGCTTTTGATCCACCTGCGAGAACCCTGGAATATCAGAATACTCAAGCAAATATGCGCTGTGCTTATGATAACTGCTATGACTGATTGCAAGACCAATCTCATGCAAGAACGCGGCACGTCTCAGTAAGTCACAGTCATCGCTTGTTAGGGCAAGCGTTTCCTTGACTTGCTCAAACAGGTTACGACTGGTTTTTACCACTTGTTTGGCTTGCTTTTTGTCGCCTGAATAACGCTTGATTAGTGCAAGCACACTGCGGTCACGTACATCTTCGCTCGCAAAGCGTCCGAGCATGTCATACATCACGCCTTCACGTAACGCCCCATCTGAGTAGGTAATGGTTTCAACGCCTAGTACCTTCATCACCGCACGCAACACTGCCACACCTGCCGGAAATACAGCTTTGCGGTGGTCTTTGACGCCTTCTAGCTCGATATCATCAATATTGCCAATCTTAAGCAGCAATCGCTCTAGTTTTTTGACGCCTTTATAAGTAATGCGTTCTTGCTCATCGGCCCAGCCTTTGGACACAAGGACGTTGCGTACCGCTTTAATCGTCCCACTTGAGCCGACCACACTGCTCCAACCAGTCTTTTGGTAACGACCATTGATTGCCAGTACTTCTTTGCGCGCGCCTGAAATCGCATTGTTAAAAGCCTCTTTGGTAATGAGGCCATCAGCAAAGTATTTCTGTGTGAATGCAACGCAGCCCATTTGTAAGCTTTCAGTCAATAAAGGATCAAACTCTTGACCGATGATAAACTCCGTCGAACCACCACCAATATCAATGACCAAGCGCTTGTCGCTACTCTCATTGGTATGCGAGACGCCCAAATAAATCAATCGCGCCTCTTCGCGACCAGCGATAATCTCAATGGGCTTGGGCAAAATCTTATTGGCACGAGAAATAAAATCATTGGCATTTTTGGCTTGGCGCAAGGCGTTGGTCGCAACCACACGAATACGCTCTGGCGGTACAGAATCCAAACGCGCCACAAACCGACTCAAACAATCCAGACCACGCTGTTCAGCTGTCTCGCTCAAGATTTTATGCTCATCCAGTCCAGCAGCGAGCTGTACCTTTTCAGACATAGAGACTACTTTGCGCACTTCCCCATGATCAAGACGGGCAATGGCTAAGTGAAAACTGTTGGAACCAATATCAATGGCTGCCATCATTTCATCATCGCCGAGTGGCGGGTTCGTAAGATAGTCAGTAGGCATAAGGCAAGTTGTCACCGTGTTAGAGAGAGTGTGTAGTTTAACAAAATCAGGTACGACATAGATATAAAATCATAGGTATAGAAAAAGTAGCCGCCACACAAATCTGGGCCATTTTTCCATTAAAGCATTTATACCAAATACGCGCAAGCGCCGTAAAATCATAGCAAAAGTGTAAAACCACTCTATCAAAGGCTAATGACCAAGCCTACATCTAACGCTTGTGTTAGCCATATCGGTTTGCTACATTGAAAGCTATCAATATCATGATAAAAAACCGTTATTTACAGATGTTCTACCTGTACAACTGACTTCAAAAGTCACCAGTTAATCGATTAACAATCATCTGTAAGTAATAGTTATCAAACCCACCAGCAAGGAAGCTAGTCACATGAATCAGACCACCACAAAAGATGCCACCCAAAATACTGAGACCCCTATCAGCAGCGCTAAAAAGGACATGGTAAAAACCGAAAAAGTATTGGAACAGCCATTTTATGATTTCTATTTGAATGAGCATCAAAACATGGCTTGCCGACGCCTGCACTTTGCAGGCAGCAGTTTTGGATTATTGGGACTCGCAAAGTCTGTCAAAACCCGTTCTCCCAAACCGTTACTCAAAGGTATTGCCGCAGGATATGCTTGTGCGTGGGTGGGTCATTTTTTCTTTGAAAAAAACAAACCGGCCTCTTTTAAATTTCCATTAAAAAGCTTTGCCAGCGACTTCCGAATGTACAGCGATGTGGTACGCGGCAACTTAAGCTTGAGAGATCGTAAGTTTGATAAAGCACGATAACATTTAGTCGTCATATAAATTAAATGACACACTCTATATTATTCCCAATATGATTATAAATAAGATATCGATAAAAAAAACCAGCAAAGATCACAGGATGATCTCACTGGTTTTTTAAGCTGCAACTTTTTAGTTAGCTAATAACTTACATGGCTAAACTATGCTTTTGCCATTTCTGCAAATATCTCATCAGCCGCATTGATTGACGCATCAATATCTTCATCGCTATGTTTGATAGACATAAAGCCTGCTTCATAAGCTGACGGTGCCAAGTAAATACCGCGATCTAGCATACCGTGGAAGAAAGTATTAAATACGTCCATATCGCACTCTGTCACGTCATCGAAGTTCTTTGGTGTTTCGGTTGCGCTGTCTTTAACAAAGAACATGCCAAACATACCGCCAAGCTTATTGGTACGTAGATGAATACCATGTTTGTCAGCTGCTGCTTGGAAACCGTCTACTAGGCGATCAACTTTCGCTGCTAATTCGTTATAAAAACCGTCTGCCGTTAAGTCCTCAAACATGGCGATACCAGCGCGCATCGCTAGTGGATTGCCTGATAATGTACCAGCTTGATAGACGCCGCCAAGTGGCGCGATGCAAGACATGACTTCTTTTTTACCACCGAAAGCGCCCACTGGCAGACCTGCACCGATGATTTTACCGAAGCAAGTCAAATCAGGGTCAATACCGAAATGTGCTTGCGCGCCACCAAGACCAACGCGGAAGCCAGTCATCACTTCATCAAAAATCAATACTGCGCCATTGGCCGTACATTCTGCACGCAACGTATCGTGGAACTCTTGCGCCGGAATGACCATATTCATGTTGCCAGCGATCGGCTCCAAGATAACGCAAGCGATCTCATCACCCCATTTTTCAAAGCAGTCTTTGATTGCTTGCGGATCATTATAAGGGATCGTAATCGTGTGCTTCGCAAAATCGGCTGGTACGCCTTTTGACGTTGGCTCACCAATATCAAGCATGCCAGAGCCTGCTTTTACCAACAAGCTGTCTGAATGCCCATGGTAGCAGCCTTCAAACTTAACGATTTTGTCACGCTGAGTATAACCACGTGCTAGACGAATCGCGCTCATGGTCGCTTCGGTACCAGAGCTGGTCATACGAATCATCTCAACGCTAGGCACGATTTCACAAATCTTATCAGCAACCGTAGTTTCAAACGGCGTTGGTGTACCAAAGCTCAAACCGTCATCGGCCGCTTTTTTCACCGCATCGATAACTTTTGGGTGCGCATGACCCAAAATCATTGGGCCCCACGAGCCAACATAATCGATATAGGCATTATCTTCGGTGTCATAAATTTTGCTGCCATTGGCACGGTGCATAAAGATTGGCGTACCACCGACCCCTGCAAAGGCGCGAACCGGTGAGTTAACACCACCTGGGATGTGTTTACGTGCTTGTGCAAAGAGCTGTTCGTTTTTAGTACTCATAATTATTCTCTACTTATAGCGACATTTATAACGACAATGTTTTGTGATTAAACGTATATTTTATATTTGTTTATTATCGAATCTTTCAAGAAGTTTTTACAATTTAAACCCCACTCTCAACTTCGAAAGTGATTGAAAAAAGAAGAGCATCTCACTAATCTATTGTTTTCGACCAAGAACACAATGGAGTCATGAGATGCCCATAGACGAATTTATCATTAATATCTATTTAAT
>Ga0208015_1000133_pt1 | contig 50517 bp, 44 predicted proteins | sample 26BtaG_FD_184101 | JGI IMG/M metagenome (GOLD analysis project Ga0208015, IMG submission 184101) | Marine viral communities from Cariaco Basin, Caribbean Sea - 26B_WHOI_OMZ_CsCl (SPAdes) (version 2) | ecosystem: Environmental > Aquatic > Marine > Oceanic | place: Caribbean Sea: Cariaco Basin... | reverse complement strand
TCACGGTCAACACCCTTGCGACTTACTAATGCTTCCAGACGTTACTCCAGCGCATAAGGGACTTGCACCCTCTAAATTAATACCTTACTTTGCAGTAAGGTAAAGATGCCCATACTGGGCACACACACCGTATATAAAAAATAATGGCGAAGTTGCCAGCCCAAAATTGGCGCACAAAACAAAACACAATGTTTAACCCGAAAAGTAATTGCAAGAAATCCCTTACTTTTCATACACATAAACGTTACCCACAAGCTAAAATAACGACCCCTACACCAAAAATATTTCCTTTTCCAAAAAACCTTTTCCAAAAAACCATTTCCAATAAAATATTATCAATTTCTATCAACACTTTAAAAAAGATTTGCTAACTCAAACATTAATCGTATTATTGCAATTAAACAATGAGTAGATAAAAATATGTACACAGATCAGCAAAAAGAAATTGCGTTAATTGCAAAAGTTTTTGGACATCCTGCCAGAGTGGCTATTTTACAACAGTTATTTAAGATAGATGCTTGTTATTGTGGAGATTTATCCGAAGAAATTGGTCTTGCCCAGCCTACTATATCACAACATTTAAAAGAATTAAAAACCTTAGGACTAATTAAAGGAACAGTGGAAGGTGTCAAAGTCTGCTATTGTATAGACATTGAAAACTGGACTAAAATGAAAATGTTAATGCATCAATTTTTAGATCAGGACATTCCTAAAGCAGATTGTTGCTAAATTTTTTCATCTAATTCATCGTTAAATCGCAATAAACAAATCATAAAGAAATGAAGTTATCAGAAATTAAAAACAAATTGAATAAACTGGACAGAATTGCATTCCAATTGCCAAATGGGGAACTAGTACCCAGCCACTTTCACGTAACAGAAGTTGGAAAAATCACAAAGCATTTCATTGATTGTGGCGGAACCGTGAGAAACGAGGAGGTAGTAAACTTTCAACTTTGGAATGCCAATGACTATGACCATAGATTGCATCCGGAAAAATTAGTAAGCATCATTGAACTATCCGAACGCGTTTTAGGAATTGAAGATTTGGAAATCGAAGTGGAATATCAAGGCGATACGATTGGGAAATTCGGACTTGATTTTGACGGTAAAAACTTTTTGTTGACTAATAAACAAACCGATTGTTTGGCGAAAGATAAATGCGGCATACCAAGTGAAAAACCAAAAGTTAAATTATCTGAATTTAATAATGGATCTTCTTGTACACCAGGCAGTGGCTGTTGCTAAAATAATAATTTAACATTAAGAAAATGTCAATAACAAAATCAACAATGTTTTCAGAAATTGAACAAGTAATCAAGGCCTTAAATCCTCAAACAATTTCAACTGAACGTAAGGCAATTTTACAACCACTAACGGAATTTATACAGTCTAAAGTTTCAAATCAGCAAGATATCAGAATCAACTTCATCTGTACTCACAATTCACGAAGAAGTCATTTATCACAGGTTTGGGCACAAACTTTAGCTTATCATTTCAATATCAAAAATGTATTCTGTTATTCAGGTGGAACAGAAAGTACGGCACTTTTTCCAATCGTTGCAGAAACTTTGCAAAATTCAGGTTTTCAGATTAAAACTATTTCAAAAAACGAGAACTCAATTTACAGTATTAAATATGCGTACAACCAGCATCCAATAATCGGATTTTCAAAAAGATTGAATGATGATTTTAACCCGAAATCTGAATTTGCTGCAATTATGACTTGCGATTCAGCAAACGAAGCCTGTCCATTTGTTAGCGGAGCAGAAAAACGAATTCCTATAACTTTTGAAGACCCAAAAGCATTTGACAATACACCACAACAGGCAGAAAAGTATAATGAAAGAAGTCTGCAAATTGCAACAGAACTGTTTTACGTTTTCTCTCAGATAAAAGCTTCTTAACTATTTTCAAAACGACTAATATAAAATAGATATAATTATGGAATACCAAATTAGGGCATCATCAATTTCAAATAAAGACGCTGCTATTCAAATAAAGCAAAATGACATAGCTTTTGGAACAACTTCAAAATCTGCTGAAACTTTACCTAATCCTGCCGAGCTTTTTTTAGGAGCTTTTGCTTCGTGTATGCTAAAAAATGTCGAGCGATTTTCTGCTATGATGAAGTTTACTTATTCAAAAGCCACAGTAAATGTGTCAGCTAAACGAATGGAAAAACCTTTGAAAATGGATAACATAGATTACAGACTAACTATTTACAGTTCTGATGAAAATTTAAATATCCCATTACTAAAAAAGAATATCGAAAAATTTGGCACAATCTACAATACCGTAAAGTTATCGTGCAATATAAACGGCGTAATTGAGCAGCAAAAAGACATTTTAAATAATTGAACACAAGAAATATATGAAAAAAATAAGTTATCTCAATAATTATTTAACGCTATGGATATTCATTGCTATGCTTGTAGGCGTAGGAATCGGATATTTCATCCCATCTTTTCCAAGCATTATTGATTCAATGAGCCGAGGTACCACTAACATTCCCATAGCCATAGGATTAATCTTAATGATGTATCCACCTTTGGCTAAAGTGAATTATGCTCTTTTGCCAAAAGTTTTTAGAAACACTAAAATTCTTTCCATTTCACTTTTTTTAAACTGGATAATTGCCCCTGTTTTAATGTTTGTTTTGGCAATTACTTTTTTACGTGATTATCCAGAATATATGGTAGGCGTTATTTTAATCGGATTGGCTCGCTGTATCGCAATGGTTTTAGTTTGGAACGACCTTGCTGAAGGAGATAGCGAATATGGAGCAGGTTTGGTCGCTTTAAATAGTATTTTCCAAGTTTTTGCCTATAGTTTCTATGCTTGGATTTTTATAACGGTGCTTCCACCATATTTCGGATTTGAAGGAGCTATTGTCGATATCTCAATTGGTACGGTGGCAGAAAGTGTAGCAATCTATTTGGGACTACCCTTTTTAATGGGAATTTTAAGTAGAGTGATTTTGGTAAGGTTAAAAGGAGATAAGTGGTACACAGAAAAGTTTATACCTGCCATTTCACCAATAACGCTAATTGCGTTATTATTTACCATTGTCATTATGTTCTCGCTCAAAGGAGAGTTAATTGTTGAAATTCCAATGGACGTTTTAATTATTGCAGTTCCTTTAATTTTGTATTTTAGTTTAATGTTTGTCATCAGTTTTTTCTTTACTAAAGCACTGGGAGCTTCCTATAAGGAAAATGCAGCCGTCTCATTTACGGCAGCAGGAAATAACTTTGAATTGGCGATTGCTGTTGCTATAGCAGTATTTGGACTAAATTCCGGACAGGCTTTTGCGGGTGTAGTTGGACCATTAGTTGAAGTTCCAGTTCTTATCTTTTTAGTTCGAGTTTCATTTTGGTTAAAGAAAAAATATTATCCCAATGAAAGTATAAGATGTCATAATAAATAGAAAGAAAGCCAGTGGGTAACATTGTATAAGCGTAATGCGGGATTTATTGCTAAATTGAACATTTCGCCACGTAATAAAAATTCGTATAAAATGAAAGTATCATCTTCGAAAACCCGCACTACGCTTATACTTGACCGTTGTGCATAATGCAAAAAATCGTTCTAAAATTCAACATTTGAACTAAAAAAGCCAACCGCACAAACAGCACATTTATTTTTTTTGCCAACGCGAAATGCCAACGCTAAAAAAATAAAAGAGCTGTTTTTCGCCAACGCTCGAAAAAAATGATACATTAGGAAAATGCAAACCGAAGAAGAAATCCTAAAAATAAAAAAAGTAAAAAACACCGCAGTCAGAACTGTGGTTTTACGTCATCTTTTGAGCCAAGAAAAAGCACAATCGTTGAAAGATATTGAAAACGCATTGGCATATACGGACAGAAGTTCGATTTTCAGAACGCTGAAAACATTTGAGGAAAACAAAGTCATCCACAGCATTGAAGATGGTTCTGGAATGACCAAATATGCGGTTTGTGCCAAAGGCTGTAACTGCGACCCAAAGGATTTGCACTATCATTTTTATTGCACAAACTGCGATAAAACATTCTGCCTTTTTGATGTTCCTATTCCCAAAATTCAACTTCCCGAAAACTTCAAGTTACAACAGGCAAATATGGTCGTAAAAGGTCTATGCGACAACTGTAACAAGTAATCTTTGCAATCGAGTTGCAGTAAATCCTAAATACATTTGCATTATTCTTTTAAACCAGAATAAGCAGATGAAAAACATATTTTTAAACACATTATTTCTATTCGTATCAATTATATCGTTCGCACAGACGAGCGATATTTCCATTTCTGTTAGCGATGCAGAAACCAACGAACCATTATTGGGTGCTACGGTCTATTTTGAAGAATTAGAAAAAGGAGCAGTAACAGATTTTTACGGAATTGCCACATTTACAGAAATCCCAAATGGAAACCACATTATAAAAATTTCATTCATAGGCTTTAAAACCATAGAAACTACTATTGATGTTGGAACAAAAAAGGAGTTCGCTTTCAAGCTCGAATCGGGAGGAAATGAACTTGACGAAGTTGTCATACAATCTTCAAGAAGTACACGGACAGTAAGAAAAATACCGACGAGAATAGAATTTATCGGAGCGGAGGAATTAAGCGAAAAAGCAGTAATGAACCCAACGAATATTTCAATGGTACTTCGGGAAAGTACAGGCATACAGATGCAACAAACTTCGTTAAGTAGCGGAAATACCAACATTAGAATTCAAGGTCTCGATGGACGCTATACACAACTTTTGAGAGATGGATTTCCACTTTATGGCGGTTTTTCCAGCGGTTTGAGTATTTTACAAATTCCGCCATTGGACTTAAAACAATTTGAAATAATAAAAGGAAGTTCATCAACGCTTTATGGTGGTGGAGCGATTGCAGGTTTGATAAATATGGTTTCCAAAACACCAGACGAAGAACCTGCTTTGGATATTATGTTGACACAAACCCAAGCTCTGGGAAGTACAGCAAATGTATTTTACAGCAAACGGAATGAAAAATTTGGTGTTTCACTTTATGGTTCAGGTCATTATCAAAAAGCGTATGACCCAGAAGATGATGACTTTAGTAACTTGCCAAAAACAACTTCGATTTCATTCAACCCAAAGTTCTTTTATTATCCATCGGAAAAAACAACATTTTGGTTTGGCTTAAACGGAACGTATGACGACAGAATTGGTGGCGACATCACAAAAATTGAAAGTGGCGAAAATGGCGTCCATCAATATACCGAAGAAAACGTATCGAAAAGATTGAGCAGTCAAGCGGTTTACGAAACTCAAATAGATTCCGTCAGTTCATTAACTATCAAAAATAGTATCTCGTTCTTCGACAGAGAACTGACCATTCCCGATTTTACATTTGACGGTAAACAAACCAATACATTCACGGAATTAAACTATCAAAAGTCAGCCAATAAAACTGATTGGATTTTTGGTGCAAACCTATATACTTCTGATTTTGATGAAAATGATAATGCAACTTTGCAACGCGACCAAACGGATATAACTTATGGAGCATTTGTAAATAACATTTATGACATTTCGGATAATTGGATTTTGGAAACAGGATTCAGAACAGATTACAATACCGATTTTGGCTTTTTCCCGCTTCCACGAGTTTCATTGCTATACAAAAACGATAGCGGATTTTCCAGCAGAATTGGTGGTGGTTTAGGTTACAAAATTCCAGATATTTTTACAGAAGAGGCGGAATTTATCAATTTTGAAAATGTACTTGGTATTGATAAATCTTCACTAAATGCGGAACGTTCTTACGGTGTAAATCTTGACTTCAACTATCAAACACGGTTATTTGAAACCATTGGTTTTTCTATTAATCAACTGTTTTATGTAACTGCGATTAATGATGCATTACTGTTAAATTCAACTGATAATGGATTTTTCCAATTTGAGAATGCAACAGATGAAATTTTGAGCAAAGGTGCTGAAACAAACATCAAGTTTACCTATAAAGATTTTCGTTGGTTCTTGAATTATGCACTCATTGACACAAAATTGAATTATTTGGCTGGAAATCCACAAAAACCGCTAACTGCAAAACACAACGCAGGAAGTGTTTTGATGTACGAATCTGAAAAATGGCGAATCGGTTATGAAACGTTTTACACAGGAAAACAATTTTTGTCCAATGGAACTGAAACAACCGACTTCATAACAATGGGTTTTGTGGCAATGCGAAATTTTAAATGGGGAACAACGTTTGTGAATTTTGAAAACTTTACGGACAGAAGACAAAGCAGGTTCTCGCCTTTAGTTTTGCCACCACACGACAATCCAGAATTCCCCGAAATTTATGCACCAACAGACGGTTTTATATTTAGCGTTGGAGTAATAATCAAACCTTTTGGAAACGAAGATGACGACTAAAATGAACAAAACGATATTTAAAATCAATCAAATGGATTGTCCTTCCGAGGAAAATCTTATACGAATGAAATTGGACGGAATTCAAGAAATCAAAAATCTTGATTTTGACATTCCAAACCGAAATCTGACCGTTTTTCACAACGGACAGGCAGACCAAATCGAAAATTCGATAATCGAATTAAAATTAGGCGGAAAGAAAATTTCGACCGAAGAAACCAACGAAAAAGATTTTGAAGAAAACACCAACCAAAAAAAGCTACTTTGGATTGTATTGGCAATAAATTTTGTCTTCTTCATTATCGAAATGACAACAGGACTCATCTCGAAATCAATGGGATTGGTTGCCGACAGTTTAGATATGCTTGCGGACAGTTTCGTGTACGGGATTAGCTTGTTTGCTGTTGGCGGAACGTTGATTAAGAAAAAACGGATTGCAAAAATTGCTGGCTATTTTCAGATAACCCTCGCGATTATCGGATTTGTTGAAGTGTTGAGAAGATTTTTTGGAGCCGAGAAACTTCCCGATTTTTCAACGATGATTATCGTGTCGATTTTAGCACTTATCGCAAACGGAATTTGTCTTTACATTTTACAAAAGTCAAAGAGCAAAGAAGAGGCACATATGAAAGCAAGTATGATTTTTACTTCCAATGACGTGATTATCAATTTGGGAGTAATAATCGCAGGAATTTTAGTGAATTGGCTAAATTCCAACAAACCTGATTTAGTTGTTGGAACAATCGTTTTTATAGTGGTAATACAAGGTGCATTTCGGATTTTGAAATTAAGCAAGTAAACAGAATTGCCAACGCTGAAAGCCATACACATTTACAGTCGCTCAAGCCATCGCACCACCAAAACTGTAAAAGAGTATGTCTTGCCAACGCTCACATTTGAACTAAATAGCAAACATCGGAAAACCAAGCTGAACGTAAAAAGCACTATGCACAATCGAGTAGACGGGTGACGACCTACCGGTCGCCACTGCGCCTCTCACACCACCGTACGTACGGGTCTCGTATACGGCGGTTCGCAAAAAGATGGGTTGAGTTTTTGTAACCTGTCCTTGTTCTCTGGGGCTATGGCTCGCACCATTCCTTCAAAGATTAAGAACCTCTTTACGTTCTGTCCTTCCTTGCTTGTGAGACCTCTACCTTTTTGGTGATAGCTCGTTGCCACAAGTACTATGACGTCTGCTGACCTCTCTTTATGATCAACCCGTGATCTAAGAGACCTCCCCAGGTAATGGCATCTTCTTTCCCTCGATCCCTGCCGTATCTACACCCATGCACATTTGTAATCTTAGGGCGTTACAATGATGTGCTTGCTTACCCGTGCATAGATGCCTCTTATACGGTTTATTCACGAGGTTATTATTTTTTGGTGTTCATGATTCGCTTCGCTTAATTCTGTTCGTCAGTACCGCCCCCATAGCAATCGGGATTGTAATCAGTATTTGCTCATTACGCAATCGCAAATAGCCTTCACTCCATACCTCACTATAAACGAGCTTGCAGCTTACTAATGGTTCATGGCGTCACCCATACCCTTAAGAGGCTTGCACCCTCTAGGTTAATTTTGGCTTTCTGTAGATAAAAGATGCCCATGCTGGGTACACACAAAGTATATAGGGTATGGCTTTGTCTGGCCTAAATTAAAAAATCCTAAGAATTTTACAAAGTCAATTTTTAGTTGGAGAGGTTCGTGCCGAGACACGCCACAGCTCATGATATAAATAAACATTATGTGTATTTCACTCACTCATATCTATTGAAGATTGTAAATCACTGATTTTTATGTTAATAACAATTGATAAGTTAATTATCCATTAAGTGCTTTAAATAAGTAAATTGAAAATCAAAAATATATAAATTATGGCAAGATGTACAGCACCAGTAAATGGTCATCGTTCAGCAAGTGCAAGAGCTAATTGTCCAGCTTGTGGTGGTAGAAGTCGCGGTTATGGATATAATTATTATTCTCAACCTTATTCTTCACCATCTTACAGCTTTGGAAGCAGCAGAAGCAATAGTGGAAAAAGAAAAGCCAGTTGGTCTCCATCGGATTCAACGGTTTTATATACACCAGCAGAAATTCGATCACTAACACCAGTGAGAAAAAATGTTGAAGAACGTTTAGAAAAACCAGATTTACGTGATATTTTTCTTTGTCACGCTTGGGACGACCGAAAAGGTGCAGCAAAAGAATTACACGACATATTAGAATCTAAAGGTGTATCAGTTTGGTTTAGTGAAAAAGATGTTGCTTTAGGTTCACCACTAATGCGTGAAATTGATAAAGGATTAATAAAGTCTCGGGTTGGAATAGTTTTAGTCACACCTTTGTTTCTTAAACGTATCGCAGGAGCAGGTATTGCCGATAAAGAACTCTCCGCTCTTTTAGCTCGTGATTTGCTTATACCAATTGTTCACGATACTACATATGAGGATTTAAGAGATGTAAGTCCATTACTTGGTTCTCGTAGTGGTCTAAGTACAATCGAAGATTCAATGGAAGAAATTGCTTCTAAATTAGCTGAATTAGTAACACCTGAAACTGTAGAAAGTTACAATTAGAAACGGAAAAGAACTGCCCATAACAAAGATGTACGTAAGTAATGGCTTGTTCTCGCCTATTTGGAAAATCCTTTGGATTCTCCAAAAAACAGCTTTGTTTGGAGAGGTTTGAACCAGGCAAGAAGCGTGATATGCAATGCTAACTTAATCTAAAAAAAGGTTACAGACTGATTTGTTCTATATTTGATTACGACTCTCATGATTACGACTCTCAACCAAACTTAAGGCTAAGAAATGAATAAAAATCTCCACATTGAAGTAAGGAAATCAAATGCAATTGGTGAAGAAATTGATGCTTCATTCAAGTTTATCGTTTTAGGATTAAAAACTATAAAAGAACAAAATTCAACAATTTCGAATAACCACGTTTCTTTACAACTATTCGCATCTGGTTTCGAGAGAATTTTGAAAATTTTACTTTTAATAAAAGACAAACACATAACAGGAAAATTTCCTGAACTGGCAAAAGCCAAAAGTAAGTTTCAAGCCTATAACAATGGACACGGAATTGAGAAAATGTTACTTGAAATGATTGATTATTCGGAAAAAATCGATTCATTTCAGAGGATTCCGATGTTAATTGAAGATGTTGAATTTCTTAAAACAGACAGCCATTTTAAAAAATTTATACAAATAATAACAGAATTTTCAATTCAGCAACGCTATTACTATATCGACACCATTGTTCTGGAAAATGAAAATACAAATTTTAATCCATTTGACGAGTTTAAAGGATTAATTTGGAGTTTTGAAGAAAACGTAAATATACAAAACCAAAGCTATCAAGAAGAAGATAATATTAAACTCTTAAATACAATCAAATGTATTGAGAAAGGAACAAGAGCCATTTCAAGATTTTTTACGCACGGATTCGAAGACTTAGGAATAAGATATTATTGCGAATTTTCAAATTTCCTATTATTAAAGGATGAGGATTTAGGAAAATTAAAATATTCTGATAAAAAATCCATCCCTTCAGAATTTTATCAACCAATATCAGCTTTATCCATAAAATTTTTTAGTATTAAAGCTAAATCGAAATCAAAAATAATAAAGTCATCAGATTTTGAAAATTGGGCTTTTACATTAAAAAGCATAACGGTCTATTCACATAGGGACAATTTGTTTTTTGCAGAAATTGGTAATAATATTTTCGCATTAACTGGAAAATCAAGTCGTAGATTTAAGATACCAATGTATTTAAAAAGTGAAAAACTAAAACCTAGAATGATTGCTAATTATTTACTTGATGAAGCAAAAAAATTAAGAGAACAATAAGAGCTGCATATAACAACAGTTTATTGAATTTCGTGATTAAGTGCAATATTGAACTTTTATACTTTATTCCTTACAGTCGCCAACGTGCAGACAATTGTATGTGATTAGAAAAACCCTAAGATAACGGAAAGAAGAATATTAGTAAAAAACTGAAGGCTCCTCTCCAAATTAAGAAAAGATGAAACATAAAATAAATACACGAAAATTGACATTTAAGACTTTTTAAAAGAAGATTGTTAGAGTTACACCTATAACATGTCTTGTATAATAAATTTAATTAATTAGTTAAGTCCATAAAATCCAGCTCACAATCAAAAAACCCATTCTTTTGGACCACGCTCACCAAAACCCACTCCCACTCCCCCACTTTATATACTGTTTTCCTATATAATTACTCTAAAACAATTATCTTGGCTAATTAATGTACGCGCACAGGAGCCGAATAAAAGAAGTACTTGAAGAGAAAGAAATTAAACAAACTTGACTATCATAAAAACTTGTGAAGAGTTTTTTTAAGATTGCCAAGATATTAGAAATTAACCCCAAAAGATTCATAAGAAATAAATAATGACAAGCATAAACCAAAGAGCTGAATTACAAGCTAAAATATGGAGAATAGCCAACGATGTACGTGGCTCTGTTGATGGGTGGGATTTTAAACACTTTGTATTAGGAACACTTTTCTACCGTTTTATAAGTGAAAACTTTTCAACATATATAGAAGGAGGCGATGAGAGTATTGACTATTCAAAATTATCGGATGATGTGATAACCCCTGAAATAAAAGAGGATGCGATTAAAACAAAAGGATATTTTATTTATCCGAGTCAGCTTTTTGTGAATGTTGCCAAAACAGCAAATACCAATACGAATCTAAACACCGATTTAAAATCCATTTTTGACGCGATTGAAGGTTCTGCCAATGGTTATCCATCCGAACCTGATATAAAAGGATTGTTTGCCGATTTTGATACGACTAGTTCGCGATTGGGAAATACGGTTGAAGGCAAAAACGACCGGTTAGCCAAAGTTTTAAAAGGTATAGAAGCATTAAACTTTGGAAATTTCGAGGACAATCAAATTGACCTTTTTGGGGATGCTTATGAATTTCTGATTTCAAACTATGCCGCCAACGCAGGTAAATCGGGAGGGGAGTTTTTTACACCTCAACACGTATCCAAACTCATCGCGCAATTGGCCATGCACGGACAGACTTCCGTCAATAAGATATATGATCCGGCAGCAGGATCGGGCTCTTTGCTGTTACAAGCCAAAAAGCATTTTGACAACCATATTATTGAAGAAGGATTTTTTGGACAGGAGATAAATCATACCACCTATAACCTGGCGCGTATGAACATGTTTTTGCACAACGTGAACTATGACAAGTTTAATATCGTGCTAGGCGATACGCTCATAAATCCGCAACTGGGAGACGATAAACCCTTTGATGCCATTGTTTCTAATCCGCCTTATTCCATAAAATGGATAGGGAATGACGACCCTACTTTAATTAACGACGATCGGTTTGCACCTGCCGGGGTGCTGGCTCCTAAATCAAAAGCCGATTTTGCCTTTGTGTTACACGCCTTAAGTTATCTATCCAGCAAAGGAAGAGCGGCGATTGTTAGTTTCCCGGGTATTTTTTACCGTGGGGGTGCGGAACAAAAAATAAGAAAATATTTAGTAGATAATAATTATGTAGAAACCGTAATTTCTGTAGCGCCGAATCTGTTTTTCGGAACGACTATAGCGGTAAATATTCTGGTGCTCTCTAAAAATAAGACCGATAATACCACGCAGTTTATAGATGCAAGTGGCGAGGGTTTTTTCAAAAAAGCAACCAATACCAATGTGTTGACCGATAAACACATTGATAAGATTATGAAGTTATTTGATACCAAAGAAGATGTGGATCACATAGCAGTCTCGGTAGACAATGACAAAATTGCTGAAAATGATTATAACCTGTCTGTTACTTCTTATGTAGAGGCAGAGGATACGCGTGAGGTTATTGATATTGTGGAGTTAAATGCCGAGATTTCCAAAACTGTAAAAAACATAGACAGACTTCGTTTGGATATTGATCAAATTGTAAAGGAGATAGAAGGTTAAAGCAACTGTTCGGAAAATCCGAACAGTTCAAACAGAGGAATTACCGCATAGGATGCAAAAACCCAGGCAACATTAGAATACAAAGATTATAAGAACAAAACGCTGAGCACCGTGGAGAAAGATTATTTAAAAAGTATTGCTACCATCGAGAAAACGGCAAAAAAGCAGAGTAGAAAAAAATGAGTTATTTAGAAAAATTGTTGGAGGGTGTTGACAGTTCGGCAGGCTCGCTGCAAGGCGTGGAGTGGAAGACTTTGGGAGAGGTTTGTATTCGTACTAAAGGAACAAAAATTACAGCCAGTCAGATGAAGGTTCTACATAAAGAAAATGCACCTTTAAAAATTTTCGCAGGAGGCAAAACAGTTGCTTTTTTTGATTTTGATGATATACCGGAAAAGGATATTAATAGAGAACCTTCAATTATAGTAAAGTCTCGGGGTAATATTGAATTTGAGTATTATAATAAGCCTTTTTCCCATAAAAATGAAATGTGGTCTTATTATTCAAAAGAGGAAAATATAGATATTAAATTTATTTATTACTTTCTAAAAGTTCACGAATCGTATTTTCAAAATATTGCAAGCGTAATGCAAATGCCTCAGATTTCAATTCAAGTTACAGAGAAGTTTAATATCCCCATCCCGCCGCTTTCCGTTCAAAAAGAAATTGTTCGTATTCTCGATGCATTTACAGAGCTTACAACAGAGCTTACAACAGAGCTTACAGCGCGTAAACAACAGTATAGCTATTATAGAGAGGAGTTGTTGAGCTTTGAGGAGGGAGAAGTGGAACATTTACCTATGGGACATGAAAGTATCGGTAAATTTATTCGAGGTGGTGGATTACAGAAAAAAGACTTTACGGAAACTGGAATTGGCTGTATTCATTATGGACAACTATACACATACTACGGAACATACACTAATAAAACCAAAACGTTTGTTTCTGAAGAATTTGCTAAAAAAGCTCGTATGGCTAAACATGGTGATTTGGTCATAGCAACAACAAGCGAAAATGATGAAGATTTGTGTAAAGCAGTTGCATGGTTAGGGGAAGAAAGAATAGCAGTTAGTAGTGATGCTTGTTTTTATACTCATACTTTGAATCCAAAGTACGTTGCTTATTTCTTTCAAACAGAACAATTTCACCAACAAAAAAGACCTTTTATAACAGGCACAAAAGTCAGACGTGTTAATGCTGATAATTTAGCAAAAATTAAAATCCCAGTCCCTTCACCAAAAGAACAAGCCCGCATCGTCTCCATTCTCGATAAATTTGACACGCTCACCAGTTCCATAGCTGAAGGTTTGCCTAAGGAGATAGAGTTACGTAAAAAACAGTACGAATACTACCGAGATTTGTTGTTAACTTTTCCAAAACAAGAACACCAATGAGTAATTACAAAAGCATAGCGGAAACCAATAATTTTATCGTTCTTGATAAATACACCAAGCATTCAGAGGCGCAAGAGGCATCTGCTGTCTATCAAACAGAAGCGGCATTGGAACGGGAATTCATTCAGGATTTAATCAATCAGGGATATGAAAATCCAACCCATCTTACTTCTATTGTAGCCATGCTGGCCAATGTTAGGGTGCAATTGCAAACGCTCAATAATATGGTGTTTACAGATGCTGAATGGGCGCGTTTTGTGGAGGAATATTTGGATAAGCCAAGTGATAACCTTGTGGATAAAACAAGGAAATTGCACGATGATTATATTTACGATTTTGTTTTTGATGATGGGCATATTCAAAACATTTACTTGGTAGATAAGCAGCAGGTTGCTCGGAATAAAGTGCAAGTAATTTCGCAGTTTGAACAGAAGGGAACCAATGCCAATCGATATGATGTTACTATTTTAGTTAACGGCTTGCCTTTAGTGCAGGTAGAGCTAAAAAAACGTGGGGTGGCAATCCGCGAAGCCTTTAATCAAGTACACCGTTATACCAAGGAGAGTTTTAATAGCAATACTTCTCTATTTAAGTTTTTACAGATTTTTGTTATTTCCAATGGTACTGACAGCCGCTATTTTGCTAATACTGTAGAGCGGAATAAAAACAGCTTTGATTTTACCATGAACTGGGCAAAAGCGGATAATACGCTTATTAAAGACCTGAAAGATTTTACGGCCACATTTTTTCAGAAACACACCCTTTTAAATGTGCTGCTCAATTATTCGGTATTCGATACAAGTGATGTACTTCTTGTTATGAGGCCGTATCAAATTGCAGCTACAGAAAGAATCTTATGGAAAATAGAAAGTTCCTATCAGGCGAAAACTTGGTCTAAACCTGAAAGTGGCGGTTTTATATGGCACACCACTGGTTCGGGTAAAACGCTTACCAGTTTTAAAGCAGCACGACTCGCCACACAATTGGATTTTATTGATAAAGTATTCTTTGTGGTAGACCGTAAGGATCTGGACTATCAAACCATGAAAGAGTATCAACGTTTCTCTCCGGATAGTGTGAATGGTTCGGATAGTACTGCAGGCTTAAAGCGGAATATTGAAAAAGATGACAATAAGATTATTGTCACCACGATTCAGAAATTGAATAACCTGATGAAAGGTGAAAATGATTTAGACATTTATCAAAAACAGGTAGTTTTCATTTTTGATGAAGCCCATCGCTCCCAATTTGGAGAAGCTCAAAAGAATCTTAAAAAGAAATTTAAAAAGTATTATCAATTTGGCTTTACAGGAACGCCGATTTTCGCTCAAAATGCTTTAGGATCCGAAACCACAGCAAGTGTATTTGGTCGTGAATTACATTCGTACGTTATCACGGATGCCATTAGAGATGAAAAAGTGCTAAAGTTTAAAGTGGATTATAACGATGTACGTCCACAGTTTAAAGGAATAGAAACCGAAATCGATGAAAAAAAGCTAAGTGCTGCCGAAAACAAAACAGCTTTGCTTCATCCTGCCCGTATCAAAGAAGTATCTCAATACATTTTACAGAATTACAGACAGAAAACACATAGAACCAAAGGTGGAAACAGTGGCTTTAATGCCATGTTTGCAGTGAGTAGCATAGATGCGGCAAAGGCTTATTATGAGGAATTAAATAATTTACAAAAGGAAAGCGATAAGCCATTAAAAATAGCGACGATTTTCTCCTTTGCAGCCAACGAAGAGCAAAGTGCCATAGGTGAAATATTGGATGAAAGCTTTGAGCCTACTGCCATGAACAGCAGTGCAAAAGAGTTTTTAACTAAAGCTATTGAAGATTATAACAACCTATTTAAAACCAGTTTTGGCGTTGAAAGTAACGCATTCCAAAACTATTATCGCGATCTGGCAAAACGTGTAAAAAATAAAGAGGTTGATCTGATTATTGTAGTAGGTATGTTCTTAACGGGATTTGATGCACCTACGCTCAACACATTATTTGTAGATAAAAACCTGCGCTATCATGGTTTAATGCAAGCCTTTTCGCGTACCAACCGTATTTTTGACGCCTCCAAAACCTTTGGTAATATCATTACCTTCCGTGATTTGGAAAAAGCTACCATTGATGCCATTACATTATTTGGAGACAAAAACACCAAAAATGTAGTCCTTGAAAAGAGCTATAAAGAATATTTGGAAGGCTTTACAGATATTGTCACTGGGGAAGCGCGAAGAGGTTATACAGAAGTGGTTAAGGAACTGAATGAAAGGTTTCCGGATCCTGACGAAATAGCTACCGAGGCAGATAAAAAGGATTTTACAAAACTCTTTGGAGAATACCTGCGTGTTGAAAACATACTACAGAATTACGACGAATTTGTCCATCTTAAAGCACTTCAAGAAATAGACATTAACGATAAGGAAGCTCTTGAAACCTTTAAGGAAAAACATTTTATAACAGATGAGGATATAGCCTCCATGCAAAAGATTGAAATGTTGCCTGAAAGAACTGTGCAGGATTATCGATCTACTTATAATGATATCCGCGATTGGTTAAGAGAGCAGAAAAAAGGAAAAGAAGCAGAAGAATCAACTATTGATTGGGATGATGTAGTTTTTGAAATAGATTTGCTTAAATCGCAAGAAATAAACCTGGATTACATACTTGAATTGATATTTGAGCACAATAAAGGGATCAAAGATAAAGCGTCTTTAACTGAAGAGGTTCGACGGGTTATTCGTGCGAGTATAGGTAACAGAGCCAAAGAGAGTTTAGTAGTTGATTTCATTAATGCAACTGACCTGGACAGCATTCAGGATAAAGCGAGCATTATAGATGCGTTCTTTTCCTATGCCCAAGAAAAACAAAAGGCTGAGGCTACAGAATTAATTACAGACGAAAATCTAAATGAGGAAGCAGCAAAACGCTATCTCCTTGCCTCTTTAAAGCGGGAATATGCTAGCGAAAACGGGACAGAACTCAACGCTATTTTGCCAAGAATGAGTCCTTTGAATCCTCATTATTTGACAAAAAAGCAGAGTGTATTTCAAAAGATAGCTTCGTTTGTTGAGAAGTTTAAAGGGGTTGGCGGGCAAATTTGAATTTTTTAATAGAAATAACCCCTCCAGGTTTGAAGGGGTTTGTGATTGTAATTGGATTATAAGAAGCATTAAAATTCTAATTGCTTTGCTTAGAATTTTCACAACGTTCTTAATGCTTATTTCTTTGATTCCGCAATGGAAACCTTACGGAATTCCTTCAATAGTTTCTCTAATGCCAATGACGATTTTCTAGCTCTTGTTCCCGCTGATTTATTTCCGCTTTCTAACTGCAATTTAGCGTCACTTTCAAATGATTCAAAAGTGCTTTGCATGTTCTCAATAAGTTCTTTCATAAAATTTGTCTTTTAATTTATTTTAATGAGCGAAAATATGGTTATTCAGCCTAAATACCCTGCAATAGTTCAATAAAATTAGGCGTATGGCTATTTCATCAAAGTTTCTATGATTTCTCGCTAATTCCTTTTAAAACTTCTACTCTATTTCTAATCTTGTACTTATCTAGTTCTATATTTAAACAATCTACCTGATCAGGATATCCTCGCAGCTGAAATAATCGGGAATAATGAGACGGGACTGAATAGTTTTAGAGAAAAAATGGAAAGGATTAATTGAGAGTTGAAATGAAGATCACTGTTACGCAGAATTAGCTAAGCACAGGAATTTGACTAATTTAAAAATTTATTAATTGGTTTTTCTCAAAGGGGGCGTCGGTTGATTAAAACATTTTACCAACAAAAAAACCTCATTCATTTAGTGACTACTAAATAAATGAGGTTAGTTACTATTAACAATTCTCTGTTTGTTAGAAACTAATTACAGCCTCAGCCATTAATCCATTGAATTTGCCCTCATTAAGGATGCTTCCAACGTTGAAACCATCATACTTTTGATTGACATATTCAGCTTTAAGGAGAATGTTTCTGGTCATAAACCAGCCTGCTCCTAATTGAAATCTTGAAATTTCCACATCACTTCCACTGATATCCTCAGAATCTACTTGGTTATAACGACCACCTAGGTAGAAGTTTTCGGTGTTACCGAATCTATAGATCAATTCAGCAGCATACTGATTTGCAACTCTTTTTTCTGGTTCAGCAGCACCTTTTCCTTTTGCTGATTCCACTGTTCCGAAGAACTCCAATCCTTTATACTTTATGAAAGGATTAAACATGATAGCAGTTATCTGATTGCTCAACCTTGGGTCATAGCGACCAGATCTAAAAGAAGTTTTAGTTGTTGCAGTTGTAGGTGAAAGCACTAAATAATATCTAGAGCCTGCTCTATCTGCACTGTAAAGGTATGAATTGGCAACTTTACCTGTGTTGTATATAGAGCCAGTCAATCTGAATCGTAGATCATCATTAATTTGTTTATCATAACCTAATTTCGCTAAAAATGAAGCACCACCCGTATCAGGTTTATCCACAGATTGATTCAATTTACCGTTAGAAAAACCTACCATTCCGATGAATCCATCACGTTGATAGTAAACTTCAGCACCTACTTCTGTGGTAAACCCATCCATGATCAAGTTTCCTACAAAAGGGTTATAAATTGCTTGAGCATTATCAGTTCTTCTGAAATGCGCATCTCCATAGTTGTTTTCCATGTGTCCAACTTTAATGGTAGCGTACTTCATGATATCTTCCATAAAACCTGGCTTTATAAACTCAAGCTTATCAATTTGAAAATACCCTCCTTTTACATAAGGTTCTGGGTGGTTTCGTGATGACAAATAGGTGCGCAAATGCATTCTAATTCCATCATATAGTGCCACATCCAAATCAAGGTTTGCTGTCGCCAAGTTAAAATTTGAACCGATTGCAATCAAATCAACTGCTCCAGAGTTTTCATGATCTACCGCTTGAAACTGAAGGGTAGATGAGCCACCAATTCTCACTTTTACATTTTCAAACGTAGAAATAATATCTTTTGAAGCTTCAAAAACATTAATTCCGCTTTTGTCTGGTTCTCTGTAATTGTCAAGACTTCGATTGTTTTTTTGAGCGTAAGTATGAACTCCTACAAGAAGTAATAATGCGATTGCTGAGTTTTTAATAATTGTTTTCATAATTATATGTTTAATTTATTTTATTATTTATTTAGAATGGTATTGAATTTAATAGTTACTTCATCTCCGGTAGAAATAGTGCCAAGAAGAGCTTTAGGAGGATCTATGCCATAATCAGTCATTTTAAAGGCTTTCTTGCCTTTTAAAGTCACTTTATTGGAGGTAGCGAGTATGTCTAAGCTTATGTTTTGTTTCTTAGTCACTCCAGCTATGGTCAAATTTCCAGTGACTTCAACTTTATAGTTATCATTTCCTGAAGCTTTAATTTCTTTTACCTCAGTGAGCTGAAAGATAATGGATTTGTGTTTTTCTGTATTTAGGGCTTTATAAGCGTTTTTGTCCATTCCGCCTTTACCACTTTTAAGGCTTTCAGACGTAACCTCAAGGGTCAATTTTTCGATCTTTAATTCATTTGAAAAGTTTAAGACTATTTGACCTTTTTGTTGTTTGGCATCAATATCCCAATCATGTAGACTTGAGGTTCCGGAAACAGTAAGTTTAGAATCCTGGTTATTCAAATTATAGGTTTGTGAATAAATTTGTGGCGTCGATAAGATGAGCATAACCAATAGGCTCAATAGATTTTTAGTAATATTTTTACTGGTTACCATAATAGTATGCTTTAATAATATGATGCAAATTTGGGCAATAAATAGCCAATAAATCATGATAAATATCATTGTTGAAAATGAAGAAATAATAGTGTAATATGTGGGGAAGTAGATAGTAGGGAATAAGAAAAAATACAGATATCTATTTTGCTTCTGTTAAGGAAAAAAAATGTTTTTATTCAAAAAAAAGTATGAGCTGATTTGAACTTGAAAAAAAAAAATTAGGAACAGAAGGGTATTTAAATAATATCCCAACGATTAAAGTTAAGAGGCCGAATGCCAACTAAACCCAGCGTTCTAACAATAAATTAAGCAATTCTGAAGACTCTAAATCCAACTCACTTTCACTTCTAATTTTTTCGATTAAAATCCCTCTAATTAACTTTGACCAATTTCTGATTAAAACATTTTACCAACATTTTATAGAGCTCTGGATGCTTCCTTTTAAGTAAATCTGGACGCTCGAAAAAATATTCCGAAGCTACCGCAAAAAATTCAGCTTGATTTGTACCTCCATATTTTCTAATATCAGATTTGTTGTCATTTATGGCCTCCATTTCTTTGTGGATTAAATTTAACCAAGGAATAGTGTATTGATGTTCTAACAACCGCTCTGGTACTCCATCTACTCTATCATCCATTTTATCAATAAGATGTACAAATTCATGGATTGCAGTATTGCTTTTATCAGTTGTATTATTGAAACCGTGATACAACGCTTTCTTTGATAAAATCATTTGCTTCTCAAAACGTCCGTTCCCGACTATTCCTCCAATATTACGTGAGTTATCCTTACTGCTAAATTGCATATCCTCATTAAAATTATCTGGATATAAAAGTATTCCGCTTAAATTGGTGTAATGCCATTCTTTAAAGCCAAACACGGGTATTACCGCACTCGCAGCAATTAGAATTTTATCGAGCTCTTCCAATTCCAATTTCACTCCGTCAATATAGACTTCGCTCAAAAATTGCATCATTCGCTGTTGAAAAACAAGTTGCCTGCCTTTAGAAAGATTTCTATAATAAAGAACATTCTCTAACAATAATTTGTGCCAATGCTCTGGAAAAGGTTGAACTCTCCGACGTTTTGCTTTTCGATAAAAATGAATAGCAAACAGGAGAATCACAACCAAAATTAAAATATAAACCATACTGAAAGAGGAATTAGTCCACAGGTTCAGCTTTAAAGCCTACTTTTTGCAATGTTGTCTTTATATCTTCTTCTGAAGCACCATCACTTTCTATGGTTAAAATTTTATCAGGATTGGCGGTATCCACTTTCCAACTTTCAACACCTTCTTGCTTATTTAAAAAAGGAGTTACTTTTGAAACACAACCACCACAATTGATATTCGTTTTAAATTTTAAAGTTTTCATCGTATTTGAATTTATAATTAATATTAAAGGTTTACTCGTTTAAGTCTTAAACTATTTGCAACTACAGAGACACTACTGAATGCCATTGCTGCTCCTGCAATCATTGGGTCTAATAAGAACCCATTTACTGGATACAGAACTCCTGCCGCAATTGGGATTCCAATAATATTATAGATGAACGCCCAAAATAGATTCTGACGTATGCCCAATACGGTTCTTTTTGATAGTTCCAACGCTTTAGGAATGGATTGCAAATCTGATGTTATCAAGGTCATTTTCGCGACGTCCATTGCTATGTCTGAACCTTTACCCATTGCGATACTCACATTGGCTTGTGCCAAAGCGTGGGAGTCATTGATACCATCGCCAACCATAGCAACTATTTTTCCTTCCCCTTGTAATTTCTCAACAAAAGCGGCTTTTTCAGAAGGCATTACTTCTCCTTGATAATTTGTTATCCCTAATTGTTTTGCGACAGCAGCTGCGGTTTTATTATTATCTCCCGTAAGCATATAGACCTCAATGCCTCTTTCTTGAAGCGTTGCTATGGCCTTTTTTGAAGTTTCCTTAATCTTGTCTGCAATAGCGAGTATCGCCAACACCTCTTTTTCATTGCCAAGGAAAATGACTGTTTTCGATTGCTCTTCAAGACTTTCTGCTGTTTGCATCAAGGAAGTATCGATTTGAATATTTTTCTCAAGCATTAGTTTATGATTTCCAACATAGTATTGTGAACCATTTTCTGTTTGAGCTTTTACACCTTTGCCTGTAATGCTTTCAAAAGAAGTCATTTCAGCTTTTCCAATATTCTCATCCTTTAAGTGATTGACTACCGCTTCTGCCAAAGGGTGTTCTGATTGTGCTTCTATTGCCAAAAGAATTTGCTTGTATTGATTTTGATCTTCAAGTTTATCCCTCCAAAATATATCAGTTACTAAAGGTTTTCCTTCCGTAATTGTGCCAGTTTTATCAAGAATGACAGCATTCACTTTATAACCGAGTTCTAAACTTTCGGCATCTTTTATAAGAATATTATTTTCAGCACCTTTTCCGATACCCACCATTATGGCGGTAGGGGTCGCCAACCCCAATGCACAAGGACAAGCTATTACCAATACAGCTACAGAAGTCAATAAAGCTTGAGAAAATCCGTTTTCGCCACCAACTGACATCCAAACAATAAATGTAATAATAGATATACCTAAAACGACAGGAACAAATATTCCAGCAATTTTATCTACCAGTTTCTGAACAGGCGCTTTGCTTCCTTGTGCGTCCTGAACCATTTTAATGATTTGGGACAGCAAGGTTTCTCCACCTACTTTTTCGGCAGTAAACTGGAAACTACCTTTTTGGTTTACCGTTCCTGCGAAAACTTTTTCATCCTTTGTTTTTTCTACAGGAACAGGCTCTCCCGTAATCATACTTTCATCAACATAAGAGCTTCCTTTGGAAACTTCTCCATCCACAGGAATCTTCTCTCCTGGACGTACCAATATCGTCTGACCTACTTGAACAGCCGAAATAGAAATTTCCTTTTCTTCCCCGTTTTCAATAATTTTAAGCGTTTTAGGTTGTAATCCCATCAGCTTTTTAATAGCCGAAGAAGTATTTGACTTTGCCTTTTCCTCCAATAGTTTCCCTAAAGAAATAAAAGTTATAATTACCGTAGCCGCCTCATAATAGACGTGAGGCTCGATACCACGACTCAACCAAAATTCAGGAAAAAAGGTGTTGAAAACACTAAACAAAAATGCAATTCCGGTACTCAAGGCCACCAAGGTATCCATATTCGCCTTACCATGTTTGGCTTGCTTGAAAGCATTGATAAAAAAGCTACGACCAAACCAAAATAGAATAGGGAAAGCCAATAGTAAAGAAATCCACTTACCTGGTTCCCATTGCATAAAAAACATTCCTAATACAAAAATTGGAAGCGTAAGAATGGCTGACCAAATAGTGCGATTTTTTATGTCTTGATAGTGCTTTTGCTGTAGTTCTTGTTGTACTTCCGAAGGATTCTCCGCATCAATGATAATATCATAGCCCACTTCGCGAAGTGCATTTTGAAGTTGATTAGGACTCAACTCTTTGTCGTACTCTACAAGAACAGAGCTATTGGCAAAATTTACGCTTGCATCAAAAACGCCTTTCGTATGTTTTAATACAGATTCAACGCTTGCTGCACACGATGCGCAGGTCATTCCTGTAACCGGGAATGATTCTTTTATTCCTTGTTTATGGCTCTTTTCTTTGGTTTCAAATATGTTAATTGTCTCCATAGTCCTATTCTAATTTGTACTCTGCAAATTTCAGGATTAAAAGACTTTAATGTATTATGTTATTTGCTGAATGATTTGTAGAATTTGCTGAATTCGGTTCATCTATTGCAAAAGCGTTGTATCTAAACAGATATAAAATACTTTAGGAACTGTAAGAACAGTACAAAGCAGATTAACAGGATAACAACGATTAGAATACCAATCCAAATTATTTTATCTTTTTTGGTAATGCTATTTTTTACAGACGGTACTTTAGTGTTTTTTTTATTTCGTCTATCTCGTCTATCTCGTCTATTTTCTAACATAGAATATCATTTTTGCTATGAACCAACCAACCAACCAATCACTTCCACTTTATTTGCTGTAATCCCACAAACCACTTGGAACATTAAATTCTCGCACTTAATCAATGCTTATGAATATTCCCTTTTAGTACAAAATAGTATAATAGTAATGCAGCTATTATCACAAAGATTATTGCAAGAATCCCATTGAACTTATCTTTTTTTGTGATTTTGTTATTCGATGATTTTTTAACTTTCTTATTTCTTTTATTTCTCTGTTTTTGATACATCGTTTTTGATTATTTCCATTTCATCTTCTGCAATCGCACAGCGTTTAAAATAGCCAACAAAGCCACTCCCACATCCGCAAATACAGCTTCCCACATTGTCGCCAGACCGCCAGCACCCAAAACAAGTACCACAGCTTTTACTCCAAAAGCAAGCGCAATATTTTGATATACAATACGTCTGGTTGAACGACCTATTTTAATAGCTTTTGCAATTTTGCTCGGTTGGTCTGTTTGTATTATAACATCTGCGGTCTCAATGGCGACATCGCTACCTAAACCACCCATTGCAATACCTACATCACTTGCTGCCAATACTGGTGCATCGTTTATACCGTCTCCAATAAAGGCTACTCTTCCGTCATTTTCGGACATCAGCTTTTCGACTTCGTTCAATTTATCTTCTGGCAACAATCCGCCTTTTGCGGTATCAATGCCCATTTCTTTTGCGACTTGTTGCGTAATGGAATCCTTATCGCCCGAAAGCATTATGATTTTTGAAATACCAGATTCCCGAATTTGTTTAATGGCTTCGTGTGCATCATCCTTTAACTCATCTGCAATGATTACATAGCCTGCAAATTTGCCTTCAATGGAAACCATCACGATAGATTCTACAATGCTGTCGGTTTCAGATAGAACTTCGATATTGTTTGAAATCATCAATGCTTTATTCCCAACCAATACGGTTTTGCCGTTTACTGTTCCTTTTAAGCCTTTTCCTGCTATTTCAGTTACTTTGGTAGCTTGAAAATCTTCGCCATCGGCTTTATATTCCATAATTGCCTTGGCAATGGGATGAGTGGATTGTTCTTCCATCGCCATTAGGTATTTCATAAATTCAGGTTCTTTCCAACCAATGGCTTTTATTTCTTTGATTTTAAAAACACCTTTGGTCACAGTTCCTGTTTTGTCCATAACAACGGTATTAACCTTTGTCATTTCATCCAAATAAGATGCGCCTTTGAACAAAATCCCGTTTTTTGAAGCTGCTCCCAATCCACCAAAATAGCCCAACGGAATAGAGATAACCAAAGCACACGGACAGGAAATAACCAAGAAAATCAATGCTCTGTACAACCAATCGCTAAAGACATAATCGTCCACAAAAAAGTAGGGTATAAACGTTAATCCAATCGCGAGAAAGACAACGATTGGTGTATAGATTCTTGCGAACTTTCTAATGAACAATTCGGTTTTTGATTTCCGTGCTGTGGCGTTTTGCACCATATCAAGAATTCTTGCAATGGAACTATCCTTAAATTCTTTGGTAGTCTCGATTTCAATAACGCCATCCAGATTGATGCTTCCTGCAAAAACTTTTTCTCCTTTTGCAATGGTATCAGGTTTGCTTTCGCCTGTTAAGGCTGCTGTATTGAATGAGCCTTTTTCGGACAATAAAACACCGTCCAAAGGGATTTTTTCGCCTACACGAACTTGTACTTTTTCGCCAATTTGAACAGTTTCGGGATTTACAGACACATAATTGTTGTTCCTATGGACCAAGGCTTCATTAGGTCGTACATCCAATAATGCCTTGATGCTTCCCTTGGCTTTTTTAACGGCGGCACTTTGGAACAATTCGCCTACCGCATAAAATAACATTACTGCCACACCTTCGGGATATTCGCCAATGGCGAATGCACCTATGGTTGCGATGGACATCAATAAAAACTCGGTAAAAAAATCGCCATTTTTGATGCTTTTCCAACCTTCCTTTATTACAGGAAAACCTACTGGAAGGTATGCGACTGCATACCAGACGATACGTATCCAATCTTTAAAAAATGCTACGTCAAAATAATCCATCGCAATACCAATAATCAGCATTACAAAGCTGAAAATTGCTGGTACATAAATTTTAAATTTCCCTATGCTTTCTGGGTCGCTGTGGTTGTGGCCATCGTCGTGCGTGTGAGTATCAGATGAAGTTTTGTTTAAATCTCTTAAATTCAGTTTCTTTTTTTTCATTCTTTACTAATCTTTAATTCAAATATGGCGTAAAATACAATGGAAGTGCTATTATTTATCTTCGGCAGGTTCTATGTGGATATGGACATCAATCAATTGTGAAAAGTTTTTAAATAAGTTATTTTTAACCTCGTGAGCAATGGCGTGACCTTCCGTTACTGTCTTATTGCCATCTACCCACATATGCATATCAATATGAAATGCTGTCCCCATTTTTCGAGAATAGCAACGTTCTATTCTTACAACATCTGGAAATGCTTCAGCCACCGCAGTAACTTTTTCGCAAAGTTCTGGCTCTATGGCTTCATCCAATAATTCGCCTATGGAAGACCTTCCAATTTTATACGCATTATAAAAAATAAATACAGCAGCAATAAGGGCTGCAAAATCATCCGCAATCTCAAAACCTTTTCCACCAATTAGAGCAATGGATATACCAATAAAAGTGGCGATTGAAGTTATGGCATCGCTCCTGTGATGAAAGGCATCTGCCTTTACTGCGGAACTATTTATTTCATCTCCTGTTTTGAGAACGTATTGGTATAAGAGTTCCTTCGTAGCAACCACTACAACCAAAATAATCAATGTATAGGGTGCAGGACTTTTATGTGGCTCAAGAATGTGTATGACGCTATCTCTCACTATAATCCCTCCTGCAATCGTCAAAGCTATCGCAATACCTATCGCTACCAGTGCCTCAATCTTTCCGTGACCGTAAGGATGGTTTTCGTCTGGTGGTTTAGACGACCATTTTAAACCTGCCCAAAGCATTGCAGAAGTTAATACATCTGAAGCAGATTCAATGGCGTCGGCAATCAATGCATAAGAATGGCCAAAAACACCTCCAAGACCTTTTATTATAGCCAAAAATGCGCTGATTATTATACCTACAAGCGTAGTTTTCAATCCTTTTTTCGATATAGCATTTGGGTTTCTTTGCATAATAATTTCTTTAGCTATTTACTTTTCATCCCTACAAAATACATCAGCGCCAAACTGGCACCTAATAGCCCAAACAGAATATTCTCAAAAATTTGATTCCCATTGATATTCAAAATTTCAATGAAATTATTTATTAAATATTGCCACCAATTTAATTTCATAATTCTGGCTGCTAAACGTGAAAATTGTTATCCCCAAAGGTTGAAGGATAAAAACACCTATGGCAAACCCAATTAGTATGGTAATAAAAATATTCTTTTATTCATCGTCTGTCTTTTATGGAAGTAAGCTTACTGGCTCTCAATCCAACTTTTGGCAACTTCCTTTTCGTCTAAATTGAAGTACTTAATTTCGGCGTTCGTAAAAGGCTTCATAAATTGGGTTATCCATTCCTGCCATTTTTTATCTCCTACCATTGCTATTTTTTCATAGTCTTTGGCGTGGGCGGTGTCCATTTTGAGGTCTTCCCATAAACCAGGCAAGTCCCAACCCGTAAAATTGTCCATTTCAAAATACCAACGAACTTTCATTCCCTTGTCCAGTATGGCGTGGATAAGTGGATGGATTTTTTCTATGTCTTCTTTTCTCAATTTGCCCGAAGCTTTTGTTGCAACAATATTTTTTTCTTTTAACTCGATTATCTGTAACATTTTGTTTGGTTTTTAATTAATAATCATCCTTCTAAATCGTAAAACCATTCTTCAGCCATTACAACTGCTTTTTTGATGGCCTTTTCTTTTGAAAAGTCTTCCTTTTCGATTAATTCTTTCGCAATTTCAATTGCCTTTTTTCTTACCGATGGATTAAGGGTGTCAAGCTCTGCTCTAAATTCTTCAAATGTCCAGTCCATAAAAAATATATTAGTGGTTAAACAATTCCTTTTCCTTTTCGGGGTCTATATCTTTTTTTTCTCTTTTATCCAAAAAATAATCCAGCAAGATACCTACTACAATCGCTCCCACAAACGCGGCATAAACTTTCCAATCAAATTGTATGACCAAAGAGAGGCTTATGATTATCGCCAAAATTGGCAGTATCGGAACTTTCCCAACAGATAAAGGAACTTTAAAGGGCCTGTCTTTATCTGGTGCTCTGAAACGCAATACGATAAGGGCAATGTTCACGGCGACAAAGACGAGCAACGCACCCAATGACGACATTCCCGCTACGATTTTAATATCGCCCAATAGCATAAAACCCGCAACTGCCGCCATAACCACAATGGTAGTAACCCACGGCACTTTATGTGCATTGGTTTTGGTCATAAATTTCGGAAGTTCGCCCACGCTTGCCATTCCAAACAGCAGCCTGCTGATAGAGATAATACCGCTAAAGGCCGCATTGGCAGTAGCAAAAAGTGCTGCGACCGCCAATGTCACGGGCAACCAACTGTTGAGATTTGATGCCGCAAGTGAAAGTGGCGAATCTACTTTTGCCAGTTCTGACGGGTCGGCAATGTTAAGTACCGTAAAAGCTATGAGCAGATAGATAACGGTTGTAAAAACCATTGTCAGTAGAAAGGCACGAGGAATGGTCTTGCCAGGGTTTTTTACTTCAGAACCCAATGCAGCCATATGCTCAAAACCTGTATAGACAAAAAACAAGGTTGCGGTAGCCGCCAAAGTACCGGAAAAGGATTCAACTTTAAAAAATTCAGCCTTTGGCGGGCCAGTTTCTGCAAGCCCGACCACAATAAGAATGAACAATCCCAAAAGTTGTATGCTAACCATTATAATATTGGCAGTAGATGATTTCTTGATTCCCGTAATGCTTATCAATGAAAGAATTATCAATACGCCATAACTTATCAATAGGGAAGGCACACTAAAAAAAGTGTTGAAATAACCTGAAAAGGCCAGCAATACAGCGGCTATCGTGGCAGAACTGTGAAAGGCAATTGTCCAGCCAGTGAGAAAGGAAGGAATGTCAATTTTCGGAAACGCTTTGCGTACAAAAATGAATTCGGCACCTGCATTGGGATAGGTAGAGGATAACTCTGCATAAGACAATGCCGAAACGCTGGCAGCAATTGCAGCGAAAACAAAACTCAACCAAAGGTCGGTACCTGCTTGTCCAGCTGCTGCGCCTATGACAGTATATATTCCTGCACCCACGATAGTGCCTACTCCATAAAAGGTAAGGCGAATTGTTCCCAATGATTTTTTTAATTCTGCCATAATATTTTTTAAGTTAGAGAAGGTGGAAGAAACCTGAACCTGACCATTGGACCCAAGGGTTCAGAATTCTGAAACTTCCATCTAATATTTTTGCCTGCATTTTTCACATATTCCCTTTAATATCAGGTTCACATTTCTCACTTCATAATCGTCTGGCAAGCTTTCTTTCGATATCTTATTCGGTAAACAGATTGTTCTTCTGCAATCGGTACAATGAAAATGCAGATGTAAATCTATACCGTATTTATCTTTGGCGTTTTCATCAGAAATAGCATATTTTGCCACTCCGACCCCATCATTAATCTGATGAATCAGCCCTTTATCCTCGAAAATCTTGAGATTTCGATAAAATGTCGTTCTGTTTGCTGTTTTATTGGTTTCGCTCTTTTGAACAAAAGCCTTTTTCAAATCGGAAAAGGACACGGCACTTTGCTTCCTTTTCAGGAACTTGTATATCTTCAACCTCATTTGAGTAGGTCGAATACCGTGATTTAATAGTATCTTTTCCGTTTTAGTCATTGCAATATTAATTCAAAAGCAAACCCTTTTTTCAAAACATATATTTGATGCTATTTCTTATAAGCCAAAAGCCTTAACGCATTAAAAACCACAAGTAATGTTGAGCCTTCGTGGATGACCACTGCAATACCGATATTGGCCCAACCCATAATGGTCGATGGGATAAGCAATGCCACAATACCGAGGCTTACCCAAAGGTTTTGCTTGATAATTGCCTTTGCCTTCCTGCTCAAGCCTATGGCAAAGGGCAGGGTTTCCAATTTATCGGCCATTAGGGCAATGTCTGCAGTTTCCAAGGCCACATCACTGCCCGCTGCACCCATTGCGATACCTACTGTGCTGTTTGCCATTGCAGGGGCATCGTTCACACCGTCGCCTACCATTGCGACTTTGGATTCCTGTTCTTTTAATTTTTTAATGGCATCTACCTTTTCCTCTGGCAACAGGCTTCCCCAGGCATCGGTCAACCCAATTTCTTTAGCAACGGCATCGGCAACCTTTTGATTATCCCCGGTTAGCATTATCATCCGCTTGATACCGATTTCCTTTAATTTTTTCAGTGTTTCCTTGGCCGCTTCCCGTGGGGTGTCCATCAGGGCGATGATACCTATATATTCTTTGTTCCTTCTTATGAGCATCGTAGTATTTCCACCACCTTCAAGTTCTTTTACTTTATTCGATATATCTTCGGATGGTTTTGCTTCATCGAGGTCTTCGTACAAGTCAAGGTTTCCAATATAGATTTTATCCTTGCCCAAAGAAGCTTTGATACCTTTTCCGAGAACTGCTTCCAAATCTGACGCATCGATAATATCAGTACCTTTCAGACGCTCTTTCCCATCCCTTACGACGGCTTTGGCCAAAGGGTGGTCGCTCAAGTTTTCAACGGCAACGGCTATCTTTAACAGTTCATTTTCTTCAATATCCCCCAATGGTACTACTTCGGTAAGTTTGGGCTTGCCTTCGGTAAGCGTGCCTGTTTTATCAAAAGCCAAAGCGGTTATGACCCCTAAATCCTCAAGTGGTCGCCCACCTTTGATGAGCACGCCGCCACGTGCTGCCCTTGCCACACCGCTCAATACGGCACTTGGTGTTGAAATGGCCAGTGCACAGGGACTTGCAGCTACCAATACCGCCATTGCACGATAAAAGCTGGCACTAAACGGTTCGTCAATGACCAGAAAGGCAAAGAGTAGGATACCAACCAGTATCAGTACGGATGGCACAAAGTATTTTTCGAACTTATCGGTCAGCAGTTGCGTGGGGGACTTCTGGGTCTGTGCCTCGTTGACCAATTTGACCAGTCGGGACAGGGTAGAGTCTTTGGCTTCTTTGATTACCTTTATTTCCAGCGTGTTATTACCGTTGATAGTTCCGGCAAATACCCGATTTTCATCCTTGATATCATCGTCTGCCGAATAGTCCCTGCCTGTATCTTCCACGGGAAGTTTATCCACGGGTACACTTTCCCCAGTAATAGGGGCCTGGTTTACACTGCTTTTTCCGTTGACCACGACGCCATCTGCGGATATTTTACTATTGGGCTTGACCACTATAATATCGCCAATACTCAATTGCTCAATTCCAACTTCTTCGGTCTTGCCATCTTTTTTAAGCAATGCTGTTTTTGGTGCAAGGTCTGCAAGCGCAGCAATGCTTTTTCTTGCTTTGTTCATTGCGTAATGTTCCAAGGCGTGCCCAAGGCTAAATAAAAACAACAACAGTGCACCTTCTGCCCATTCTCCCAGAATGGCGGCACCAATGGCAGCGACCAGCATTAAAAAATCAATTTCAAAACCACCCTTGGCCACAGTTTGAACCGCTTCCTTGGCCGTAAAGAAACCACCGAAAATGTACGCGCCAATGTACAAAGTAAGACTGACCCAATCCGGGATGGATTCCACATAAGAAAGCCCGAAACCTATCCCGAGAAGTGCCCCACAGATAATGGAAAAAATAAGCTCCGTATTTTTACCGAAAACCCCACCGTGGGCGTGCTCTTCTCCTTCCTCGTGGGTCTCGCCCTCCTTGTGCTCGTGGCCCTCTGTGGAAGTTTGCTCTTTAGTATCTTCCTTCTTTGAACGTTCCTGTTTTTTTTTGGATGCTTCGGTGTAATTATTTTCGTTTGAAGAACTCCGCTTAACCTGAAGGTCTTCCTTTTCAATCTGTTTACTTATTTCATCAAAATTTGTTTGCTTTTTATCAAACTCAAGGCGCACCATTCCAGAGACCGAAACGGAAGCCTCCAAAACCCCATTGATTGCCAAAAGACTTTTCTCTATGGAACGTGCCTGTCTTGTATGTCTGATTCCTTTAACCTCTATGAGCAAATGCCCGTATTTTTCGGTAATCTCGGCACCCGTCTGTTCTGCGAGAGATTGAATGCGGTCTATAGAAATGATATCGGGGTCATAATGAAAACAGAGCTGTGGTGTGTCATCTTCCTTTGTATCGGCAACGTGTACTTTTTCGATGCCCTCTTTAGCCTGTAATTCTTTTATAAGCCGCTCAACACAAGTATCTTTTTCGTTTGGAACTTGCGGAAGGATAACTGGAATTTTTAGTTGTATTTTTTTCATTTTTTACTATTTTTTTTTATCCATTCTTTGGCATCGTCTTTTTCTTCTGGCTTATAAAATTTTATATGAGCTTCTGAAAAAGCAAGCAATGCCTCGGTAAATTGCTCCTGCCATATAACGCTACCCACTAAAGCAACACGCTTTAAATGCGTTTCATTCGGAAGATTTAATTCAATGCCCTTCCAATATGCGTTTGCCGTCCAGCCTTCAAAATTATGCATTTCGATGTACCAAGAAACTTCCTGATATGCAGTTATATGTTCTATTAAGACCGGTATCAAGTTTTCATAATCCTTGGCATCCAGCTTATTCTCTGCCACCATATATACAGTAGCCTCTTTTTTATAGATTGTTATCATTGCTCACTATTTATAAATGATAATTGAATTTAAAAACCAAACGTTTAATCCAGATTGTCGCTGCATTTTTCGCAAATACCCTTTACCACCAAGTTAATGTCCTCGGTAATGTAGCCATCAGGTAAGTTGATATGAGGGATTTTATGCTCTGTTAAACAGACAGTTTCATTACAATTGTTGCAATGAAAGTGTAAATGAAGGTCGTTGCCAACCTCGCACTCACAATTTTCTTCGCAAAGGGCGTATTTTATAACACCTGTCCCATCCTCAATTTGATGTACAATACCTTTTTCCTCAAACGCTTTCATAGTCCTAAATAGGGTGCTTCTTTCACTGACCTTAAAATCCTTTTCCAAATCGCCAAGACTGATGGCCACCTCTAATTCTGCTAAACGCTTATAAGTCATAAGGCGCATAGCCGTAGGTCGTATCCCTTTGCTTTCAAGTAGTTGGACTATTTTTTCCATTTGTGATAAAGTGTTTTATAGGTCGTACCGTTTTAAGGAATCTCCAGTTTTAATCTGAAAGGCATCTTCAATATTTGCTATATATATAATACCATCTCCAGGCCCGTCGGTTTTGGCGTTGGCTATAATTGTTTCAATGGCCGCTTGGGCTTCCTCATTTTGGCAGACCAGTTCCAACTTAACCACTGGACTATCTGTTACGTGAAAATCCAACGACGGTCTTGCACCTTTTGATTTGAATGCGCCAGTGCCTTCTGCTTGTGAAAGGGTCATACTTTCAAATCCATTATCTGATAGTGCTTCAATGACTCTTTGGATTCGGTTCGGTTTTATAAATGCTTTTATTTCCTTCATATTATGAATTTTTTAAATTTTTAATCGATTTTGAACCGAGCCTGTTTTCTAATTTTTAACTAACCAATTAAGACGATAAACAAACTCGGAATCAAAATCTTTGATTATTATTGAATTAATGTCCGTGTTCCAGTTCGCCTTTAACCATTTCCGAAGACAGGTTATAAGCTCCTTTTATGACCACTTTGGCAACCGTTGAAACTTCGGCAGGTAAATTGACTTCAACAAAGCCCAAATCAGTAATACCAACCGTTACGGGTATCATTTTAAATTTCATTTTGTTCGCTTCCATTGCTTCATCTTCATCCAAAATAAAAATAAAGGATTGCTCGCCTTCTTTTATAATGGCAGCTTCCGGTACGGCAAAACCCTTTTTTTCGCCCTGCACTATGCGTCCTTCCACGTACATACCCGGCAACAGGTTTTTATCCTTGTTCTCAATGTCTGCAAGGACTTCCAAAGCCTTTGGGTCGGTATTGAAGGTTTTGCCAACAGACCTAACGGTTGCTTTAAGCAGTTCGTCTGGACGAGAAGCCGTTGAAAAATATATCTGTTGCCCTTTCTTGATTTGCTTTATGTCCTTCTCATATACTTTAAAGTTTACATAAATCTTCGAGTTATCGCTAATTGAGAACATCTTGGATTGCTGCGCCACGTAATCGCCAAGGCTAATCATTACTTCATCCACATAGCCACTTATGGGCGTGGTAATGGGAACTGCGGAATATATTTGGCCTTCAGCCACCTTGTCCGGGTTTATGCCCAACAGTCTCAATTGGGAACGCAGACCATTGACGCTGGATGTTGTGGAACGAAATTTTGACTGTGCCATCTGAAATTCCTTACCAGAAGAAACACCTTTATCATAAAGGGTCTGCTTGCGCTCAAAATCCTGTTTCAAAAAGACCAGTTCATCATTTTTTTCCTGATATTCCTGTTGCATTGCAATGATATCTGGGTGTTCTATATATGCCAACACCTGTCCTTTGCTTACGTTATCTCCAGGTATTACTTTTATGGAACTCACATTTCCACCAACAAACGGACTGATGTTCGCCTTATCCTGTGGGAAAAGTTCCAGCATACCTGTTACCTTAATGTTGTTCCCTAAATTCCGTTCCTCCAGAGGCTTCGTTTCCAAACCGATGGTTTCAGCCTGTTGCTTTGTAAGTTCGACGACGCCTTCTTCCTCGCTGTGACCACCTTCTTCCTCTCCTTCATCGTGGCCTTCTTCTCCGTGTGTATCTTCGCCCCCAGCCTCGGTTTTTGATACGCCTTCAGCTTCGTTATGCCCAAGTTCAGATTTTTGGCCATCGTTACAACTCATAAACATAAGTGTAAATAATACGGTACTTACTAATAGTATATTTTTCATTTCTCTTTTTTTAAGGTTATAAATTGCCCAATTGATATTGCATATCAATGGTTTGCTGGTTATACTGATTGATGTATTGTAAATGGGTCTGTTTAATGCGGATGGCGCTATTTAGAATGGTAATATAGTTGACGTAATCTATTTCGCCCTCTTTAGATGCAAGTTCTGCAGTTGTTATCTGTTCTTCCGCCAAAAGCAATGCACCTTCTTCATAATACTGCAATATTTTCCGTGTTTTTTCAAGGGATTTGAACAATTGCGACACCTGGCTTTCGGTGGTTGCCTTTTGTTCCAAATATTGGTTTTCTGCGACCATTGCATCTGCCTTGGCTGCCTTTATCCTCGATTTCTGCGGAAAAAACCACAACGGAATACTAATACCTGCCTGATAGGTATTGAATCCAGAAACATCATCCACTACTTGCCTTCCAAACGATAAACTGAATTTCGGTAGGAGTTGCGATTTTTCAACACCCACATTTGCTTTACTTACTTCGGCGTTCTGCAACGCATATTGCAACATTGGGTTGTTTGTCACCGAGGTTGAATCCAACGTTGCCATAAAATCCAATGGCTCGTAAAAACCATCAACCGTTTCAATGCTTTCATCCGTTCCCAAATACTGTTTTAAAGCACGTTTGGCAATTTCAATATCATCATAGGCTTGTTGTTTTAATACTTGTATTTGCTGATATTCCGAAGATGCTGCAATAAATTCCAATTTCCCGGTTTCCCCTGTTTCATAACGCAATTCAGCAGCCTCCCTAAAATTAATATAAACACTATCCAGCTGTTCTGCAAAACGCAACTGTGCCTTGTAATAATTAATTTGGTCATAGGCTTGCATCACATTGCGCACCAACTGTTGTTCATTGGCCACATAAAACTTTTCTCCCAAGGCAATACGCTCTTTGTAAAACTTCGATTTTGAAAATCCTGAAAGCAAATCAATGTTGCCCTGTTGCACACCAATGGTAGTCTGTACTCCGGGAAGATTATTGCCATATTCTTCCTTTCCCGTGAAAACTTGTGTGCTACCAAGGTCAAAACTGGTGCCTTTCATAGCCTTTTCCCTTTCAATAAACGCTTCACTTTCCTTAAGCGATGGATAATTCTGTTTTGCCAAAGCGATGGCCTCATCCACGGTCAAGGTTTTTGGAATTGTTCCATCTGCATTGGTGTCTTGGGCAAAAGCAGTTCCAGAAGCCATCAAACCGCCAACCATCAATAATACGGTTACAATGTTAGTTGATTTGTTGACATAGCTTATAGCTCCATCGTTATTGTTTCGTTCTTTTCTCGATTCGAGCCAGTAATAAAGAATAGGAATAACCACCAAGGTCAGAAAGGTTGCCGTAAGCATTCCTCCAATCACTACTGTTGCCAATGGTCGTTGTACTTCGGCACCACCAGAGGTGGAAACCGCCATTGGGATAAAGCCCATAATTGTTGTAATGGCTGTCAATAAAATTGGACGTAAACGTTCGTGCGTAGCTTCGTATATACGTTTTTTTATATCTGTCATTCCACTGTCTTTTAGTTCATTGAATTTGTTTATAAGAATCAAGCCGTTTAATACGGCAACTCCGAAGAGTACGATAAACCCGACTCCCGCCGAAATACTGAAAGGCATTCCACGAATCCACAAAACGAAAACGCCACCTATGGCTGCCAAAGGTACCGCCATATAGATCATCAAGGCTTGTGAAAATGAATTCAAAGCAAAGTAAAGCAGAACAAATATTGTTATTAAAACGATTGGGACTACGATCATCAATCGGTCTGACGCACGTTGCAGGTTTTCAAATGACCCTCCGTAAGTAACATAATATCCCGGTGGCAGTTTCACTTCCGTTTCCAGTTTTTGCTGAATCTCCTCAACCATCGATTTTACATCTCGCCCACGAACATTGACACCAACCGAAATACGCCGCGAGGTATTGTCCCTTGAAATCTGCATTGGTCCTGGTTTGTAACTGATGTCCGCGACTTCCTTTAAAGGCACTTGCGCTCCGTTTGGCAAATCGATATACAAATTCTTAAGGCTGTTGATGTCTTGCCTAAAGTCTTCCGCCAAACGAATGACTACATCAAAGCGTTTTTCGCCCTCAAAAATCACACCTGCGGCTTCTCCTGAAAACGATGCACTCACATAATCATTCAGCTTGTCAACGGTTACTCCGTATTGAGCCATTTTTGCGCGGTTATACACCACGGTCATTTGGGGCAAACCACTTGTAGCCTCTACGTTAAGGTCTGCAGCACCCGGAACTTTCCGTATGACCGCAGCAATTTCCTGAACCTTATCTGCCAACACGTTTAAATCTTCTCCATATAATTTGATGGCTACGTCCTCACGAACGCCAGTCAGCAATTCATTAAATCGAAGTTCAACAGGTTGTGTAAACACAAAGTTTACACCAGGCACTACTGAAATTTTTTCTTGTATTTTTTCTATGAGCTCCTCCTTACTATCTGCGGAAGTCCATTTACTCTTGTCTTTTTCAAGAATAATGTAACTATCCGCAATATCCATAGGCATTGGGTCTGTTGGTATTTCGGCCACACCAATCCTTGAAACTACCGTTTTTACTTCTGGAAATTCATTGATTAAATTCTGAAGTTTTTTTGAAGCCTCAATAGATTCTGTAAGACTGCTCCCTGGTTTTATCAAGGCTTGAAAGGCAATATCGCCTTCATCAAATTTCGGGACAAATTCTGCTCCCATATTGCTAAATACAAATCCTGCAATTAATAGCAATGAAACCGCTCCTATAACCACACCAGCCCTAAAGCGAAGTGCAAAATTAAGTATGGGTAGATACGCGCGATTTAAAAAATCCATAATTTTATCGCTTATCCTATCCATCTGGTTTTCAAATTTGGCAAACCAACTATTTTGATTTTTAGCAGGTTTTAAAAATAAGGACGACATCATTGGTACGTAGGTAAGGCAAAGAATAATTGCCCCTAAAACGGCAAATCCAAAAGTGAATGCCATAGGTCGAAACATTTTTCCTTCTACACCTGTCAAAAACAGAATCGGTGTGAAAACAATGAGTACGATTAATTGACCGAAAAAGGCAGAATTCATCATTTTACTTGCAGAATCGTAGGTTATTTCATCCATCTCGGATTGTCCTATGATAGCCTTGGATTTTTTCATCCGTTGATGTATGTGGAAAACCGTACCCTCAACTATAATTACCGCACCGTCAACAATAATCCCAAAATCAATTGCACCCAATGACATCAGGTTTGCCCAAATGCCAAATTGTTTCATCAAAATAAATGCAAATAATAAGCACAAAGGGATTATCGAAGCAGCTATCAATCCTCCACGGAAGCTCCCCAAAAGCAAGACCAAAACAAATATAACAATAAGCGCTCCTTCTATTAGGTTTGTTTTTACGGTACTTGTGGTTCTTCCTATCAATTCACTTTGACTTAAAAACGTATCTATGTAAACGCCTTCCGGTAAGGATTTTTGGATTTCTACAATGCGCTTTTCAACATTTTCTATAACGTTACTTGGACTTTCGCCTTTCAGCATCAGTATTTGTCCACCAACAGATTCGTGGCCATCTTGGGTAAACGCACCATATCGCACCTGATTCCCATAGCCCACTTTTTCAGCGACATCCCGCACTAAAACAGGGCTTCCGTTTTGTGTGGTTACAACGGTGTTTTCCAAATCTTCAATGCTACGCGCCAAACCTTCTCCGCGAATGAAATTTGCTTGGTGGTTTTTCTCGATATAAGCACCACCTGTATTGGCATTGTTCACTTTCAGGGCTTCAAAAACCTGATTCATTGTAATGCCAAAACTTTTTAATTTATCAGGATTTATGGCCACTTCATATTGTTTCACATACCCTCCAAAAGCATTGACCTCGACGACTCCGGGGACTAATGCCATTTGTCGTTTTACAATCCAATCCTGTATGGTACGAAGCTCCATAGCATCGTATTTATCTTCGTAGCCTTCTTTTACTTTTAGGGTGTATTGGTAGATTTCGCCCAGACCCGTAGTTATTGGTGCCATAAATGGTGTGCCGAAGCCTTCGGGGATTTCTCCAGCAACTTCGGTTAATTTCTCCTGCACCAATTGCCGGGGAAGATAAGTACCTGCCTCGTCCTTAAAAACAATGGTAACCACAGAAAGACCAAAACGGGAAACGGAACGCAGCTCGATAACGTCAGGAAGGTTTGCCATTGCCAATTCTACCGGATAGGTAACAAATTGCTCAATGTCTTCAGTACCTAAATTTGGGGCAACTGTAATAACCTGTACTTGGTTGTTGGTAATATCGGGTACAGAACCCAGATTTATAGTGGCCATAGACCAAATGCCCGTACCTACAAGTGCCACTATAAAGAGCCCAATAATAAACTTGTTATTAATGGAAAATGAAATGATTTTGTTAATCATAGAAAAAGTATTAATTCAGTTTAAACATCGCAATGCAAAGAGATGCAATGCGTTTATGATGCGATACTTACTTTTAAAAGCATCACGGTAGGATATAGCTATCCTAAAAAAACTGAATTATACTTTAGGGGGTTGGAAAAGCGATTCCAGATATCTGGAAGTGAAGTTTACTTTATGTAAGTTAAACTGTTTTTTCTCTTCAAACTTTAGTCGATTGGTTAAAGCCGAATTGTTGTTCGCAATAATTAATACTAAAGGGTGACAACATTGATGATGGGAATGGACTGGTGTATTCTCCTTATCTGGGTTATTATGATGCCCTTCATTTTTTGCATCATTGTCAATGTAATCTTCAACTACATATTCAAGGAAAGAGTCTCCATAAACTTTATGGTCTTGATAATGGGTAATAATGCTTGAAATTTCTTTAATTGGTCCACAAAAGTCCATATCAATGCTAATTCCCTGAAAAAAGAATAAAATTGACATTGATATGGAAAAGAATATTTTCATAAATTTTGACAAAGATACAAATTAATCGATGCACAGGTTGTGCAAAGATTATTCAGATGTTAGCAACAATATTTATTTTCTTGAATTGGTGGACAAGGAACTGTTCCATAAGAACAAAACACACAACAATCTCCATCATAAGGCTTCAAGACTGTTTTACAATTCTCACACTCGTAAAAGAATTGACAAGCGTTTGTTGGCATCTCTTCTACTTTTTTGTGTCCGCAGTTTGGACAGGTAATCTCTGATTTTAATTGAATTTTCATCAAATCTCATCTAATGACTTACGGTTTTTATTAGTACTTTTTTTAAATTCCGAAGGGGTCATTCCTGTTAGCTTTTTAAACTGATTGCTTAAATATGCAACGCTACTATAATGTAGTTGAAAAGCTATTTCACTTAAGGTTAGTTCATCGTAAACTATGAGTTCTTTTATACGTTCAATTTTTTGGTTGATGATATATTGCTCAAACGTGATGCTTTCTACTGACGAGAATAGGGAACTTAAATATTTGTAATCCAAATTAAGTTCACCACTTATAATATCTGCCCATTTTAAATCGGTTTCGTCGTTGGAATGATGTATTTTCTCAACAACCAAAGTTTTCATTTGCTCAATAAGTTGACTTTTACGGTCGTCAATCAAACTAAAGCCAGAATTTTGAAGAGCTTTGGAAAGATTATTTTTGGTTTTGGCATTCAATGTTGAAAGTAATTTGACCTCCCCCAATTTTATAGAAACATACGGTATTTCAAGAAGTTCCAAAGTATTGGATACTGCCGAAATACATCTTGGGCAGACCATATTTTTTATGTGGATAGTCTCATTCATATTTTATCTGTATCAAAATAATGTCAATCCGGATTTGTATAGAGAGTAATAAACAGCTAGTATTGCCGCTGCTATAAAAATTAATACTATCACAACAAAAGCTATAATTTTATCTTTTTTTGAGATATTACTTTTAGGTTGATGCTTCTTCCTTTCATTTTTTCGTCTATTTCTTCTTCTTTCACTCATTATCGTTCGCCATTATAAAACCAAGATTATTTTTTGGCCTTATGAAGATTACTTGATTAATCCGTAATTCGTTTTATCTTAAAGTTGCTTTTACCTCTCCACAGGTTAACATAGCCTCTCCATAATATGGATTTCGCACTTCTTCTTCCAAACTTATCCAATATGCGCCCTTATTATTATCGGCCATAGGGCAAAACTCGATGTAAACTTCTTGGTCAACTCCAAAAAGCTGCACACTACTGATCATATGGGCTGAAAGATGCTTAAAATGCCCTCTTTGTGTTGCTATATCTGAACTGTTTTTAATAGCATTGGCAGAGGTTTTTAGTTCCTTCTGAATAGTCATCCAATGGTTATGCGCTTTTTCGTCAGTTAATAATTTCATATCTACTTTTTTCAAGGATTGGTCTATTTGCTTTCCAGCTTGTTGAGCAGATGTGGGATCATCATTTACGAGAGCATCTTTCAAAAGAATATAATCATCAAAAACCTGTTTTAATTGATTCTGAAACTTGTTCGAAACGGCAATCCTTTCTTTCATTTCTGAATGATCGGTTGTACCTGCAGTGTCTCCCGAAGCGTCTGGCTGCATTCCCAAATGCCCCTCATGGCCTGTCATTGTTTTACCCCCTTCAGCATTCATCATACTTTTCTTGCCCTGTAACTGTGCCGCGGCATCTACAGTAAATGTACCATTGGTTACCACTTCTTCCCCATTGGACAGTCCATCAACAATTGTATAATTATCTCCATTTTTAGAACCCAAGGTTACTTCCCGCATCTCAAAAATAGGTTCGTTAGGATTGGTTTTTACATATACCAAAGATCTGTTCCCCGTCCAAAGCACGGCGGAAGCTGGAATGCTTATCAAGGATTTATTATCAGCATTTTTTGGCATCTGCACTTTGGATGTAACAAACATTCCAGGTTTAAAAAGTCCATCTTTATTATTTAAATTTGCTCTTACTGAAATAATTCTGGATTGGGTATTCAAAATCGGGTCAATAAAAGATACCGTAGCCTCAAATTCCTGGTTGGGATAAGCATTGGAGGTTACCGTTAATTTCTGCCCCTTCGTCAGCTGTGAAATCTGATTTTCATAAGCATCAAACATTGCCCATACAGTTCCCAGATCACTGACTTTCACAATGGGTTGTCCCTGTTTAACGTAGTCTCCTTCCTCCACCAACTTTTCTGAAACCGTACCGGAAACCGTCGCATAAATGGGGAAATTCTCTTGTATTTTTCCAGTAGACTCGATTTGATCGATTTGGCTTTCCGAAAGTTTCCACAGTTTTAATTTATTTTGGACCGCTTGATATAAAGTAGGTTGTGATTCTTTCATTGAGGCCGCGGTTAAAAGTTCTTGTTGTGCTGCAACAAGAGCCGGAGCGTAGATGGTTGCCAATAATTGTCCTTTTCGGACTTTTTCACCAGTAAAACTGACGTTCAGTTTCTCTATACGGCCTTCAAAGTAGCTGGCCTGAACCGCATTAGTTTCTTCATTGGGCATAATCTTCCCAGAAAGCAACAAGGAGTTTCCCTCCGTTTCAGAGACATTTCCTACCTTAACAGTTTGAATATTGGATAGAGCCATCGCATTATTGGTCATCTTTATCTCATTCAGAGCAAGGCCTTCACCTCCTGATTCCGCAGGTATTAAGTCCATTCCACAAATAGGACAATCTCCCGGTTCTGGTTGCATGATTTGTGGATGCATGGAACAAGTCCACATTTGATTAGAAGCAATTTCTTCTGAATGATCGTGGTCTGCTGTGGTATTGTTTGAAGTCTCACCACCAAACAACAGAAAGCCTCCCAACATGCCAATAATCAAGGCAACACCTATGTAAATGATATTTTTTTTCATTGTTTATTTTATTATTTATTATTCTCTAATCGTTTAATCATTGCTTTCATTTCTGCAATTTCTTTTTCCTGTGCTTTTATTATGTCTTCAGCCAATTTCTTAACTTCCGGATCTTTAATGTCCGCTCGTTTACTGGTTAAGATGGCGATAGAGTGATGCGGAATCATAGCTTTCATCCAGAGTACATCGCCAATAATGGGAGCTTGAGCTCTAACAAGTCCTAATGCACTTGTGAATAGTATGATACTTCCCAATACAATTGCAATATTTTTCTTTTTGTTTTGATACATCTTACGCATTGCCACAAACATTATAATGGCCATGGCAGCTATACCCAAACAGCTCATATAAAACCGAGTAAGACTGAAATAAACATGATCTATTTGATAAGTGTTTAGGTACATAGTAATATACATTGCAAGAAAAGATGCGGCGAGCATCAAAATGAATTTTGTATAATTGCCTTTGCTTGGGTGTTGATTTGAATGTTCCATCGTTTTCGAGTTTTTGGTTATTATTTACTTACTTTCTTTTTTATTTTTCTAATCGTCGGAGAGGAAGTGTACCACAGCAGGAATCCACTTAGCACTGTAATTAATCCCAGGAGAGAAAACACTCTTAACACAATGGTATTGAAATTGTCGCGCGTGTCATAATCCATTGTGTGGGTCATCCACAAAAAGTCGAACCATCGCCATGCTCGATGTCTTACGGTCTGGAATTTTGCATCGTTTACCGATACATAAGCCTTTAGGGCTTCATCGGTATCATACGAAATAACGTAGGCAGGCAATAGCTTTTCCCGATATTCGTGATAGTCGTCCACTTCGGTTATTTTTTGAATATTTGCCACTTTCATACCTTCTTTCATATAATTTTTGGCTACAGATAAGGCTTCTTCTTCGGAAATATATTTTTTAGCTTCCCCAGTTTTCGCATTGTACAATTGTTGTTTGTTTACCCAGTAATAAGGCTCTGTGTTGATCTCTCTTATTTCGATACTTCTAATGCTTTCAGAACTATTTATTTTTGAAGGGCTTATGAGATCATCAAACGCCTTTGGCACATAATCTAAATTGCGAAATTGATCACCATGAATATCGTCTATGTTCGTCCAACTAAAATACATTCCGCTGATGGTCCAAAACAGAAATTGTATCCCTAAAAAGAGTCCCAAATATCTATGGGTTTTTCGTATTTTGATTGCTGTTTTCCTCTTTACCATTTATTGATTTGATTGAAAATTGAAACTAACATTGAAAATTAAAGCTAACAATGACCTTTTCCCAAGCAAGTGATATCGTTCCTTCTTTGTCATTAGCTTTCACAATCTTATATTCTAAGTGTTCTATTATTTCATTTGAAATTTTTGGCTTCACTTTAAATCGTAAAACATCGTTCTTTTCATTGTAATCATCTTTCCCGTGTTGATCCCAATCGGAATTAAAAATAATGGTCCATTCATCTTTTGAAGGAATAACGAAAAATCCATATTTTCCAGCAGGTAACACAATATCATTTATAATTAAATCATTGTTGGTTTCTATCCAAGTCGCCATATGTGCACCAGCTTGCCACACCTGATCGTAAGCCAACAGACCTCCAAAGATCATTCTATCCCTAACGCCAGGTGATGAATAATCGATACGTATTTTAGTATCCCCCAATATTCCCAATGTTGAAGTATGTGGACTTAATACTTTTTGTGGTGGCTTCGATATAATTTCAGTTTGCGATTGTTCAGGAATTATTTCAATTTCCTTTTCTTCTTGTTTGCAGGCCGTCAAAACAAGGGTACATAACAATAGGCTCAAAGGGATGCGTAGTCTCATAAGGTTTATTTTTTTGCTTTTATTTCTTTGAAAATGATTTTTCATTATTTATTCGAATTTTAAAATCGAAAGAAGCAACTTCTTTCATAACCATAGGGCAAGTTCTCCCGACCATTTGGTTTATTACCTTGGCATAAACATAAATTTCTGTCGTAAAACCAAACTATCAACGTGATCATCATTGTGCCTAACAAAGAGAAAGGCCTAACTAATAAACCAACAAAATAGATTTTCCCTTTCTCTTATTAGGACTTAGTTTTTATTCTTGACTTGTAAATAATTCAGGAACAACTATAAGCGTTGATTTATTTTACAATTTTACAGCCGGTTTTATTTTTAAAACTTCTAAATTTTGACAGTCCAATCCGAAGAGCTAAAAACACCTGAAATGAGGGACAAACACTATCAACCAATTAACTAAACATCTACCCCTCAAAATCAAGTATTTATCAATAAACTTCTCTTCATCATAAATTCATAATGGTCTTTGGTAGTCAGGCATATACAAAAGACTTCAAACATTTAATCGTTCTTACTATTTGGTGTCATTCAATGAAATCAACTTTTAAAGTTAAAAATATATTGTGCCTGACGTGGGAAGGTTTTAGCACTGACTATCAAAAATGTGCTCCTTCCCCCGACAGGACTTACTATCCTGATATCCTAAGCATCCTATAATCTTCTGTTAACTAATAAACCAGAATATCGATTAAGGATGTTCAAGGAATGGATATCTATTGAATAGTTTTTTGAACTTTTCCGCATTTAAGCATGCCACTACCGTAATACGGATTTCTAACTTCCTTACTTGTACTTAACCACGCGCTACCTTTATCATACATTGGACAAAATTGTTCGTACAAAGTGTTTTTTGTCCCTGTAATGGCCACCATATCTGTAATATCCTTACTCAACATCTTAAAGTGCTCCCGTTGATGGTCTATGGCACTTTTGGCAATATGTTCTGCGTGTTCGGTAGCTGCTTCAATAATATCGGCTAGCTCTTTTTTATCTTCCTTTGAATATTTACTCAAATCAAACGCCTTAAGAGCGGCAACCAACTTAGTGCCAGATTGTGCCGCTTTTTTAGCGTCATCTCCTACCAAAGCATCTTTTAAACTAAAGTAGTCACTTAATATGGCTTCTGATTTTACGTCGCCACTTTGTGCATTTGCAAAAGAAACTACTAACAATAGCATTGCTGCCATACTCATTTTTAATTTTTTCATTTTTATTGTATTTAATTATTGTTTATAAACTGTCTTTTAATTGTGTGATAAACTTGTTCATTTCTACTACCTCTTCCTTCGTAAAAATGGCATCTTTATGAATCAAGGTATAAGAGTACAAAGGCATTTCGCCACTTTCAATTTGTTTGATAATTGACCGTAACTTACTTTTCTTTCTTCGGTTGGATAAGGAATCCCATTCGCTGAAATTAAGTTCAGCCTTACCTTCTTTGATATGATCCTCCAAAAACCAAGCAGCAGGTTGAATCTTATTATACCAAGGGTATTGTGTATTGTTACTGTGGCAATCATAGCAGGAAACCTGTAACTTTTTCTGAATAGTTTCAGGAACATTATTGACCCGCATAAAATCAGTTGCTGGAACAATGCTGCTTTGATTGCGTTCTGTGGGAATAAACTGAATCCCCACAAACGCTACCAGTAATATTATTGCTATGGTTTTTACAATTCTCATTTAGTTAATCTCCTTTTGTACTTCCCCGCAATTCAACATTTTACTTCCGTAATAAGGGTTTTTAATGTCCTTGCTCAAACTTAACCAGGCACTACCTCCATCATACATTGGGCAAAACTGTTGGTATAGGGTGTTCTTTGTTCCTGTAATAGCAACCATATCGGTTACATCTTTGCTCAACACTTTAAAATGCTCTCGTTGGTGATCTATGTCGCTTTCAGAAATATGCTCAGCATGCTCAACAGCATCTTCAATAATATCTGTTAACTCTGTTTTTTGCGAATCTGTATAATTTGAAACATCAAGATTCCCGAAACTCAATGCTATTACCGCTCCAAGTTCTTTGGCTTTTGCATTATCATCTGCAACCAAAGCGTCCTTAAGATTGAAGTAGTCATTTAATACGGCTTGTGGACTACCATCACTACCCATAGCCATTTCTTTTTTCTCTCCATCGTGATGACCATCACCGTTATCGTGATTCATTTTTGAATGATCTTCTCCACTATTCATTTCTGAATGATTTCCGTCAGTACGGTCTTGTTCTTTGTTGCTGTCCTTACAAGACACAGCTGTTAAGGTCATAAATGCTATTGCAACTATACCTAATGTTGATTTTAATCTGCTCATTTTGTTTTTGATTTTAATTATTGATATTTGATTTAAATTTTGTTGTAACGCTACAGGCAACTTAATTATCTTCTTGTTCCTATCTATTTTGATTCTATGTTTTGCTTAATTTCTTCATATTCCTCTTTGGTTATTTCTCCTTTTGCGTACCTCTCATTCAATACGTCCATAGCCTTTGAGCTTTTATTTATTTTCTTGCCTCTTGCATAAATAAGAACACCTATAACTATAACACCAAAAACGATTAAAAATTCCCAATTGTAGTCCATAATTTTATTTTTTAATTATTAAAATCTCACCGTTAGCCCACCACCTGCACCAAAACGGTTGTCGTAGCTTGCCATCAATGAAAAGTCTCGTGATAAATAATATTCCACTCCCGCATTCCAGACAATTTCCTTTGCGTAATTATTTCCGAAGGGAAGGCTATCAACCCATCCAAAATCTGCCTGATATTCATACCTTCCAAAAATGGCTGTTCTTGGAAAAATCAATAGTTCACGGGTCAAGCTAATTTGTGGTCTCAATTTGCTGTCGATACGGACATCAAGATTGAACAGATACGGTGTTAAAAATCGAATCCCGGCGATAGCGGTGGTCGAAATATCATCCATACTGTCTGCCATTTCATTTTCAGCTTTCACCCCACCGAACACTCTAAAATAATCATGTAGATAACGCTCATAGGTCACTTCGGCTTCCAAATTTTGGTTCCAGCCGTATTCTGCGGAAATATTGAATTGGTTTCGAATATTGGATGTAACAAACTTAAATGAAGCCATATGTGAGGCTGCCTCAAGCATCGACCAAGCATAAAACTCATCTGCTTCCTTGATTAAATGCTTTACTGGATGTTCTTCCATTCTTGGGTCACGTGGCGTCTCATAACTCACCACTCGTGCCATTCCACTCATCATATGATATAAGATATGACAGTGAAAAAACCAATCACCATGTTCGTCGCCTTCGTTTCCGCTGAATTCGATGGTCACTTCTTGCATCGGCGCAACATTAACGGTATGTTTTAAAGGGGAGTATTCCCCATTTTCATTGACAACTCTGAAAAAATGACCGTGCAAGTGCATGGGATGATGCATCATGGTAAGGTTATTAAAAGTTATCCGAGTTATCTCTTTTCCACTTATTTTAATATCATCTGTCTCACTTAATGGAACGCCGTTCATACTCCAGATATATCGGTTCATATTTCCTGTGAGGTTCAAAAGGATTTCCTTAACAGGAAGTTCTTTATCATAGGTCGTTGGTTCTGGCGATTTCAGATAGTCATAATTGTATTCTGAAAACATACTCATACCTTCCATTCCTGAATGGTCCATTGCCATTCCCTTTTCAGCTTCAGTGGAATCCTTTTTCATTGCCATTTTGGAATGATCCATTTTGGAATGATCCATTTTCTCATCCATAGCAGCCTCTTTGGAAGTTTCCATCTTCATTTCATCCATTTGCATTCCGTATTCTTCCTTCATTTCATAGCGCTCATCCTTTTTTGGACGGAATTTCAAAGCGTGGGCCCCCATTTTCATATCCATTTTTGCCATCTCCTGCATCATCTCAATCTTATCAGGTTTTGCTATAATTTCTGCAGGAAGCACCTCTCCTTTTCCAAAATACGCTGTAGCTATCCCAGAACCATCCTGTGCCATTGCCCGTAACTCAATCTTCCCATGATGAGGAATAGTGATTATAAAATCATAGGTTTCGGCTGTAGCTATGAAAGTTTTAGGATGTTCAACGGGAACAACATCAACCCCATCAGCAGATACTAATAAAGGCTTTTCCCCTCCAATGGTCATCCAAAACTGAGAGGAAGCAGAACCGTTTATGACTCGTAATCGTACCTTCTCACCTGGTTTATAATTAGGATATTCTTGAGTTTTCTCTCCATTGACCAAAAATGCGGGATAATACACGTCGGCAATGTCTGCGCCACCCATCCGTTGTCTCCAGAAATCGAGCTGTGCACTGAACGCACCACGGGCAATGACCTTATTCAAAGGTGTTGCCGTTCCCTTCTTCATTTGATACCATTCGTTACCGCGCTTAAGATTTTGCATGATGCGGTGCGGATTTTCATTGGTCCAATCAGATAACATGACAATTAAATCATGGTCATAATCCAAGGTTTTTTCCTTTGGATGGATCAGCAAGGAACCAAAAACGCCACTTTGCTCTTGGAGCATGGTGTGGGAGTGGTACCAATACGTTCCCGACTGTCTGATAGGAAATTCATATTTAAATGTGGTTCCAGCTTTAATTGGAGGTGTTGTCAAATAAGGTACACCGTCAAAAAAATTGGGTAACAAGAGTCCGTGCCAGTGAATTGAGGTTTCAACGCTCATTTCATTTTTCACGTAAATCACCGCATATTCGCCTTCGGTAAATTCCAAGGTTGGTCCTGGAATGGTTCCATTGACGGTCATTCCCTTAACCTGTTTTCCGGTTTTATTGATCAATTCGTCTTTGATCACCAAGGTATATTCACGAACCGGTAGATTATCACGATTGCCTTCTACTATTTGTGCAGATAATTGGCTACAACCTATTAAAAGCAGTATTGTAAAGAATTTTAGATGGTTCATTGTTCTGTTTTTTAAAATTATTAGGTAACCGATTTCATTGATAAATAGTTATCAATTCGTTCCCGTAAAATAATCAATGATGCTCACTTGATGAAAATATGCACCGATCGCATCGATACGATTCAATTGAAAATTCAACTGCAATTCCTGCACATCCAAAACCTCTCTAAAATCTATAGTGCCCGTCTCATAGTTTTTAAACAATATTTCGGTCGCGTTATCTGCTTGTTTCAAATTCTTGTCCTGAGTTTCCAAACTGATACGCGCTGCATTCCTGCCTCTAACCGCGGTTTGCAATTGTGCAATCAAGGAATTTTGGGAAGCTTGCTTTTGAACCTCCAAGGCTTCATGTTGGATTTTGTTCTGTTTTGCGATGGATTTATATTTCTTATTGAATATTGGTATCGAAAGTGTTACCATTGGCATCAACATATTTGGCGCTTCGTTGTATAGCATATACTCCATCCCTACACCAAACCCCGGCGCACTCTCTTTTTTATTGAGCGCATCGGCCTGGGAAACCACCTTGTTCAGTTCCTCAAATTTTCGCAATTCTGGATGCAAACTAAGACTGGCAAAATCAATGTCACTATCCTTTTCGGGCATGATTAAGCTATCTACAATTGAGATCTGGGCTATTTCATCGCGGTTCATTATTTTATTGAAAGCCGTCAGTTCTGCGGCGTAATCCTGCTCCAACACTAATTTTCGTTCCATCAGCTCATTTTGTCGCATCTGCAGTCGCAACACCGAAACCGCAGAAGTTTGTCCCACCTCCACCGAGGTTAATGCCATCCGCTCATAAACCTGTAGAAGTTGAATATTTGAATCCAAAACCTCTTGCTTTTTAGTTATTTTATATAAGCGGTAATAGGATTGTGACAAAACCATGGCGATTTTTCTTTTGGCGATTTCGATCTCCAAAAAATCCGCATCGGCCATTGCCGCGGCATAGTCGCCACGAGCAGAAACAGTTCCAAACCAAGGCAGCATTTGCATCACTGAAAACTGTCCTTGTTGCATCATGGGCATCTCGCTTCCGATCATATACCCTCCTGAAAACTCGGTATCGGGAAGTGTGTTGGTCTCCGATATCTTTTCCGTAGAAATTGCATATTGCTTTTCTACGGCCTGAATATTCGGATTGTTATTTATAGCCTCTTCAATATAGGTTTCCAATTGCTGACCTTGAGAAGACCAACCAAAAAATAGCAGCGCAACAAGACATAATCCTCCAAAGCGGAACTGCTGAAAACGCAAACGAATGGTTGTATTTAAATTTAGATTCATTATTTCTATTGTTTTTTAAGAATTCTTAGCCGTCTTTTCAATTTTGCTTCGCGTCTCCAACTGAAGAGTACAGGAACTACAAAAAGCGTAATCAGCGCAATCAACATGCCGCCAAAACTCGGAATGGCCATCGGGATCATGATATCAC
>Ga0208015_1000127_pt1 | contig 52073 bp, 46 predicted proteins | sample 26BtaG_FD_184101 | JGI IMG/M metagenome (GOLD analysis project Ga0208015, IMG submission 184101) | Marine viral communities from Cariaco Basin, Caribbean Sea - 26B_WHOI_OMZ_CsCl (SPAdes) (version 2) | ecosystem: Environmental > Aquatic > Marine > Oceanic | place: Caribbean Sea: Cariaco Basin... | reverse complement strand
CCATCCTGAATTGGAAAAGGAGTTAATTCGCGTCATAGAAGCCTTGCCAAAAATGCAGCCTGGTAAACAAAATGGTGAAGCGGTAATTGTTCCTTATAGTCTTCCGGTAATTTTTGAAGTCCAATAAATACACTCTAAATATGTATGAATTTTTTCTACTTATGCTTTTCCCTTTGGGTGTTATTGCCCAACACCCTGATTATGAAAGTATGTCTGATGAGCAACTTCAATTCACCCTTGAAAAAGAACTCTTGGATATGGAACGTAGAGGCGCCACCCCGGCATTGATTTTTGAAAAGTTTATCGTGGAGACCGATCAATACATTCAGTCCCGCCAGGCTTACTACCGATATGTAGTTCATTTAAATTATGTGGCAGATAAAATGTTGGCCATGAAAATGGAAAATGGAAGTGATGCGGCGAGCGATTTTGAAATGGCCAAAAAACTAAAAAATCAAAAGACTTATCAAGACTATGTCAATCAAAGAAAAACTGATAAGGCCAAAGAGCAATGGGAAAATAATACCCAAGATGGCATATTAAAATTGGTGGTGGATGATTTTGACCAATTCACAGAAGCTGAACAAAAACGTTATGACGGTCTCATTATTTTACTGAATCGCGATCCTTATTTTACCCATCTAAATATTACTGATGGCAAAACCACTAAAAAGATGATGCCCAATACCAATTAACCGCCTCATGATTAAATTTTGTACTTTTTTAATAATTGCGTTGCTCACATGGTCCACACAAGGCCAGGGCACCCTCTTAAAACGCGCGGACAGCCTGTATGCCCATGGCAACTACTCTAAAGCCATTGAGGCTTATAAAACCTATGACCCGCAAGATTTGGTCTATGAAAAGATGGCCAAAGCTTATCTGGCCCTTGGTAACTATGATTTAGCCTTAAAAAACTATGACCTTGCGCTCAATGCTTTTCCTGAGGACGCACTCATTAAATATGATTATGCCAAATTACTATCCAGAAGCAATAAGCTTAATGATGCTGCGGTGTTGTTGAGTGAATTGGTCTATCTTGATTATAGAAACCCAAATTACCATTACGAATTAGGCCTGGTATTTGAAAAGCAAGGCGATTCCACCGCGATGAACAGATTTCATTCGGCTTATGAGCTCGATCCCACCCACCAAAAAGCCATCGCTAAAATGGCCAGATATTTTTTGGTAAAGCGAAAACATGAGTCATCACTGCACTACATCAATACGGGTTTGGAGAGTTATGCCAACAATGCGGAACTGATCAATTTAAAAGCGCTCAATTATTATTGGAAAGAGGATTATAAAGAAGCTTCACTATGGTTTGAGAAATTATTGGCTTTGGGTGAAGATTCTCAGTTTATCCATGAAAAATTGAGTTTCTGCTATGCCCAACAAGCCTTGTATGAGAAAGCGATTGTCCATGCGAATCAAGCCGTAAATTTCGATCCAAAAAGCGCAACCAATCTTTATATTTTGGGACAGCTGTACGAAACTATTAATGATTATGTATCTGCGGAAAAATGGATTTCTGAGGCTTTGGACATTATGGATCAACCATTAAACGCCGAATACACCAAACTGGCCACGGTCTTAAATCGTCAAGGAAAGTATAAGGAAGCCATTGCGGCCCTTCAATCTGCCATAAAGGAGGATCCACAGGATGAGACCGCACAATTCTTTTTGGTGCGGACAAAGGACGAATACTACGCCGATAAGGATTCCAAGATTAAGGCCTACGAAGTGTTTAAGGAAAAGTTTCCCAAAAGCGTCTATATTCCTTTTGCCAATGGGCGGTTGAAAGAACTTAAGGACGAGAAATTCATGAAATCTGAATAAGTGTCGAGATGCTATATTTTACCGCAATCCCGATATCTAACGGGAGCAAAGGGTAGCGCCGAGATCGCCATACTTTATTCTATTCGCTTTTTAAAACACGGTGTTCTTTGCGTTACTTGCGTTTTTTAGTTGTGTTCCTTGCGGTTAAGTTTATGCATAAGAACTGTCCTCTAAAACGAAAATGATTTTTTGATCGAGGCCAACCTTGTGTATTAAAACCTACTGGTCGAAATAAATTAAAGAACAGAACAGCTTCGAATGAATTTATTCTCTAAAAAAATTGTACTTTTCAGCTTCAGTACACTATGAAATGAAGCCATTATTACTTGTTTTTTTTATCCTACTGTGCTCTTGTGATTATTTTCAATCCAAAAAGGTGTCCCCCGAACAACTTTTGGAAGAAGAAATACAAGCCATCAACTGGAATGACGTGGATGAGTATCCGACCTTCACTGATTGTGAAGTGGCCACTACCACTCAAGAAAAAAAGGCTTGTTTTGAAAACTACCTTCATGATTTGCTTACGTCGCATTTAGAAGACCAAAAAATTGTGGTGACTGAAGATGTTTCGGATACCGTACTGTTAAAAATTCATATTGATAAGACTGGACGCTTTTCCATCCAAAACATTGATATGGATTCGATAACCAATGCTCAAATTCCACAGCTGGACAGCATTTTGAGGCATAGTTTTGATTCACTTCCTAAAATTTATCCTGCTATTAAACGCAGCCAGCAGGTTGCTACTGAGTTTAGTTTGCCGGTCATTGTCAACATTAACTAATTGACTTTAAATTTGAGTCCGAGGGTAATATCCGAAGAAAAGTTGCCTTGGTTTTTAAAGAATATTGCAAAAATTTGGTTGTAGCTCAGATTGGCATAAATGGCATGACTTAATTTTACGTCAGCACCCAATCCGATAATAAGCGGTAGATCAAATGCTGTTTGGTCAATATATTCTGTGTGGCTAAGGTCATTATCCTCGATATAGGTAACGGTCGCCTTGGTGAAATTCAGCGTTGCAAACTTGGCATCGCCGTACAGACTAAATCTCGGCTTCTGAAAAAACCGATATCGGTAACCTAGGGAAAGCTCTGTCGTTTTATATTTGAATTCATCTTTTTCCGCCACATGTCGCAATTGTAAATAGCCCGAATGCCTATTGTTTACACCGCCAAGCATTTCAATCTCCGCACCAACCACAGTCGAATTTACATTCTGAGGATTGCTTACAAACGGACTATTGGTGATGCCCCCAAAAACCCCTAAGCGGATGTTGGGATTAAAATTGGAGTGCATGGATACATAATCCGGATTGACAAAGCTATTATAGCGGTCTATAAAACGTGCTAAACTTGGCAAGCTCAACTTGACCTTGGAAGCATCTATGCTATTGTCTGTTAGCTCTTTTAAGGTCGATTTATATTCTTCCTGATAGACATGGTCTGCATTTTTAGTGTTGATCAATTCCACCAATTGATGGTCCTGAGTTTTTATGAAGTAGCGATACTCATCGTCAATAATGGTCCAAAGTAAACCTAATGGGCCTGTAACTGCAGTTTTTAATTGAACAGATTGACCATCAACAGTATGGGTTTCTTGGGCAATAATCAAAGTGGAGCTGAATAAAAAAATTGCAATAAGAATTGATTTTTTCATAAAACAGGAGTTGGATGATTGTAAATCTACAAAAAGAAATGATAGCGGCCTTATTTTTTATAAGTTCTATCTTTCCATCTAAAGTCCTTAAATACAGCTAAAAGCACTACATGAATACCGAAGAGAGGATAGCATAGGGATGATAAAAAGTAATGTTTTAAATGACTTTTCTGATTGAAAAAATGGGCTGCTTTATATATCAATAGAAAATCAACGCCGAATTTTATGATGAACATATATAATAGTGGCTGTGGTTTTACAACACCAGTTAGAAGCAGCAATACTAAGCCAACCAAAAGCACATTTTGACTAAAAACGATCAGCCCCACGAGTCTTCCAAAATAATTTTTATAAACACTCGATTTAGCCGCCCAACGCACGCGTTGTTGAATCAAATCGGCCCATGAATTTAATGCTGAAGTGTAAACGATAGCATCTTGGCATTTTAAATATTGCACCTTGCTGGCATTTTGTTCTGTGGCCTTTTCAAGTAAAAACACATCATCCCCACTTGCTATTTCTGAATTGCCTTGAAAGCCGTTCAGCATTTTAAAAAGTTCTTTTTTATAAGCCATATTGGCGCCATTGCATAAAAATGGTTGTTTTATGCCAAAGCCGCCAATGGTTGCACCTTGCAAACTCAAGACATCCAAAAGTTGGAAGTTTTGTAAAAATCCTTGGCACTTGGCGTAGGTTATTGGTGCAACAATGAAATCGGGCTGTTGTTTTTGAATGAATTCGTCAAAGCTATCCAACCAATATTTTGGGAGCACACAATCGGCATCTGTCGTTACAATCCAATCGTATTTAGCTTGTGAAATAGCCAAGCTAATGGCATCTTTCTTTGGTGAATGGCTGGTTATTATATTTTCAATCACCCTGAAATCCATTGGAGTGCTTTCAGGAATGGTCAAAATTGAATGGATCAGATGAACCGACCTGTCTTCAGAATCGTCATCCACAAAAATAATTTCAAAATAATCCTTCGGATAATTCAAAGTTGCAATAGATGCCAAAAGTGCAGGAAGCATTTTTTCCTCATTCCTAAATGGAATGATAAGACTAAAACGTGTAGTTGGTTTTATCTGGCCCAACTCAAAAGTTTTGATACGGTCAAAGCCCAAGCTAAAACCCATGATGAGCATGACGTAAATTAAGGTGATGCCAATGCAGATAAAAATCATGAGGTAGTTTTAGGAAGTTTAAACTTAAGCACATGGTAACTACCAATGACGCTTGGAAGTACAAAATTTAAAATCCACATGAAGTTGACAATGGACAACACAATAGACTCTGAAACGCCAATAAGTCCGAATAGATACACCGCAACGCCACCCTTAATAATCACATCAAAAATAAAGATAGAAGGAATAATTGACGATAAAATATACATGCATGCAATGGCAGACATGGCTTCCAAATAGCTCATGTCAATCCCAAATAAGACCAAGAGGTAGTAAAACTGAAAGGTAAAAATCAAATAGCGCAGTAAGGAATACAGAGCTACTTTGAGTATGATTTTGTTAGAAATACGCTTCACAAAACCAAATAGTCTATAAATAGTATTTGCCTGCTTATTTAACCACGTCGTTTTAAAGGTCCAAACCAATAGAAGCCCTATAATTCCAATCCCGGAAAGCCAAATTAGGATGCCGTCATTGTTTAATTGGGGCTGATGGTGGTGTGCAAAGTATATCAATCCGACCGTCCCAAAAATAGTGGTAATGCCCATTTGTGTGCAATTTCCGAGTAAGTTCAGAAACATTATTTTTTTGCGATATTGAGGGAGATAATACATTGCCTTTGCACCATAATCACCAATACGGTTTGGAGTGAATAACGAAGCGGTAAGGGCTCCCAAACTTTGTGATTTGGCTTCAACCCATGAAATTTCGGTAACGGTACTTACCAAAGCCTGCCATTTATTGATCTCAAAAAACCAATTAAGGATGCTTAAAAACACTAAAACTACCACAGTATTCGTTGAAAAAGAACTATAATTGATCAGATTTTGGATGAATTCGACAAAACTTAAATCCTTATTTTGAAATAATCTGGAGTATATAAAGTAAAATGCCGCAACAACAAGGCTTATTTTTATTAGTACAAGCAAGAATTGTTTAGTTTTGTAGGAGATCGCGGTTAACATAGACACAAATTAAATGATAATTAGCTTATGGCGCCTTATTTTAAAATACAAAACTTAAGTTGGCTTTTACTTTTAACACTTATGACTAGCTCTTTGAGTATGGCCCAAAAAGATGTTGAAAAGTGGAAACTACAGCTCGCTTTAGGACTTAACAACCCCGTTGATCGTGGAGGAGCAGAGGGCTATTATTCTAAACAGGTCAATTTTCCGACCATTAATTTAGGGGTACAACATATGTTTTCTAATGATTTGGGAGCGAAACTTGACCTGGGATATAATAGAGCTGCTGCGCATAGCGGATCGTTGCCCTATAAAATGAATTATACCCGCATCAATGTTCAAGCGGTTTATGATTTCAAAGATCTATTAACCTTTTTACCCCCGCCAATTGGGGTTGTGGCCCACGCAGGTCCGGGTGTGAGTATGACCAAGCCTTTGGGTGCCTATGCAGATAACACCTATACGTATGTAAATGTTTTAGGCGGATTGGAAGTGCATTACAGGTTGTCCAGATCCGTATCAATTTTTGTTGATGGAGGCTATGCCTATTCGCTTTCGGGAAGTGATAAATATAATGTGGCGACAGACGGATTTTCTTTTAACGGCGATTTAGCGTATGTTGCTTTCGGGGTATCCATATCGTTGAGCGGATGCCATTATTGTAATTAAATGATAAAGGAAAAAATTATTTTAGGAATCGATCCTGGTACTACGATTATGGGTTTTGGACTTATAAAAGTAGTTGGTAAAAACATGTTGTTTTTACAATTAAACGAACTCGATCTCAAAAAATACGATGACCACTACCTTAAGCTGAAACTTATTTTTGAACGTACCATTGAACTTATTGACACCCATCATCCGGATGAAATAGCTATTGAAGCGCCTTTTTTTGGAAAAAATGTACAAAGTATGTTGAAGTTGGGACGTGCTCAGGGCGTCGCCATGGCAGCAGGATTAAGCAGGGAGATTCCGATCACCGAATATTCTCCCAAAAAAATAAAAATGGCCATCACCGGTAACGGAAATGCAAGCAAAGAACAAGTGGCCAAAATGCTTCAAAGTTTATTGGGATTAAAGACATTACCAAAAAACCTCGACGCCACCGATGGATTGGCCGCAGCGGTTTGTCATTTTTATAATTCGGGTAAGATTGAGGTTGGAAAAAGTTATACGGGTTGGACCGCATTTGTAAAACAGAATAGTATCCCAGTTCCAAAGGGAGGTGTACGAAACAATCCGATTGTGGATTTGAGAACCAAGAAAAAGTAGTTGGCAGTAGGCAGTCCGCAGTTGGCGACCTTCTGTTTTATTCTATTTTAATCCTTTGTGAAACTTCGTGCTCCTTTGTGCAACTTTGTGGAATAGCTTTTTTATTTTCGTAAAACGTTAACCCGCCCGTCTCAAAAACGGTACGTTCGGGCAGGTCGTAAGTCCTTAATCGTAAATCGTAAATCATCAATCGTAAATCGTTATCATGTCTGGCATCTACATCCACATCCCATTTTGCAAACAGGCCTGTCACTACTGCGACTTCCATTTTTCGACCTCCTTAAAGAAAAAAGATGAATTGGTCAATGCCTTGGCTAAAGAATTGGTGTTGCGAAACGCTGAATTCAAAAACCGAATAGTTGAAACCATCTATTTTGGTGGTGGTACCCCAAGTTTATTGTCGATTGATGAGTTAAGATTTTTGATTGATGAAGTTTACAAAAATTATGAGGTTTCTGAAAGTCCAGAAATTACGATTGAAGCCAACCCCGATGATCTTATTAGTGATTCGGTCGCATTGAACCCAGCCGAAGTGCGTCCCCTAACAATTTTCCACGATTACAAAACCATCGGTATCAACCGCCTTTCCATCGGCATCCAATCCTTTTTTGAGGAAGACTTAAAACTGATGAATCGCGCACACAATTCAGAAGAAGCAAAAAAATGTTTGGAAGAAGCCACCAAACACTTCGATAATATTTCCATCGACTTAATTTACGGTATTCCCGGTATGAGCAACGAACGCTGGATTCAAAATATCGAGACCGCCTTGGCGTTCAACATTCCCCATATTTCAAGTTATGCCTTGACCGTGGAGCCCAAAACGGCTTTGGCTAGCTTTATCAAAAAAGGCATCATTAAACATGTGGATGATGATTTGGCGCAAGAGCAATTTCACATCATGATTGAAAAATTGCGAGATGCTGGCTTTATACATTACGAACTTTCCAATTTTGGAAAACCAGAGTATTTCAGCAGAAACAATTCAGCCTATTGGCAAGGCAAACCGTATTTGGGCATTGGACCTTCGGCACATTCTTTTGACGGGAAACATCGTAGTTGGAACGTTAGAAATAATTCAAAATACATCAATTCTTTAGAAAAGAATATACTTCCCATAGAAACAGAAACCCTTTCTAAAACTGATAAATACAATGAATATGTGATGACAGGATTGCGAACCATTTGGGGTGTTTCCTTGGAAAAAGTAGAGCAGGAATTCGGAGAAAAATACAAAACCTATCTGCTGGAGCAATCCCAAAAACATATTATTGAACAATTATTGTATCTTGACGATGGCAAATTGCTAGTCACCAAAAAAGGTAAGTTTTTGAGTGATGGCATAGCTTCTGATTTATTTATGTTGAATTAAAGAAAAGATAACTCTCTCGAAACTCTCTCAGGGTTTCAAACCCTGAGAGAGTTTTGGAGAGAGTTTTGAGAGCGTTCTAAATAATATGGCGTTATTAGATAAAATACAATTCGGTCATTATTACCATATCTATAATAGGGGAAACAATGGTGATGCTATTTTCTTTGATGAAGAAAATTACAGATATTTTCTTTCACTCTATCTAAAGTATATTTTTCCTGTAGCAGATACTTATTGTTGGTGCTTGCTAAAAAACCACTTTCATTTTTTAATCAGGATTGGAAAACTTGATGAAATCAAGATAGAACAATTACATTATTCCACGAACATTAGAATAAACATAGAAAAAGTTAATCCGTCAAAGCAATTTTCACATCTGTTCAATGCTTACACTCAAGCTGTAAATAAAAAGTATGACCGAACCGGAAGCGTGTTTGAAAAACCTTTCAAAAGAAAAATAGTATCTTCTCAGGATTATTTCAGAAAATTGATTTTTTATATCCATAATAATCCTGTTCATCACCGATTAGTGGATACAATTTCAGATTATAAAAGGTCTTCTAACCATTCCATCCTATCATCTAAGTCAACTTATATATTAAAAAATGACGTCATTGAGCTGTTTGACGATTTGCCGAATTTTAAAATATATCATGCCAGGAATCAAGATTTTGAAGATATTAACTCTTTAATTTTGGAGTGATTTTAAGGCCTCTCAGGGGTTCGAACCCAGCCCTCTCAGGGTTTAAAACCCTGAGAGGGCTAAGTGATAAAAAAAATTGAAATACAAGTAAAATGATGAAAACAACCATACAATACCAGTCAAATACTTACGAGATAGATTTATCACAACCACTTGATATTTCAATTCCCCTGCGTGCAACCCAAGACAACGTGAATGCGTGGTATATTGACAACCCAAAAATTGAACCGGTTAAAACACGCGATTGGATTGGAAATGTAAAAGCGGGTGGTGCGGTCAATTTTAACAATATTTATTTCAATCCCCACGCTCATGGGACACATACTGAGTGTATTGGACACATTACGGAGGAATTTCACTCTATCAATAAAAATTTAAAACAGTTTTTCTTTACTGCGGAATTGATTTCTGTCGCTCCGGAAAACTTTATGAAGGACACGGTTATTTCCAAGCAACAAATAGAAATATTATTACAAGATAAAACGCCTGAAGCATTGGTCATTCGTACCCTGCCCAATACGAAAAACAAAAAAAGTCGACATTATTCTGAAACCAATTGGGCCTATTTGACCGAAGAGGCCATGGTATTCATCAAAGAGAAAGGTATCAAGCATTTGTTGATAGATTTGCCAAGTGTGGATCGGGAACATGATGGTGGAAAACTGCTCTCACATAAAGCCTTCTGGGATTTTGATGGCGAGAGAAGGATGGATTGTACCATCACAGAATTCATCTATGTTAAGAACAAAATAGAAGATGGCAGTTATTTACTGAATTTACAAATTGCTCCTTTTGTGAATGATGCCACGCCGAGTAAGCCTGTATTATATAAACTTGTAGATTAATATGAAAGCAAGTTTAAAATTGGAAAAATGGCTAATATTTGGATTGGCCATTTGTGGTCTTTACAGAAAATTAATGGGAATTGGACTTGAAGACAGTCGGGTGAATTCGTATTTCATGAGTTAATTATTTAAATATAAGTGGTTTAAACAAACTCATGATGCAATGCCGTGTTTTTATTTTTCAATCTGTATTTTGTGTATCTTTTAGTTGTAGAACATTTGACCAAACAATACGTTGAATTGAAAAAACTTAAATCTGACTTCACAATAAACGAAATTGGAAAATTCCGATTTTATAGCGGAATTGCAATCGGAATCGGATTCAGCATAGTGTTTAATATTCTATTTCGGGTAATTTTAAAGATGTGTAATGTTGGAGAAGTTATCACGGACTTAAGCTGGTCGAACTACAATAGTTATGAATTTTCTATTTATTATCTGACTTTAATTGGTTTTGCATCCGTTGGATTTTCATTTTGTTTTACAACCTATTTGTGGATGAGCAAACCTTTTGCGTCTATCAGAAAAAAAACTATAAGATTAAGAATGGCTCAAATTAATCCAATTTGGATTTTATTCGGAACATTACTTTTTCTTTTGCGGATGTTTTGGTTTTTTGCTGGAGTGGATTTGACAATTGAAACGGACTTCGCTTATTTGGGATTTATGATTCCGATTTTTATTTATGTGTATTGTTGGAATTTAATTTCAGATATTTATAAAAGTAAAGAACCGTTTTTTATGACTTCGCTGATTATTATAATTCTCGGATTTATATTAAGCGGAATTTAGAGACTGAAATAAAAACAATTGACAGCAATGTGCATCAGCGACCAGCCCGAAAGAATCGTTCTGACAGGTGCCACTGCTCGAGTACGAAACGTTATCTCAAAACGATTTATCAAAAAGATAGCTTAATACTTCTTGCCGATTCGTTAATCGAAATGGGTTCATATAAGCAAACTATTGCACGGTTACAGAACAAACTTAAAAATTCGTAATAATGCTTCAATCATTTGAGATAGCTGAAGAATAAGGTTTTAGCTTCTGACTTTTATAAGTGAGAAATACTACCAACTATACAGTTTTTTCTACAAACTGTACATTGTTCTATCATTTATATCCCTTTCTGATATAAATTTAATTCGAAATGAAAACTAAAAACTCATGTAAAGAACATGCTCAAAGCTTTAATCTTCCAAGGGAATGATTAGTAGCCCTTTGTACACCCAGAAAATGATTCTTAAGAAGAAAAATGTTAACATTTTTGGAAGCAGAAAGACTAATGAGAAATAAAACTTTATAAAAAATGAAAAACATAACTGTCATCCCGTTAGTACTTAGTCTATTCATGATTTTTACTTGTACGTCACAAGATGAAATGGATGTCCCTGAGATGGGGGTATCCGAATTGAAATCGAATAGAAGCACACAAGAAGCAAATGAGTATTTGTATGAACGCGAAATACACTATCTCAGTACTGTTAGCAAAATCAATACCTTGAAAAAAGAAAAAGAGGATATTTTAATTGCCATTGAAAAAGGTGACAAATCTGCGGTCGAAAAGTTAGAAAGGATTCAAAAGGAGGAACGAAGGCTAAATGGATTTATGGAGTTTTTATTAAAATTACCCGACATGCCAATCAAGTTTCCTCCTAAAGGTTGTCTGGATGTTTCCAATTGTGATCCAAAAAGAGATCTGTCAAATATTGCGGGAATAATCCTTGAAGATAGTTTTAAGGAATTCCACATGGAAATCGCAGATTTTAAAAACAATAGCATGGACACAAAAACCGAAAGAATAAAAAATGACGAAGGTCAGATGATCGTGCTATTTGAAACCAGGTTAGAAGGGAGTGGCCATTTACAAATCAGTTCGAACATCGGAAAATTAGGAAAGATTACATCAGAAATTCCGATATCCATTTCTAAATAAAAATAAACTAAATTTACGTATATTGAAGCTCTCTGTTACACGAGAGCTTTTTTATGAAATACAGTGTTTTATTCCTCATTTTAATCGTTTTTTCTATTCAGAAAGTCGCTTCCCAAAACACTGAAATAGAGATTGAAAACGCATTTAACAAAGCCGTTAAAAATCATTATACAAATAAAGATAGTGCTTATTTCTATTATGAAAAAACAATTCGACTGGCCGATAAAAGCAATGATTTAACCTACATTTTTAATGGTTTTCTTTACTTGATCAATGCAAATGGATATTATCTAGATTTAGAAAATTATAAAAAAAATATCGAACGTGAAGAAAGGTTTATTTTAGAAGATAAACGGATAGCTAATTTTCCTGAGATAGAAACCTATAAAGACTATTTACTATTTGATAGAGGGAATTATCACTACAAGCTCAAACAATATGCAAATTCAAAAACATATTTTCAAAAGTTATATGACAAGATAGATGCTGTCCCCGTGGAACAACGTACTGCTATGGATTTAGCAATGATGTCAAGTTTATATAGCTTTTTAGGACTTATCTATCACCATACTAATAAGTACGAATTGGCCTCCTATTCTTTTAAAATGGATATTGCACACTTAACTAAATATAAAGACAGTATTGCAGAATGGGAGTCGGATGTCAATAATTCGAAGAAGTTGCTTGCCCAAGTGTATACTGCAACCAAGAACTTCAATGATGCCAATCGTCTCTCAGAAGAAGTGTTGGCTTTTTATAAAAAGAAACAACATAATCCTCGATTTAAAAATAATATTTTATCGTCATTTTTACTGATTGCCAAGAACTACAGCGAGCAGGGTAGGTATGACTTGGCACTGCAAAAATTAGACGAAGTAACGGGATATAAATACGAAGAAAATCCCTATGCAAGTGAATTCGACCTGGTTTATGGAGATAGTTATTTAGGACTGAAAAATTATGAAAAAGCATCCGCTTATTATAACAATAGCCTTGATAAAGCCTTAAAAAAACACAATAACAAAAAACACCAAGACGTTGCTGCGGCCTATGCCAGGTTGGGCAAACTCTATATCTCACAGGGTAACATCAACAAGGGTTTACAGTATTACCAATTGGCTTTGATGCAATTTGACAACGAGTTTAATTCTAAAGATTTAGAATCCAACCCCAATCCTTTGAAAGTAGATGACAAAACTGCATTCATCAAAATTTTAAGAGAGAAATTAGAAGCCTTAAATACCGCCCATGACCAAGCAAAAGAGGTCAACTATCTAAAAATGGCCCTTAATACTTCAAAAACCATCATTGTTACCTTAGATGTATTGCGACCAGAATTTGAAAGCAAATTAGACAAGCAGTTTTTGATCAATGAGACCTATCCCTCGTTTCAAACAGCCGTTTCAGTAGCTTATAGACTATATGAGACAACTAAGGATCCTATCTATATTGATGATGCTTTTCACTTTATGGAAAAGAGCAAAAGCATTTCGCTGTTAGAAGCACATCGAAATGCTGAAGCAACAAAATACGGAAACGTGCCCGATGAAGTTCTCGTAAAAGGGCATGAATTCAGAGCCTCTATTTCGTACTTTGAACAGCAGATTTTCAATGCTTCCCCCGATGAGATCCCATCACTGTCGGATTCATTAAGCACTATAAAAAACAATTACTACAATTATATTGGAAAAATAGAAAAGGACTATGCTACTTATTATGCTATGAAATATAACCCTGATGTATCTTCACTTAAGGAGGTGCAACAGCAGTTAGGGCACAATCAGGCGCTTTTTAGCTATTTGGGCGCTGATAAGCATTTATTCTTAATAGTGATAGATGGGCAGAAAAAAGGATTTTTAAAACTTTTATTTAATGATGAAATTAAGACGTCCGTAAAAAATCTATATAGAAAAAGTTCTAAACTTGATATTAGCGATAATTCAATTTACGAGGATAGCTATACTATTTATAAAACTATTTTGGAACCGGGCTTGCTCAAAACCCATGCTTCAGATTTGATAATTTTGCCAGACGATGTGTTATACTATATACCATTTGATGCAGTAAAAACTTCAAACAGTGATAAAGCCTCATTTTTAATTCGCACACATGCTGTGAGTTATGCCAATTCAGCCACGCTATATCAAAAACAACAAGACGTCAAAAAGGTAAAAAGCAATCGTTTATTGGTATTTGCACCCACGTTTAAGGACAACCGAAATATTGAACAAGAAAGAGCTGATATGGGGCCACTCTTGTATAATACGATAGAAGCAGAAAACATTGCCAAATATTTTAATTCGAAGGTTTTTAAGAGCAATGAAGCCACCATTTCTAATTTAGAAAATGAAGTTCATTCCTATAATTTACTTCATTTCGCAACACATGCTTCAGCAAATGATGAATACCCAGACTATTCTTATCTGGCATTTTCAAAGGACAGCTCCAATTCGAACTTGCTTTATGTTAAAGACATCTATAATTATACGTTTAATGCAGATATGGCCACGTTGAGTGCTTGCGAAACAGGCTTCGGACAACTTCAGAAAGGCGAAGGTATGTTGAGTTTGGCAAGGGCATTTAATTATGCCGGCGTACCGTCTATTGTGACTACCTTATGGAAAATCAGTGATCAGAGCACCTCAGATATTATGCATGATTTTTATAAAAATTTAAGTGAAGGTCTCGATAAAAAAGAAGCGCTAAGACAAGCTAAAATTAAGTATTTGACTGTAAATGCTAACGATGTGTTGTTGCAGCATCCTTATTATTGGTCGGGTATAATTATTACTGGTAATACATCACCGCTAACATCAACCAATCATGTATTATGGGCAATCGTTGGAATTGTCGGACTAATTATAATCTTATTATTGGCTAAAAAACTACTCAAAAGAAAAGATGCCACGGACCCGTTTGCCGGAGGAGGTAGGTCCACTAATTAATAATATATTGTAGGCTGTAAAAAAAGATCAACACTAATTTTTTTAGATAAAACTATAGATTTTATTCGTGATAATTAAATTTCCCCTAACCAGTTTCATTCGAGAATTAGTGGCAAAAAAAGCTAAACCCATGTCCTGACTTACCGGTTGTGCCAATATAATTTTTTAACGTCGTGTTTAATTCCATAAGGTATCAGTCAAACTCTTTTAATAATTTTTTTGCTTCTTTGCTATTGAATTTTTCCTCTGTAATTACTTGTTGCAATAACTTTTTTGCATTTGCTTTATCTTCGAGTTTTAAATAAGCCAATGCCATATACCACGGTGTTTTATCGGCTAAGCTGTCTTTTGTTTTAAGATGTTCTTTTAATAAAGGTAAGGCCTCATATGCCCTGTCTAACTTTAATAATGCATTTGCTTTATAGAATAAGTAATAAGGCTCTTTAGTGGAAGTATATAAATTTGTAAATAACCTTACTGCCTCGTCATAATTTCCTTTTTCATAAGCCGTAAAAGCCATTGTTTTTTCATTTTGCTCTGTTGTTCCTCGCTCTATAGGCTCAATAACGTTTCTGTAAGGTTCGAAGTAATTGTTAAAGAGCTCATTAGTATTGGCGGTATTGTTAACATTAAAAAAATAGGATAAACCTAATAATAAAACGATGCTTGCCGCGGCCAACCATTTTGTATTAAATAGTCTTCTTTTTTGAGGTTTTTTAGTTTCGAAACCAGTTACTAATTCTCTAAATGCAATATCGTCTTCGTGTTGAGCGACTTTCTTTATATTAATATGAAATTCCACCTCTTTTTTAAAGGCGTCATCACTTGATAACAAGGTGTCAAATTCGAGCTGTTCGGCTGACGAAAGCCTATTTTGAATATACTTTTCTATTAACTCGTCTTTATTCATTACTTTGGGATTTAATCATTTCCTTCAAGCTTTTTAAACATCTTGACTTTTGACTTCTGACTACACTTCCGTTTATATAACCTGTAAATTCAACAATGTCGTCGATAGTTAGTCCTCTATAATAGAATAAGGTTAACAATTCTCTGCATTTTTTTCCTAATTTGTTAAAATGGGTTCTCAATAGTTGTTGTTCTATGGTAAGTTCTTCGTTTTCGAATTCTACAGCCACTGGTTCAATATGAGCATATTTTGATACAGTATCTGTGTTTAACGTTGTGGTTTTCTTTTTCTCTTTTAATAAATCATAAATCATGAATTTTCCGATACCAAATAGATAGGTTTTTAAGGAGCTTTTTACATTGGCTAATGTGCCATTGAGGGCATGTTTTCTTAAGGCAATAAAAGCTTCTTGGTAGATGTCAATAAGATCGTCATAGTCTAAGCCGTACTTCATTCCAAAGTTCAAAAAAGCATCTTTATGGGTCGTGTAGAGTTCTTGGATCTCTTTAGGCTTTCCATGGATAAAAGAGTTAATGTGTTTTTCTTCCATTTAGTATGTAATAATGAAACCTAAGATAAATAATATAAAAATACTTAGAAACTAATGTTAACCTTTAAATTCTATAACCTACTAAAGGTGAATGCAGAATATAGAACATTATGAACTTTTCTAAAAAATCAAAGCCTGATTAGCTTTAGCGTCGAAATCCACTACCGATAGTGGTTTCGTCATTAAAAATTTAAACAATAAATTAAGTTATGTCATGGCCATAATGCTATATAAACATTGAAAGTTCACTATACGCTTTGAAAACTTAAATATTAAAACTAAAAATCGATAGATAATGAAAACCATATTAAAACTCAGTACATTTTTTCTACTAATTTGTTTCTCATCTTCGTGCAGTAAAGAGGATGACAATCAAGACATACCTGAAGCAGTAACCCATGTATATGCGGTGGGACATGAGTACAATGGCGTAAATCGTACAGCTAAAATGTGGAAAAACGGGGTAGCCACTCCATTAACCGATGGAACATATAATGCTGAAGCTAAAGCCATTTATGTTTTAGGAACAGATGTTTATATATTAATTATTGAAGAAACTGAAACGTCACTTGTTCCCATGTTATGGAAAAATGGTGTAAAAAGTGTATTGTCTCAAGGAACTAATAGCAGTTATGCAGAATCACTTTTTGTAGTTAACAATGATGTGTTTGTTGCAGGAATTGAAGTAAGAAACAATAAATATCACGCCGTACTATGGAAAAACGGTATTAAAACTTCCCTTACGGATGGTACAAATCAGTCTGGAGCAATCTCGGTGTTTGTGGCTAATGGCGATGTGTATGTTGCGGGATATGAGATTATAAACAACAGTGAATATGCTGTTTTATGGAAGAACAATGTGAAATTAACTCTAAACGATGCGGTTAATTCAGATGCATCATCCGTGTTTGTTTCTGGAAATGATGTATATGTTGCGGGCAATGATCACAGTGGTGCAAATAAAGCTCGGATTTGGAAAAATGGGGTCCCTGTTTATTTATCCAACGGATCAAATGATGTGGTAGCAACCTCCGTTTTTGTGTCAGGCAAGGATGTTTATGCATTTGGTCAAGAATATAGAAAAGATAGTAGAATTATAAAAATGTGGAAAAACGGGGTAGAAACTTCAATAAGTGATGAAAACGAATTTTCATACTTTAATTCCAGTTTTGTTTTAGGAAACGATGTGTATGTGGGAGGAAATAAAAATAATGAACCCTATCCATCGAACGCAAGAATATGGAAAAACGGTGTGCCAATCAATTTAACAGATGGCACCGATGATGCGAACGTAAACGGTGTTTTCGTCACAAAAAATTAAAAACAGTCATGTGGTGCCAGGAAGATGTGCTCTAATTCTAACATCAGATAATGCTTTAGGGACAGTTGTGAACAATGAATTTGGAACCTTAGACGAACCATCAAATCCCTTAAAAAATTATATAAGAAAACGAAAAATTTTATTGAAATACGTCATGTTTTTGATCCTAAAGTAATGGCTTTCTTGGCGCATTTTGCGGGTATTTAGAAATCTTGCAGATTACCGGAACCATCGTGTTTTCTCGCTCAGCTATCGAAAGGATTTCTGGCTATGGACTGGAATACGACACTTCATTTAATGACACACATTTGGGGATTTTATAGAAAATTGACGAAAAATGAATTTGAAAAATAGTAAGATAAATCTGTAATTCATTGAGTTAATTGTTTAAATTTAAGAAGTTTAAACAGACTTATGATGAGATGTCTTGTTTTCGTTTTCCTGTCTATATTTTGGCTGTCTTTTGGATATTCCCAAAGCATTTATCGCAAAGATGCCCTAACCATCCTTGCGGATTCCCTAACCAAGGAAGGTTCTTATAAAAAGGCCATTTCAGTTAGAAAACAAGCGTTAAAACAATATCATAATTCGTCAAAGGATTACAGAGCCTACCTTAACGCAAAATACCATCACGCCAAATCCTGCGACTACGAATTTGATAGCTACAACTATTACAGACCAGACAAGATAATCACTCAAAAAGTGCAGCAACAATATTTGGACAGTGCGCTTCAATCGGCTTTGAAAGCCAAGGATCTATTAGATGGAATGGAGCGTCCAGATCGAATTTTTCAACATCAAATTCAGAGTAGGGTCTATCATCAAACGGCTTATTTAGGCAATTGGAAACACGCTTTGGAGCAAGCAGAATTGGGTTATGAGTTTTTGAAGGATACGCTAACAAGCTCTGACAAAAATTTTGTGGATCTGATTTATGATATCGGGTACATATACGGACAATTGGGAGATTATTCAAAATCAGTTGAAAATTATCAGATCTCATTAGATTTATACAGGAACAGTATTGGTGAAGAAAATCACGATGTTGCTCTTGCCTATAATAATATTTCCGTTCAGTACAGGAAATTGGGCCTAAGAAAAAGGGAATTGGAGTCGCTATTGAAAGCGCAGAGTATTTGGGAAAATCTCAACGATGAAAGCCTTGAAAAATTTCTACATGTATGCTATGGGAATTTGTTCTTTTGGTATTCCTATTATGGCGATTTTGAAAAAGCCGAAGCCTATATTTTAAAGAAAAATGAGTTAAGAACACGGGCTAAAAATAGAGGAACGAATTCCTTTTTCAGAAACAAGGAGGAAGTTTATAAGAGCCAATTGTCCGAATGGTATGATTTGATGTTGCATTATTCCAGAAAAAAGGATACCGCCAAATCCCTTTCGTATATAGACCATATTTTAAGGACCATTGATTCTGATAAGAAACTTCACAGTTTTGAAACCAACATTTTGAGTTCTACATTAAAGTTTTATGCATCTTTTCTTGATGATGAGAAGCCTGAAGAAGCGCTGAGGGTTATGGATAGGGCCATTGACATCCAACAGCAATATCAAGATGTGTACTATACCAAGCCTCATGAATATTTGTTGTACAAAATTAGATTGTTGTTAAAAGTTCAAAAACATTCTGAAGCTCAGTTATTATTGGAAGAATTGAATGGTTTAAATGAAATAAACGAAATTAATTCCAAATTTGAACTGGCCATTTTAAACGCTGAAACAGCACGGGCATTAAATGATAATGAGAAAGCAAAAGTATATTTTGACGATGCCTATACTCTTTTGAAAGATTCCGATGATGAGGTAGAATATGTGGGAACTTCAGGTTCAGGAGCATTGGTTTCTTTCGAAATCATTGAAGGCTTCTTGACTATGGGCGATTTTTATCTTCAACTTTATGAAAGAGAAAACATTAAGGAATATCTGACAAGGGCCAGCCATCGCTATTTTTTTGCAGCAAAAATTTTCAATCAATTGTATTTGGGGCAACGCTATAATGAACGTCTGTTTACAATTTTTGATGATATCAATGAACGTTTGGTAGAAGTGGGACTGATGCAGGAATCAAAACCTATATTATTGTCCAAAATTATAAACACCATTGAAAATAACGGTTCCAAATTGACCCTGTCAAAATTTATGTTTAACAATCAACGTCAGGATATTAATGTTTCTGAACATTTTATAACTATTGAAGATGATATAAAGGCAGAACTTAATTTTTATCAGAGGGCGGTGTTGAAGGTTGATGGCAATTCTGAAGAAAAACTAGCACTGTGGAAGAGAAAAATCTACGAACTGAAAAATGATTTGGTCAAAATTCAGGACTCCATTAAACATGAGAATAAAACCTATTATGATTTAAATGTCAAAAATTTCGAAATTGCTCCGTTGCAAAACGCCTTGAAAAACGATGAATTGATTTTAAAGTATCTTCTTACAGATAAGCACCTGCATACCTTTTTGATTTCTAATAAGGGCATTGAGTTATTGTCGCCACAGGACAAAACCAAGACTCTAAATACCTTAAAAATCTGTTTGGACATTTTAAAGCAAAGAAATCCAGATTATGAGATGTCATTTAATACGATGCGTGATTTATTGTTCAATGCCATCGACTTTAAATCCTATAATAGATTAATTATAATTCCAGACGGTGCCTTGAATTATTTTCCGTTCGAATCGCTTCTGTTGGATGATGAAATGCCTTCAGTCAGTTATGCCTCCTCGTTGTCTTTGTTTCAAGAGCAAAAAAACACCAATTCAAATTTTGAACCTATTCAGGTCGGTGCATTTTCTGCATCCAATAGTAAAAGCAAACTGCCAAAGGCGTCAGATGAGGTGATGGCTATTTTTAAAATATTTGATGGAAAGAGTTATATCAATGCATCAAAAAAAGAGTTTCTTGAAAGTGTTGAGGGTTTTAATATCCTGCATTTAGCCATGCACTCCAATATACATGAATCGCATCCAGAGTTTTCGTCCTTGAACTTTTATGGTGAAACCAATAATCAATTGTTTATTTCGGAACTTTATAATGAAAGTTTAGATGCCGATTTGGCGGTATTGAGCGCTTGCGACACGGGCAGCGGTTTTTATGAAAATGGCGAAGGCGTGATTAGCCTATCGCGTGCCTTCAGTTATGCAGGTGTTCCGAGTACGGTGGTCAGTTTGTGGAAAGTAGATGATGAAGCCACCGCAAAAATCATGATGTATTTTTACGAACATTTAAAATTGGGCGAGACCAAAGATGAAGCGCTTAAAAATGCTAAATTGGATTATTTGAAACATACCGACGACGATTTGTTGAAACATCCGTATTACTGGTCGGGATTTGTACTTTCAGGCAATACAGATGCACTTGTTGAAAAACAAAATTACTGGATTTACCTTTCTGTTTTACCGATGCTTGCTTTGGGATTATTCAGAAAAAGGTTATTTAAGTTTTTTAAGAAGTGATTTGGCCTCAGTTTTTTTGAATTTTTCTTCAGAATCAATATAGATCGTGAGTTCTTGCTTTGCTTTATCAAGTTGGTTGGACTTTACATAAGCCAATGCCAAATACCAATGCGTTCTGTTGGTCAAAGCGTCAGAATAGGTGAGGTGGGTCTTGAAAACTTCAATGGCTTCCGTCACTTTGTCCATAGCCAAGAGAGCATTGCCTTCATAAAGCAATAACTCCGAATTTCCCGTTTGTTCAAAAGCTTTTTGAAAAAGCGAGGTGGCCTGTTGATAATCGGCTTCACTATAGGCAATAAACGCCCTGTTTGTAAGGTGTTCATCTTTTTCTGAACGTACAATCGGAGCGCTCACATTTTTCGAAGGTTCAAAATAAGAACTGAATAAGCTGTCATTATTGATGTCTTTGTTCATGAAAAGACTAATGCTTATAGTGATGATGAGGATTGCAGCTATGGCTGAGAAGGGTTTTATCCACTTGGAGTTAAGAAATACCTTCTTTGGCGAAATCTCAGTTTCATAAGCTGCCAATTGGTTTCTAAAAAGTGCATCATCTTCGGTTCCAGAAACCACTTGCACATTTTTCAGAAAATCGACTTCTTGTTTAAAAGCATCATCAGTTTCATAAAGTTTATTAAATTCCAGAAGCTCTGCTTCTGTCAGGTTATTAGAAAACTTTTTGTCTATTAGTGTTTCATTAATTGTCATCTTGGGGATGTTTTGATCAGGTTTTTCAGTGTTTTAAGGCAACGCGATTTTTGACTTCGTACTACCGCTTCACTTTCATAACCGTATTGTTTTGCTATTTCCTCATTGGTTAGTCCTCTATAAAAGCTCAATGTTAACATTTGCTGGCAACTTTTTCCTAATTGTTTGAAATAATGCCTCAATAGCCTTTGCTGTTCTGTCAGTTCATTAGTGATGTCAACACTGATACTTTCGTAATCTGAATCAGAATTATGGAGATTTCCATTGTAGTGACTCATAGAAGCATCAGCTTTATGCTTATTAAAAATCAAATATTTTCCAATTCCAAAGAGATAGGTTTTAAAACTGCAGTTGACCTCATTTAGTTTCCCTGAGATGGCATGTTTTCTCATGGCTAAAAACGCCTCTTGATAAATGTCAGCACTATCATTTTCTGAGATGCGATATGTTCTTGAAAAACCAAAAAATTCAGCTCTATGTCGCCCATAAAGTTCTCTGACAATCTTGTCGTTATTATCTTTTAAAGCATCCACGTAATTGTGCTCCATATAATTTTGAAGATTTTACTAAGAAAATGTTAACAATAGGTTTTTTCTCACCACTAAAGATAAATCATTCTAAATCAAATCAAAATGAAATCTAAAATTATCGTATGTCTAATTGTATTGGGTTTTGCTGTACAACAAACCTATTCACAGAGACGACAGTTGAAATCTACCAAAGTGGTATTTGTAGTCCATGAAAAATCCAACAAAATTGAAAGTTTAGAGCTTTTCGAAAAAGAAAGAGCCGAAATGCTGGTAAAAAAACACCCAAATAAAAAATTCTTTTTTGGTGAGTTAAAAGGCAGTTATAAAATAGCGAATAATATGGTCAGACCTAACAGAGGAGCGGTCAGTACCATGTACACCGATAAAAAGAAATTACCAGGTGATCTGTTTCTTCCCAGAGATCTATTTCTTCCTGGAGATCTGTTTATTCCTGGAGATATGTTCTCACTTAATAGATCAAAGGTTAAAGTTAAGGAAGTGAATGCTTCACAAATCATTTTTAATACCCTATAACTCATGAAACCATTAAAAGTTAAAACAAAGCCGTCTCATTATTTGATGTTATTACTTTGCTGTCTGGTTTTTGTGCCAGATGTCAATGCACAATTCCTAAAAAAACTTAAAAAACGTGTGGAGCAGCGGGTAGAAGATGCTGTCATTGAAAAAACCGCTAACAAGGCTGCCGAAAAAGCGACGCAGTCCATGGACAAAATTTTTGAGATCAATCCGTTTGGGGGAAGTAACGAAAAAGCAGATCCTGCTTTGGTTGCAGATTCTTATGATTTTACTTGGAAATATACACTAAAAATGTCCACTAAAGAAGGGGAGATTGTTTTTGATTATTATCTCAAACCTGATGTAGCTTATTTCGGATTCACTTCTGCCATGATGAACAATATGTTCACGGTCATGGACAATGACCAAAGTGTGATGGCAATTTTTATGGATTCTAAGGGGAACAATATAGGCATGGTCAATCAAATACCAGAGATTGATATAGGGGATGCTGATGACGTCTCAGAAAATTTCACTTTTGAAACATTACCTGACAAGACCATAAACGGATTTGACTGCAAAGGCGTCAAAGCGGTCAATGAGGACTATGAGATGACCATGTATTTTATAACGGATGCAGAGATAAGCTTTGATGACATTTATAAAAGCAGCAAGACAAAAATCCCCGATGCGCTTAAGGATTATTTCAATGAAGACGATAAAATTTTAATGATCCATATGGACATGAAAAATCTCAAAAAGAAAAAAGAGAGTGCCACCATGGAATGCATAGGGCTTGAAGAAATTCAAAAAACCATCAACAAATCAGATTATAAATTTATGTAATAAATGTTTTCAGTTCAAAACGATCAGTTAGAGGATTTCTCAATATTGGATTAGATAGAATTCAAATAAAATTTAATTTCTATAATATTAAATCAATTTCAATAGCTCGATCAGATCATAAAATAGAAATAATTAAAACTCATATAGTCATGAAGAAATTAAATTTACTTATTCTGCTAATTGCTTTTTTTATGGTGTCAGGTGCGGCTGCACAAACACCCGGGCGTAGAACCGTTCCAAAACGAGAAAGCCCAAAAACTATTGACATAAAGAAAAATGATCCAATAATAACTGGGCAAAACAAAAATCTGGAATCGGTGAAACTATTAAAAGAAAAAAACTTTTTTAAAACGGCTAAGGTTGGGTCACCAAAAGAAAAAAACGGAGAAGTGGAGCTTAAAGTTGTAAATAATTCTTTTCCCAATACTAGTAGCACTAAAAAAACAAACACCACAAAGAGAGATTTCCCAACGGAATATTGTGTTATAGAAAATTTAGATATTAACGTAAGAGCACGAAATTTCAAGGAATTTCCAATAGATGGTATTCCAGGCTGGTTGAAACCAGGAATCGTAATGAAAGGTGTAGATTTCATATCAAGTTCTGGAAAAATTGAAGAGCGCTATGACCGTTCCCCAATCACACTATCTACAAATTTAAGAGGAGGTACTCATACGTCTCTTGAAGTTTTAAATCCAAGAAAAAAATCTAACATCACTTCTGCAGAAAACACTTTAATCTCACAAAATGCAAATCCCCCGTTTGCAAATATGATCTTCAAATACTATGAAGTTAATTCGTTAGAGGAAATTGAATTTAAACTCAATGGTAAGTATTCTGGAGGATTCGGGGCAATTTCTGGGTCTATGGGTCTTAATTATGGCAATAGAAAGGAATCGAATTACTATATGATAGAATTCACCCAAAATATGTTTCAAATTGAGGTCGATGGCATAGATGCCAATAATCTATTTGTAGACCCGAACGTGGCTACAGAGGATTATGTGTATTTATCTAATGTGAGTTATGGTAGGAGAGGAGCTATTGTTATCAAATCAGCAAAAAGTGCAAGTGAATTAGGAATTCGGGTGGCTTTAAATGCAAATATAGGAATTCATTCAGCTGAGGTCAATTCATTATACAAGAGTTTTTCAGAAGATTCAAATGTTCAAATGGAATTGTTCTTTTATGGAGGAAGTACCGTAGGTGCCATCAGCGCAATGAAATCTGCAGTTAGAAATAAGAAGCCATTAGACATCTTTAAATATATAGAATCAGAACCTTTCAATCATAAATTGGCAGCACCGATTGGCTATGAGTTAAAAAACTTAAATAATGAAATAGTTGGGTTAGAAAGTAACTTTAAACAAGATGGTTACCGAACCTGTTTTCCAAAACGTGATTTTAAGTTAAAAGTTACGCTTACCGATATTCAAAATATTAACGGCAGAGACGGAGGAGGAAGTAATCCGGATGATTATGGGATTCAGCAATATATTGTATACAAGGCTTTAGGGAAATCGAAAAATGTTATTTCCCGAGATATTAGAGTATTTCCTGAAAGAGCGACAGGTCCAGTTCAGGTTCCAAATATGCACAATGTCTTGATATCCGGGGACATGAAAAATCAACTTCATGTTAGACAGGGCAATGAACCAGTAAATAGAAACCGTTTTATAAATAACTCCTTGGTATTCAATATATCATTTGCCGAATTCATGGACCCCAATGCAAAATTTGAAATATATACTTGGCTAAAGGAATACACGGATGGTAAGGATAAGGTGTTGGCAAATAATACCGCAACTTTTGTTAAGATTAAAGAAGTTTTGGAGGTGCTATCTGGAGCCAGAACATTAAAATTAAGTAAGCCATTTTATGACACCACGATTGCAAAAGGCGTGCAATTCCACGACTTCGGATCAGGAAATCTACCTTTATCCAATATTCAGGAAGAGAGGCGTCCAATGATACTTGAAGGACCAATTAGAATCGGGAATCCAGGCGAAAAGGTAGCTGTATGGGTGCAGTTTGAGTTACTGGACTAAACCAGAAATCTTAAAATTTAAATATTTATAACATTTATGACAATTGAACCTAAGCATTCAACTTGAATTTCAGTGAACTATTTTTCAGAAATATAAAAACAGTAAAACTAAAATTCCTGATGCGCTCAAAGATTATTTCAATCCTGAAGACAAAGTTCTCATGATCCATTTGGACATTAGGAACCTTAAAAAGGAAAAGGAGAGTGCGACGATGGAATGTATAGGACTTGAAGAAATTCAAAAATCGATCAACAAATCTGACTATAAATTCATGTAAGCAAAAAAGATATTACTAACCTAAAAAAGTGAAATTATGAGAAATTTACTACTCTTAGTCTTGTTTATAAATCTGACTTTGGTTGGATATTCGCAAACCACATATACTGTAAACAGCACAGCTGATTTGCCGGACGTCAATATTAATGATGCTATTTGTGCGGATGCCAATGGGAACTGTACACTACGCGCCGCTATTCAAAATGCAAATAAAACAAGTACTAAAGATATTATCGCCTTTAATATATCTGGAACGGCTCCATTTACGATTGTAATTACAGGGAGTGAGTTGCCAGCCGTTACTTATCCCATAATTATTGATGGTCGTACGCAAACAGGATATACAATAAAAAATTCGCCTGTAATTGAGATCGATGGTTCCACTTTGCCAATAGATAACTCTGGATTGAGGCTTTTTGGGTTATCTAATAATTCTGAAATTTATGGCTTATCCATTGGTGGTTTTCAAAGGTCGGCTGTAGCTCCATATTATACGGGAGGTTATGGAATTTATGTGAGAACACAAAACACGATTGTTCAAAGTAATTATCTTGGGCTGAAACCAGATGGCACTACTTTAAATCGAAATGAATGGGGCGTGTTTTTTTTAGATAGCGGAAATAATAAAGTAGGTGGTACAGGCGCTTTTGAAGGCAATGTTGTTTCTGGTAATTATTCTGGAGGTGTAACATTTCAAGGTGTAGGATGTTCTGATAATGTTGTTCAAGGAAATTTGTTAGGTACGGATGCTACTGGTCTATTAGCTAGAGGGAACCGTTTTAATCTTCAATTTTTAGATGCGCCCAATAATATCGTAGGAGGCAATACGCCAGCAGCTCGAAATATTATATCGGCTGGTGTGAATGATAGATTTGGAGATGCCGAAGATGAGGTTGAAGATGGGACAGGAATGTCGATCAGTGGTGTTAATTCCACAAACATAAAGATTATTGGCAATTATATTGGCACGGATATTACGGGGACAGAAGCTTTACCTAATACTCGAGGTGGCATATTACTTCTCTTTGGCGCAAATAATATAACTATTGGAGGTGAAGGAGCTGGAGAAGGAAATATCATTTCAGGAAATGGATTCAAAAGTTCAGGAGAACCGTTTTTTGGTGGTATTTATTTTCAGGGAGGCGAAACAAGTCCTGTTGTTTCAAACACTATCATTGGAAATTATATAGGTATGGACGCTACAGGAAATGTAGCGATGCCTAATTCAACAGGTATTTATATTAATGTTGGAAGCAATAATAACACCATTGGTGGAACAACACCTAATTCTCGAAATATTATTTCGGGAAATACATATGAAGGTATTGGGGCACGCTATGGTGATAATAACCAGATTATAGGTAATTATATTGGTTTAAATGCTTCAGGCAATGCTGCATTACCTAATGCCACTGGAATATGGTTGTATCAGAATTCTACAAATACTAGTATCGGAGGTGCAAATTCATTGGATAGAAACATTATTTCAGGAAATAGTATAAGAGGAATAATTGCTTCTGGAAGTTCACATAATATTCAAAATAATTATATAGGCTTAAATCCAAATGGCGATGGAATTATTAAAAATAATAGTGAAGGTTTAATATTGCTTGGGGCCTTAGCGGATACTCAAATTTCAGAAAATGTCATTTCCGGTAACGGTATAAGTTCAAGCAGTGGCAGAAATGTACTTTTTCAGGGTGCAAGTGATGCACATTTTTTTAGTAATATGGTTGGTACTCTACCAGATGGTATTACAGGAGTTGCAAACCCTGGAGGGGGTGTTGTGCTGCTTAATAGTAGCAATAATATTATTGGTGGTGATGATGAAATTAAGGGTAATATTATTGCAGGTAATACTGCTAAAGGTATTAATTTGATATTGGCTTGTAATAATAACATCATTGATAACAACAAGATTGGTGTTGGAGCAGATGGTACTACCAATATTGGAAATGGTTCGAGTGGAATAGAAATTTCGGGGGATATTGTGGGGGGTACAATTGCTAATAATATTATAGCAAACAGTCCAAGAGGTGTATATCTAAACCCTAGTTCAGGTATAGCGACCCAAATAAGAATCTCACAAAACAGTATTTATAATAACGCAATTCTAGGCATTGATTTAGGCGGCGCCACAACAAACGATGTTGGTGATGCTGATGCAGGCGTCAACAATCTTCAAAACACCCCAGAAATTAGTACGATTACATATATGGGAGGAGATCAGATAGAAATCACCTATGCCGTTTCAAGTTCCGTGGCCAATTCTGCCTATCCTTTATGGATTGAGTTTTTTGGTGCAGCCAATGGTCAAGGCAAGTTTTTTATAGATTCAGATACATATACCGCTCCAGGCGTTAAAACCATAACCATGGAGCTTCCAAGTGGTTATGATCCTGCTGATTATGAGAACATTGTAGCCACGGCCACCGATGCCAATGGGAATACATCAGAATTTGGAGTGAATGTCAGTTATACCCTGTCTGTTACACAATTTGAAAATCAAATGGTCAAATTGTATCCCAACCCCGTTGCCGATAAGTTATTTATTCAATCGCCATCATCAAGACGTTTCAATTTAAAACTGGTCAATAGTTTGGGGCAGCTGGTAATGAGTCAACAAAGTCATAGTGCTTCTGCAGAATTGAATTTGTCTTCCCTATCAAGCGGTTTGTATTTTTTAAATATTGCTGATGACAACAAGAATTCCCAGACTATAAAAATTATTAAAAATTAGTAACAATGCGCGTAAAAACATATTTAAAAATAGTTATGGTCTTTGTGCTGATGACCTCATGCCAAGACCAGGAAAAGGAAGTGTCAAGTTTAAAATCTAAGTTGGAAAAGGAACAAACGTCAAAGAAAAAGAAGGCGGATGTTTCTGAAAATTCAAAACCTCTGAAAACACTCACTAAAGCAGATTTTGAGCGTTTTTTCCCAAAACAAATCGGAGATTATAATCTTATACAAGTTGGTGAAGATAAAATCAACGGGACTGGGTCAGGAACTTATATAAAAGGGAAGGACTACGGTGATTTGATAACTTATTATGTGACGGATGGACATAGAAAAGGATCGGCTGCTTTAAGGAATTTTAAAAGCAGTTACGAATCAAACACGAAAGCACCAGAGGGGAGAGAGTATATTAGAAAGGAGCGTGATGGTTTTAAAACCTTTGCCTTACTTGAACACAAATTTAATTCGTATAAAATATCTGTTATTTATAATAATCGCTTCGAGCTTACAGTGCAAGGTCATGAAAAACCAGATGAACTTTGGGAGTATTTAAAACAAGCTGATTTGCAAATATTGGATTTAAATTAAAATTAAACCCCTTAAAAAATGAGAACTCACATAATCACTTTTAAAAACTTTTTGTTTTCAACATTGCTGTGTTTCGTATTGGTTAGCTGTAAAAATGATGCTCAAAACAGTTCAAATGAAGCGACAGATGCTAACCACGTATCACGGGCCTCAAAGAGCAAAAAACAATCTGAGGAAAGAAAAGTCATAAGTGGAATTGTTGAAGTCCAGTATGACGGTCAAACAGCAAACTTTACTGACTTCGACCAAAACATGTCTACTGATGTCGTTTATCTTGATAATGGAATACAGTTTCGAATCAATACTACGAATAACCAATCCGTTTTAGTCAATATGTATGCGCCGGACTTTTTTAAAAAAATTCCCATCACTATTTCCCAGCAAACATATGCGTTGCCACCAGGAGAGAGCGGTGACGTAAAATCACAAAGTAGATTAGAAGTGATTATTCCAACTGTCCCGGAGAACAAGCGCGATTTTAAAGTTTTATACAAAGGAACAGTAACTTTAAATGAGCTTTCTGAAAACAGGCTTGTAGTCACATTTTCTGGAACAGGCTTGCCCATTGCAGATTCGAAGAACGATTTCTTCCCTTTTGAAGGAAAAATAGTTTTGGAAAGTTTCAATATTTATGATTTCCGTGAATAACAAACCAACACAACTTAAAAATAAAAATTCACTACGTGCCAAGTGGTTATGAGGGAAAATAATGGTTAAGAAAGTGTGAAAAATAAAACCTGTTATCGGAAGGTGGATTTTCAATTGCCGCGGACTAATATGATGCTTTTATTCGAATGATAGGTGTGCTGCCGATCCTAATATTTAGTAACGATAATATGGACGTTTCTATTTTTTTTAATCTCAGAATCAATATGCTCGCATTAATTGTGTTAGTCGCAACAACACCATTTTTGCTGTTTACCATCCGTAATGTCATGCTTTCAAAAGCTTCAAAACGTTGGATCAAAATAAATGGGATGATTACCACTACAGAAGGATTACAGCTGGGTATAAAATATGGGCTTTACTATGCAAATAACTTAGGCGATCATGCCCTTGTCAGCAGTAGGATTTTTGATTCGAAGATCACCGTCTACATCAAAAGACTGGCCGCCGAATTTGATCATAAATATTTAAAATACCAAATGGTCAATATGTTCAACAATCCTAAAAGACCAAAATTAACAGTGTTTGAACCTAGCGGAACAGATGATGTTTTTTGGTTCATTAGTGTTCTGGGGATTCTTTATATGGTGAGTAGTTTGTCGGTTTTTGTGCCATTTTGGTATATAGAGGTTATGGAGTTTTTAAATCAGTTAATCAATTTAAAATAAGAATTATGAAAAAGCAAGTACACCTCAGAGTTTTAATTTATGCAATGATTTTGTTTGTTGTTCAAAATGCATTCTCCCAATGTTGGCAATCTGTTTACGCAGGAGGTTACCATGTCATAGCGCTAAATGATGATGGTACTCTATGGGCATGGGGAGAGAATAATACGGGGATGTTGGGAGATGGTACCAATATTGATAAAACGGAGCCTATTCAAATAAGTACAGATAAGGATTGGGCATACCTCTCTGTAGGAAATGAATATAATTTGGTAGTAAAAACCAACGGCACCTTATGGGCATGGGGTAGGAGTTTTTATGGACAAGTGGGTGATGGCACCACCAACAGTCTATTTGTTCCCACTCAAATTGGGGCCGAAACCAATTGGTTAAAGGTTTCTGCAGGGGTTAGTCACAGTTTGGCAATAAAAACGGATGGCACGCTATGGGCATGGGGAAAGAATGATTATGCGCAATTGGGCAATGGAACGACTAGCGCATCCAGAGTACCCATTCAAATAGGCACAGACACCGATTGGAAAGAAGTGAACGCAGGCGGTTACGACCATTCTGTCGCCATTAAAACCAATGGTACTTTATGGGCGTGGGGAAGAAATTTTTCTGGGGCGCTGGGTGACGGTACTGATGTTTCAAGAAATGCCCCTGCCCAAGTTGGGATTGACACGGATTGGAAAATTATAACCGCGTCCCACTATTCCAATTTAGCCATAAAAACAAACGGCACTTTATGGGCATGGGGAAGAAATAACAATGGAGAATTGGGAAGTGGAAATAGGGCCCATAAATTGGAACCTACCCAAATTGGTACAGAAACCAATTGGAGCAAAGTGGAAATTAGATATTCGCATGTGCAGGCATTAAAATCTGACGGGATGTTATATGCTTGGGGCTATAATTCGTCGGGGCAGTTGGGTACAGGAAACAATACACCAACACTTTCTCCAGTAGCTATTGGGACTGACACGGATTGGGCTGATATTGCCGCTGGCGACATTTTTTCGGCAGCTTTAAAAACCGATGGTACCTTATGGACTACTGGCGATAATCAATCTGGCAATTTGGGGGATGGTACGAAAACGAGTAGGAATACTTATGGACAGGTAAGTTGCACAGCATTGAGCATTGATCATCTTAATGCATTTAATTTTCAAATTTACCCAAATCCAGTCTCAACCATTTTAACCATTGAAACCCCAATTGGCGCAAATTATCAATTGAACGTTATCAATCAATTAGGCCAACTTGTTTTAAGACAAAACAAGAACATATCATCTACTTCATTGGATGTTTCAGCCTTATCTAAAGGTCTTTATTTTCTAAACATCAACTCTGAGAATGATGGAAAGCAAACGGTCAAATTCATAAAGAACTAACAAAAGTCATGAAAAAATATATTTATTTATCCATTTTTATAGCGCTCTTTTTTTCTTGTAAAGGAAACGGGCAAACTACTGAACCAATATCGAACAATGACAGTCCCAATCCAGATAGTAATTTCGTGTTCAGCGGTGATTACGACGATTTACTCACCTTGGAAATGGCATCCAGAATTACCGGGTTCGATGCATCAAAGGCCAAGAAAATGCATACCATGAAAGGGATGATGGGTGAAACCCTGCGGTATTACTGGGAAAATGGAAGAGAAGAAGTGAAAGAGAAATCGGCTTCAAATCGTAAAACAGTGAGTTACCCGCGATCTGATCTCGTTCAGTTAAAATGGGTGGACGGGGAAGCGGATATGGCATCCTTTTTAGACTTCATCGATCTTGAAGCACATCCAGAATTGGTAGAAATCAATGGCCTTGGCCAACGTGCATATTGGAACCCGGAAAAACAACATTTAGAGGTGTATTATAACGGCGTTTCCTTTACTCTGCAGGTCGATATCTCCAATGATGACAACTTGGATAAGGAAAAAACGATCGAATTGGCAAAACTAATTATTACTGAACAATTTTAATTTCTACAGATGAAACATACATCCAAAATACCAGTTTTTTTGTTGGTACTGTCTATTTTATTTAGCTGCAAAAATGACACTAAAGTAAATGGAGAGGCCATAATGAAATCGGCAAATAACAAAGTCTCTAAAGAGAAAAAGGAGACCGCTCCGAATTCTGAATTGGAAAAAATAAAAGAAGCGCTTATAAATAAAGCGCCCTTGACTGATGAACAATTAATGCGTGCATTTCCTAAGGAGTTGATGGGTTTTCCGTTGGATGAAGTCAATGCTATCCCAGGAATGTCACAAGTTTATGGGCAATTTAATGATGGGAAAATTGCACTTTCCGTTGTCGATGCAGCAGGGAATAAAAATCCTGCCGCCATGACTTTTCTTAGTTTTTATGATTACGTGCCGCCTTCCAATGAAAAGAGTAAACTAATCAAAATTGAAAGAGACGGTTTTAAAACGATAAGTGACTATAAGTATAACGAAACCGAAATGAAATTGCTTCTTGACAATCGTTTTATGGTTAATCTTAGGGCTAAAGCCATGACGCCCGATGAGCTTTGGGAAGCTTTTGATATTGAGTCCCTAAAAGAATATAGAGAATTGAACAGATAAATTTAATCATGGAGAATTCTAAAATTAGAGGCGGTACGAGCCGACGAGAATTTATGCAGCAACTCGCTTTGTGCTATGTTGCGGCACATATTCCATTGAGTTTTTTAGGTTGTAAAGATGATCAACCAACTTTTGTGGGTTCTGGAAAGGCACCCTACAAAGTTTGGGAAGAAATGTTGATGGCTTTAAAAACGAGTCCTGATCATTTAGAAGGACGCATGAATGCGCTGATAGAGTCAAAAGATGCGGAGGCGATGTTTCACTTTGTGCGTGATGAAATTTATTTAATGCCTACCCATAAAACCTATTTACAAAACTTAGGCACCCAATTAAAATGGGGACTCAAAGGTGTTTTGCGTTCAGGATTCGCAACGCCACGGGAAAAAGCCGAATTGTTAAACAAGATGTATCAGGCTGCTGGTATGGAGTCTAAAGTGGTTTATGAACGGACCGATATAAAAACAGAAGATGTTCCGGCTTATTTTTTTAGACCGATTCAAAGATATTTCGGACTTGATATCTCCAAACAACAATGGAAGCAATGGAAAAATGAACTTGAAGTAAAAGGAGATTCTGAATATGAAATTCCAGTATATGATGAGGGCTTTAATGAATCCACTGATCTCGCCGAAAAATTATGGGAGCTACTTCCCGAAAAAGAGACACTAAATAAATATCCTTTTGATTTTCGCTGGGATAATTACAGAACACCAACGGTGGAATTTATCTTAAATGGTGAGACAAAATTTGCCCATCTATTTGATCCAAAAGTCGCCTTTGGAGCATTGAAAAACGACAATGGCGGAAAGACCTCAAAAGCGGATCCAGTATTGGACAATGAAGAAAAGGTCAGTATTTCTATAAGCTATAGAGATTCTATTGAGCCAACCGTTGAAAAGGAATTGGTGTTTGGAGATTGGCTCGCAACACAACTTATCGGGAATCAGATTAACCTGTCATTTTTAAACGGATTGAGTTTGGAGCAACAGGCATTCACTCCAATTGGCAGTTTACGTACGTTTACCCCAGCCCTCGCTTTTCAGAGTTTTGATGAAGAACTACAGGTCATGGAAGACAACTCCTTTTTGGGCAATCCATTTACTTTAGATGCAAAGGTTTTTGATGTTTCAGGTGAGGAACCAAAAATAAATGGTAGTACGCTACTGAAAAAGCCAAATATCGACTTACAAAAAAAAGTGACCGCCTTGAAAATTAAGGCTGTTCCGGCTCACTATCCGCTGGTGAAATTGCATGTCACGCCAACTGATGACCATGGCGACTTTGTGGAAGGTTTGTCAACTTCCGATTTCGCCATAACAGATAATGAGATCCAGGTATCAGCTTTGATGGAAAGCAATCGTCAAACACCGCGAATCTTAATCCTTTATGACACCTCTTTGAGTATGCCAAAAGCCTATTATGAGGAGAATATGGATACGTTTATCAATGCGCTAGACCAATCGATCTTAGAAAAATATCCGGCGTCATTTATTACCAAATGGAAAACACCATCAGAATTGTTCACTTGGCTTTTAAAAGCGTCAAAGACGGATTATGATCTGATTATTTATGCAACAGATGGTGATAATGACGATTCTTATGATGAAACGAATGCGGAGATCTATAAAAATGGCGCTCCGGCAATTATACTCAATGTTAATGATGAAGAAGGAAGACATAAAGTTGAGACCTTCGCAAAAATGGCAGACATTACCAATGGAATGGTGCTCAATGCAAAAGATCAGGAAAAAACTCAGGAAGCCATCATGGATTATATCTCTAAAATGGAAATTCCGCCTTATGTTTTTACATATTATGCCGTTGGTGCAACAGAAGAGCACGAAGCCAAAGTTGGGATTGATGCACATAGAATTATGGAAAGGGATCGTTTTAAGTTTATAGATGATAAAAAGGAAATCGGTCAATGTTTGATTGGGCTTTATTGTACTATAAACGTTGGGAAATCGACCATAAAAAGAGTTTTGGCAGGTTGGGATCCGGTCACACAACGGAACGTAAAACCTGATTATTCCCACTTTATAGCCGTCAAAAACACCATTCTGGGAGGTGCCACGGTTTATATTGAAGGGGAAGGACCTACTGTTTCGGCAGCCTTGTCTGATGTTTTAAAATACAGATTAACAACAAGAGAATGGGGAGAGGCACTTATGGAAGATGACCTTGAGAGGGCGAAAGAACATTTTAGTAAAGGTGGCTACATTTATCATCCTGAAATAGTGCCACTCATGGCTCCGTTGGAAAATGCCGTTACCAAAAGTAGTATGACTTTTGCCGCCGGAATTAGAATGGCCATTATAAAACATAGAATAGGGGTTGGAGAAAGCACATCAACAACTTCTTTTGATTATTTACCGTCTTCGAACTATACTACTATAGCAGAAGCGTCCGAGTCTGCGTTTAAGATGACGCTTCAAAAAACGGCCCAATTTGCTATTAGAGAAGGTCATTTTTATCCCACAAATACTTTATCTGAATTAAAAGATCTAAAACTAATTGAAAGGCAAAAAGCTATAGACGACAAATGGTTTCAGGAAAAAAGGGACGCATTTACCAATCCCTATTATTGGAATGAACGCATTTATAGGGGCGATGGGAATTTTAAGATCTTTGATGCGGCTGCTGTCAGTATGGCCTTTTGGCAGATTGATCAAAAGACGGGGGAGTTGTTGGGTATACTAGCAGATGGAACAGGAGGTGGATCCAATAGTATTGAGGAGCAACTTAAAGAGCTTAATAGGGTGATTGATATGTATATGGCTATTTTTTCGGCTATGGGCGTGTCCAATTTAGCCATTGGCATCGTAGCCACTTATGGAAAAACGCTTGTTAAGCTTTATGCCATTGTTACCGAAGTCATTATAATTATGGACCCAACTGGGATGGACGAAAAAGTAATGGCAGCTTTACAAGAATTAGCATGTAATGTCAACAAAGAAATTATGTTTTTTGCCCTTGGAGCAGTAGGAGAGGTGTTTGGAAATATAGACCTGTTGATTTCCCTTATGGGAGGCAGTGGTTTACCTGGAACAGCATGTGGATAATTGAAATTTAGACAATCAAGATATTTGGAATATCAATTTTATATTAGCATAAATTAACTCATAAGATCTATAAATAATGAAAAAAGCATTTGTAATTTTGATGGTATTAGCTGCAAACAGCGTTATGGCCCAATCGGTTGCCAAAATTGAAAATCATCCAGCTGAGTCTATGGATTTGGTGTTGTTCACATTTGGCATGGAGCATTCCGTACCAGTGGGAACAGTTTCTAAGTCAGGAGAATTGAGTTTTAGTTTTCCTGAAAATCTCAATGGCGTTTCCGAAGACGCAAAATCAAACTTTATGTCGCAAGTCGCTTATACCTTGTTTTCCAAATGTGATAATAGCTCCCACATCTTATCTGAAGATCAAAATGGTAAAGCAGTTCCTGCGGGTTATATTTCATTAAGCACTAAAGTGAATCCTTATGCGGGTTTGCTGTTTATGGTTACTGATGAATTGATGGTGCCTTGGATTGAATCCTATGGCGAGGTTGATGCTGTATTAGGCTCCTATTTTGAACTTATTTATATAGAGTCAGAATTTAATTTTCAAGGTGAATGCACGTCTTCTGTCTCCTATTCTGAAAATAATTATCAAGCCCAATATGTATATGATTTGCAATTAAAACCAGGATTTAATTTTATTGAATATAAAATAGAAAGTGTTGAGGAGCAGAACGTGCCAAGTATGTACGAGGAAAATACTTTTGACAAAATTCAGAAACCGAGTAAAATAGTGGTATCCTCTTCACAATCAACGCCACCAAATACAAAGTGGATTGGTAAATATTTTTAAAAACAACCTCATGAAAACATGTAATAAAATTCTCTTGATACTGCTATTTGTCATTGGACATACCAACTTTGCCCAAACACCTGAACAACAAAAAATGATAGATAAGGCGACAAAAATGCGTGACAGTATCATGGAGAGCATTGGCCTTCAGGAGTTGATTGAGGAAGCAGAAGCGCAACAAAAAGAAAAAAAAATTGAGCATAAAAAAAGTGCTATTCCTAAAACGACAAAAAGGAACGACAAATATTGGAGAAACACACTAGTTAGTAATCACAATACTAAATTGATAAATTGGAATAATGGTGCCGCAGATCTTGTATTCAACTATGCGTACGACTCAAGAAACGATAAGGTCAAGTATGTGAAAGTTGGTGCCATCAAAGCAGATGGAACTGTTGAATTGAACCCAACGGATGATATACCTGAATTAAAACCTTTAAATAACTTCAAAAATAGCAATCCGTTTTATGATATCCATAATCTTGATGCTTTTCAATATACTAGCGGAGACGTAGGATTTAAGCTCAATCCCTACTTGTTAGTCTATCAAAACGAACAAAAAATTGGAGTGCTCACAATTGGAAATTCTGAGAAAGTAACACTTAACCTGTTGACTTTGGGAGATATGTATTATGGAGATGAAGGTTATCTATTATCATGGGTTTATGTAGATAAAGATTGCGTGCTAAGAGCCGATGAAAATTGGACAGGCGATTTAACTAATACCGGTGAGCCATTACTTGTAGAAACCAAGGTGAGTTATGATTTAAAATTTAAAGCTGGATGGAATCTAATAAAAACTGAAGTCATAGGAACCTATTTGTTTCCAGACGCTCCAGAAGAGGACAGGTCTCGCTATAAAAAACATGAGCATACAAGTATTGCTGAGGTTCCAAAGGGTGCTATTTATTATTTTAGATCGGCAGAGCAGTATTAACTTGGATGCTTACGAGAGCTCTTCTTTGTCCCACTCGTGGGATTAAACGCCTCGGGACGTATCTCAAGGTTCTTGATTAAGATGAAATGTTCACTAAGATTTATATTTGTTTCGATGATTTTTGTAATTTTAATAATGTTCAACCTGAACATTGATTTATGAACATCGAACAACTTCGCCAATATTGTATTTCAAAAAAGGGAGTTACCGAAGATTTTCCTTTTGATGCCGATACGCTTGTTTTCAAAGTGCAAGGAAAAATGTTTGCATTAATAGGTTTGGAGAAATGGGAAGCAGGCCAAAAAGCCATCAACTTGAAATGTGATCCTGTTTATGCTCAAGAATTGCGTGCTGATTACGAGGCCATCTATCCTGGCTACCACATGAGTAAAAAACATTGGAACACAATCGATTTGACCTTGGATGAAATCTCTCCGAAATTCCTTGCTGAGCTCATTGACCATTCCTACGCGATGGTGGTCAAAGGCATGCCCAAAAAGGTGCGGGATTCCTTAAATTAAAGTGCAAAGTTCAAGGTTCAAAGTTCGAAGTTGATAATTCCAAGTTTCGAGTTTCAAGTTCAAAAAAGCCCTATCTTTGAACAATCAAAATTTTTAATTGGAATTTTATTTTTTTTAATTGGAATTTCAAGTTCTATTAATCTTCAATCGTTACTCTTATGTCGGTTTTACAAATGCTTCAAGATCGAAGCAACAACACTTGCGAACTATGTGGTTCCAAAGAAAATCTATCACAATATACCATCCCGCCATCGCTGAATGAAAATGTAGCCAATGATGTTTTGGTCTGCAAAACCTGTTTGGACCAAATTGAAGGCACTGTTGACATGGATGTCAACCATTGGCGCTGCCTGAATGACAGTATGTGGAGCGAGCATGTAGCCGTTCAAATTATGGCTTGGCGGATGCTTCAGCGTTTACGCCATGAAGGATGGCCAAAAGACTTGTTGGACATGATGTATCTTGATGACGAGGCTTTGGCCTTGGCAAGAGCCACAGGCGAGCACGAAGATGAAGCTAACAAAATTATCCATCGCGATGTCAATGGGGTTATTTTGGAGGCGGGAGATTCCGTCGTTTTGATCAAAGATTTAAAGGTCAAAGGTTCCAGTATGGTTGCCAAACAAGGAACCGCCGTTAGAAATATTCGTCTTGATCGCGAGAACGCCGAATTTATTGAAGGTCGTGTTGACGGTCAGCAGATTGTCATCATCACTAAATACGTCAAAAAGAGCTAATTTTTTCAAGAGGATAGGTTGGGGTTTTATACTTTCCAAATTTCAATCTATCCTTATTCTTTTTACATATCACCTGTCTTCATCCTTGTCCTTTCTTTTAAAAATTCCAAAGCCAAAGGGCAACATCAAGAAGAGAAAAAAATACTTTCCGGTAATTACGCCATAGATTGTTATCAATGCGGCAATGGTCAATAGGATCCAAACATATTGTGTTTTCATTCTGTTGTTGTTTTTCGGTAGGCTACTGTAGTCATAGATAAAGTCATTTTAAACTATCGGATAAAATTTGAAATAATTGAGGGTTCTGATGCCTACGTAATCTCGGCAATGAAGACCTCATTTCTGGCAATATAACTGAGTTGAACTTCTTTAAATGGATATCACTTGTCATAAATAAGTCCAACACCAATCTGGTAAAAACATCCTGATGAGGTTTCGGTACTTTAAAAGTTAGCACTTTCAAACTGCTACAATTAACTAAAACTATTCAAAAACAGTCACATTATTTCGGCAATGGATAACATACTATTAAATTAGGATAAATGTACATTAATAATACCCTTTGAAGAGTCTTAAATTTACATGATTAAAACGGAACAAATTATGAGTGTCCAATGGATGCCAATCATGATTATGGTTAGGTTTGTTGACCACGATAAATTCAATTTCATGGAGATTCTCTGTTCGTTGACGTCTTTTAATCAAATTGGATATTATCCCTAAATTAGTAAAGAATATTAAAATATCTGAATTAAACTTATAAAGTGTTTTGAAAAATGGATGTGTACCTCGTTTGTCATTGCAGTGTGACGAGTTCAATCGGGTCGTAAGAATAATTGAAGTCACTTTAAGAAAATAGTTCAAAATCCGGAGTGTAAAAATTTTAAATAGATAGTCACGAACCAGTCTGAAGGCGGGCAGATACACGAATAAATAAATAAATAGAAATATAGTCGTGTGAATAGGTTTATAAAGTCATAAAAAACAACCATAATCGAGTGTTAACCTAGAATCACAATAACAGAAAACCCATTAATATAGACTCGTGAATTGGTGGCAAAAAAGAAGAAAAGATGATTACAGGAAAAAATTATATTGGGAATAGACAATCAGCAGAAGGTGGCAAAGTGTACAGAACTTTTAATCCGCAACTGAATATTGAAAATGAAACGGGTTTTACGGAAGCTACTTCAAATGAAATTGATGCTGCTGTGACTTTAGCTTCAAAGGCATTTGAAACCTATAAGAATATATCAGGAATAAAGAAGGCTGAATTTCTCAATACCATTGCAGAAGAGATTTTAGCGTTAGGTGATATCCTGATTCAAACCTATTGCGCTGAATCTGGATTGCCAGAAGGACGAGCCATAGGTGAACGCGGAAGAACAATTGGGCAATTGAAATCGTTTGCCGATGCCTTGGTAGAAGGATCTTGGGTAGAGGCTACCATCGACACGGCCCAACCAGAACGCCAACCAATGCCAAAATCAGACATTCGAAAAATGCTGATTCCTATTGGCCCAGTCGTGGTTTTTGGAGCGAGCAATTTTCCATTGGCTTTTTCATCTGCGGGTGGTGATACAGCTTCGGCATTAGCATCTGGCTGTCCAGTAATCGTTAAATCGCACCCTATGCATTCTGGAACAGGTGAATTGGTGTCATCGGCCATTATAAAAGCAGCGCAAAAGGTGGGAATGCCTGACGGTGTTTTTTCAAATCTCAACGGGAGTGGTATTGAAGTTGGACAACAATTAGTAAAACATCCTAAAGTAAAAGCTGTTGGATTTACAGGAAGTTATAAGGGAGGCAAGGCCTTGTTCGACTTAGCGGCACAACGTGATGAACCAATTCCCGTGTTTGCGGAAATGGGAAGTATCAACCCCGTTGTTTTACTTCCGGAAGCCTTAAAAACCAAAGGGGATACTTTAGCAAAAACCTATGCAGGTTCTATAAGCTTGGGGACTGGTCAATTTTGTACCAAGCCGGGATTGTTATTGGGGATTAAAAGTGATGCCTTATCAGGCTTTATTCAGAATCTATCTGAAGAAATTCTCAAAATTGAACCTACTTGTATGTTGCATCCCAATATTTATGAAACCTATAATAGCAACAAAAAGAAGGCAATCTCACACCATGGAATTGAAGTGCTTGCAGATTATCCATCAGATACAAAGCCAAACCATGCCAAACAAACAGTAGCCACTGTTGAAGGAGATGCCTTTTTGAAAAATACGTCTCTACATCAAGAAGTTTTTGGCCCATATTCTATCGTGGTACAATGTGAAAACGAAAATCAGTTGGAAAAAGTCATTTTAAATTTGGAAGGTCAGCTCACGGGTACTATTATGGCCGATGAAAATGAAATAACAAGATATAGTAAAGTGATTGCCGCCTTGCAAAATAAAGTAGGGCGTATCATCTTTAATGGTGTTCCAACTGGTGTTGAGGTATGTCCGTCCATGATGCATGGTGGTCCTTTCCCGGCGTCTACCGATAGCAGATTTACCGCCATTGGGGTTCACGCAATTAAACGATGGGTGCGACCTTTCAGCTATCAAGATTGGCCAAATAAATTGTTGCCAGAGGCATTGAAAAATGAAAACCCTTTAGGAATAAATCGTTACATTGACGGTATTCAAACCAAAAATAAATTATGAGTTACTTACAGACTAGCATTGTTACATTACTATTTTTCCAATTTGGAATAAGTTTTTCAACCGCTCAAAACACTGTCGTTGTTTTGGATAGTGTGATTAAAAAATATGAGGAACATAAAGGCTATGACCGGAAAACCTATCCTTTGGGATTGTACACCAAAGATTATTTTAAGGCCGAAGCTGAATTTGCCCAACAAGTATTGGATGAACTCAATAAGGTTGAAACTTCCGGGCTGAGTGAAACCCAACAAATTTCGGCCAAACTGTTGGGGTTTGTATTGCAAGATAAAATCGATTATTACAAGTTTGAACAATTTCTGAATCCGCTACTCTCCGATACCGGATTTCACACCAACTTAACCTATCAGGTAAGGCCATTGGCAAACTATGCACAGGTAAAAAGCTATTTGGACCGATTGAATGCCATCCCACAATTCGTTAGCCAGAATCTCATCAATTTAAGTGAAGGTTTAGAAAAGGGGGTGTCACAACCTTTAGTGATTTTTAAAGGTTATGAATCGACATATAACGATCATATTGTCAGTAATTTTGAAGATAGTTTTTACTATTCGCCATTTAAAAACCTACCGAACGACTTGACCATAGCACAGAGGGATTCGGTGTTGGCAGCTGCTAAAATAACTATTGAAACGAATGTTACTCCAGAATTTAGACGGATCAAAAGCTTTTTTGAAACAGAATATTTTCCAAAGACAAGAACTACATTAGGCGTCTCTGAAACTCCCAATGGAAAGGCATTTTATCAAAATAGAATTAATTTTTACACGACGAGTACCCAATATACGGCGGACGACATTCATCAAATTGGATTGCGTGAAGTGGCACGTATCAAAGCAGAAATGAAGCAAATTATCGAAGATTTAAAGTTCGAAGGAAGCTTCGCCGATTTCTTCCATTTTTTAAGAACAGACAAACAGTTCTATGCTGAAACTCCAGAGCAATTGTTGATGATTGCACGTGATATGGCTAAACGGGCAGATGCCCAATTACCGCGATATTTTAAAACTTTACCCCGTAAACCTTATGGTGTGGCGCCAGTGCCTGATGCCATTGCGCCGAAATACACGGCAGGTCGTTATATTGGGACTTCAAAAGAAAGTACAGAACCTGGATATTATTGGGTGAATACCTATGATTTGCCAAGTAGAACCTTATACACTTTACCCGCTTTGACTGTGCACGAAGCTGTTCCGGGCCATCACTTGCAAGGCAGTCTAAACAATGAATTGGGCGATAGTATCCCGAGGTTTCGCAAAAATTTATACCTCTCAGCCTATGGTGAGGGTTGGGGCTTGTATAGCGAGTTTTTAGCGGATGAAATGGGAATGTACACCATGCCTTATGAGCAGTTTGGTCAACTTACTTACGAAATGTGGCGTGCCTGTAGGTTGGTCGTTGATACCGGAATTCATGCCAAAGGATGGACGCGCCAGCAAGTTGTGGATTATATGTCTTCAAATACAGCGTTGTCCATGCATGAAATCAATACTGAAACGGATCGCTATATTTCTTGGCCTGGTCAGGCACTGTCTTATAAAATAGGGGAATTGAAAATAAGGGAGCTGCGTCAAAAAGCAGAAAATGAATTGGGAGCCAAATTTGATATCCGGGAGTTCCATGAGATCATTCTTGAGCAAGGCACCGTGACCTTGGCTATTATGGAAGATAGGGTCAATAATTATATCAAGAAACTTAAAGAATAGCCGGAATCAATTCCATCTACTTTTAGCAAAGGAATGGCTTAAAGGGAACGGAAAGAGTAATAATAATGATATGAAACACACATTTGTCTGTATCGATGCGCATACCTGCGGCAACCCTGTGAGAGTCGTCCGCGAAGGTAATCCAAATCTCATCGGAAATTCGATAAGCGAAAAACGCCAACACTTTTTGAAGGAATACGATTGGATAAGGAAAGGCTTAATGTTTGAACCACGTGGCCATGATATGATGAGCGGCTCAATGTTGTTTCCGCCAGATAATCCTGAAAATGATTTTGCCATTCTTTTTATAGAAACCTCTGGTTGTTTGCCAATGTGTGGCCATGGGACGATAGGAACAATAACTATTGCAATAGAAGAAGGCTTAGTACAACCCAAAACCCCAGGACGAATAAGAATGGAGGCGCCTGCAGGCCTGGTGGAAATTGAATATCAGCAAACAGGAACAAAAGTTGATTGGGTCAAATTGACCAATGTAAAAAGTTATTTGGCAGCTCAAAACCTTACTGTTGAATGTCCAGAATTGGGAGAGTTATCATTCGATGTCGCTTATGGAGGAAATTACTATGCCATAGTGGATGAGCAACAGAATTTTTCAGGCATACAGAATTTTTCTGCTTCAAAAATCATTCAGTTTTCGCAAGTTGTAAGACAGCGTATCAATGAGAAATACCCCAACAAATTCATCCATCCAGAGAATGAGACTATTAGAGACGTCACACATCTGCAATGGACTGGGGCCCCAATCGATCCTTTATCATCTGGTAGAAATGCTGTGTTTTATGGTGATAAGGCGATTGATCGAAGTCCTTGTGGCACGGGGACATCGGCTCGTTTGGCGCAACTGTATGCAAAAGGAAAACTGAAAGTTGGTGAAGATTATATTCACGAAAGCTTCATAGGTAGCAAATTTGTAGGCCGGGTTGAAAGGGAAACTACTCTCAATGATAATCTTGCAATTATCCCGAGCATAAAAGGTTGGGCAAAAATTTATGGGCATAACACAATAACCATTGATTCTGAAGACGATCCGTATGCGTTTGGATTTCAGGTGATATAAAATTATTAAAATGAAAAATTATTATTACGCAGTACTGATGTTGTTTTTGACAATTCAACTTCAGGCCCAAAAACCCACATTAGAAGATTACCAAAGAGCCGTGAGTTTTTTGCCCGAGAATTTAAACAATAAAACGGTTTTTAATCTGTACACTCAAGTCTATTGGTTTAAGGACAACTCTGGAATTTGGTTTGTGGACCATGACAAAAATGGTAAGACCTATAAAACTTTATCTTTTAAAAACAACAGGGTACAACCTATGTTTGACCATGATAAATTGGCACAGGAATTATCCAAACTAGCAGAAAATAAGCTTGAATCAGGTCAATTGTCGCTTTCAAACATTGAGCTGACAAAAGATGGACATCTTAAATTTAATTTTGAATCGAAGACCTATATACTTGACCTTAAAACCTATCAATTACAGATTGAAAAAGAAGAGAAGAAGGAAGAAAAGAACGAATTTGAAACCAAATCTCCAGATGGAAAATGGATTGCTTATAGCAAAGACTATAATTTATATATAAAATCAACCACGACTGGCCAGGAATATCAATTGAGCCACGATGGTAAAAGAGATTATGAATACGCCACCTATTATGGTTGGTATGATATTATAGAAGGTGAAAATGCAGAACGTCCCAAACGCTTCAGAGTAAACTGGTCCAAGGATTCCAAATGGATTGGAGCTGATGTTGTCGACTTTAGAAATGCTGAAAAAATGTATTTGTTGGATCACAGCATCGACTCGCTCTACAAATCAAAATTACTTTCCTACTATCGGGGTTCACCAGGAGATACCACTATGGTTCATGTGAAACCTGTATTTTTTAATGTTGAAACCAAAAAAGAAGTAAAAACAAATTTGCCAACAGGCACACATATAAACTCAGTAGCTATTGAGTGGATGGAAAAGTCAGGCCAACTTTTGGCTGGATATTCAGAAAGAGGGTTTCAAAAGGAATTTCTAAAACTTGTAGATCTTAATAATGAAACCGAGGAAACACTGATTGAAGAAACAAGTGAAACTAATATTGACAATTTTTGGTTTAGAAAGTTGGATAAAAAACAAAAAGTCATTTTCTTGTCCGAACGCAGTGGGTGGCGACAACTCTATATGGTCGATATGATAACGAAAGAAACAAAACCCTTAACTCAAGGAAATTATTATATCAATTCTGTGGTCCACACCAATGAAGACAAGGAAGAAATCTTCTTTTTGGCGTCGGGCAAGGACCCAAAGATGAATCCTTATCACCAACTGCTTTATAAGGTTGATTTTAAAGGGAACACGACCCTACTGACGCCTGAGAATGCCCATCACATCGTGTCCTTTTTAGAAGATGGAAACTATTTTGTCGATAATTATTCAACGGTCAACCATCCGACCAAAACGGTATTGAGATTGGCTAAATCAGGAAAAATAGTGGCAGAATTGACCTCCGCAGATGCTTCCGAAGCCTTGGCAAAAGGATGGCAATCGCCAGAAACCTTTCAATTGACCGCAAAAGATGGAAAAACGACTATTTATGGTGCTATCTGGAAACCGACCAATTTTGATCCTACCCAATCCTATCCAATAATTGATCATACTTATACTGGTCCACATACACAGATGTTTCCAAAATCGTTTGATAGAGCATTTATGAACCAGTCGTTGGCAGAACTTGGGTTTATCGTAATGATGGTTGATGGATTGGGGACTTCTGGACGCTCCAAGGAATTTCATAATTATTCCTATAAAAATATGGGCAATAATCTTGAAGATCACGTTTTGGCCATTACCTATTTGGGAGAAAAATATCCTTGGATTGATACTGATCGTGTTGGTATATTTGGTCATTCTGCAGGAGGATTCGATACAGGAAGGGCAATGCTCGCTTTTCCAGACGTTTACAAAGTGGGTGTAGCCAGTTCTGCAGACCATGATTTTAGAATGGAAAAAGCCTGGTGGCCTGAAATGTATCAAGGTTGGCCAGTAGATTCAACCTATCATGAGGTGTCCAATATAACGAATGCAAAAAATTTAAAGGGAAAATTGTTGTTGGTGCATGGTGGCATTGATGAGAACGTCAATCCTTCGGCAACGTTTAAATTGGCAGAGGCCTTAGTAAATGCCGATAAGGAATTTGATTTGTTGATATTTCCGAGCCAACGACATGGATATCAAGGGAAGGCCAACAAATACTTCACCAAGAAACGATGGAATTATTTTGTTGAGCATCTAAAAGGAGAAACACCAATTTGGGATTTTAAATGGGAATAAATGAATAAAAGTGTTATCGTTATCGGCGGAGGCATCATTGGTTTGTGTTCCGCCTATTACCTTCAAAAAGAAGGACATCAGGTCACGATTATCGACCAATCCAATATGGACGTTGGTGCTTCGTATGTTAATGCTGGATTTGTGTCTCCAAGCCACATCATCCCATTGTCGGCACCTGGGGTCATGAAGAAAGGCTTGAAGTGGATGTTCAATCCCGCAAGTCCGCTTTATATCAAACCCCGATTGGATCCTGATTTTTTAAAATGGACCTATGCCTTCAACAAATCCTGTACTGCCGATCATGTGAAAAAGGCCATTCCCAGTATAAAAGATTTGACGCTTCTGAGCCAGGAGTTGTACAATGACATAAAAGCAAATGAGCATTTCACATTTCAGTATAAAAAAGAAGGCTTATTGATGTTATGCCAAACTCAAAAGGCCCTTGAGGAAGAAATGGAAAATGCAGAAATGGCTATAAATGAAGGTTTGGACGTACAGGAAGTGACTCTTGAAGATTTAAAACAATTGGAACCCAATGTCAATCTAAATGTCATTGGTGGTACTTATTATAGAAGCGATTCACACTCCACGCCAAGTGAGTTTATGACTGAAATGAAGACGTATTTAAAGTCAAAAGGTATAGTGTTCCATCCCAATGAAAAGGTTGAGGACCTCGAATTAAAAGATCGAAAAATAACGGCACTGATCACTAAAAACCAAAAGTTGAAGGCTGACGAATTTGTATTGGCCGCTGGATCATGGAGCGCCTTGTTGAGTAAGAAAGTCGGAATCCATTTATTATTGCAGGCTGGAAAAGGGTATAGAATCAATACGACAAAACCCACTGGAATAAAATTGCCCGCTATTTTAATAGAATCTAAGGTGGCAGTTACACCTATGAACGGTTTCACACGTTTTGCAGGCACTATGGAAATAGGCGGAATCAACGATAAGATCAATAAAACGAGGGTAAATGCCATTGCGAATGCGGTTACAAAATATTACCCTGAGATAGCTTTAACTGAAATTGAAAAGGACGATGTGGCTTCGGGACTACGCCCCGTGTCTCCAGATGGATTGGCGTATATTGGAAGGTCTTCAAAATGTTCCAACTTAACGATTGCAACAGGTCACGCCATGTTGGGTTGGAGCATGGGTACTGGAACTGGAAAACTGGTATCAGAACTCATCTCTGAAAAGTCGCCGAGTTTAAATTTGGATATGTTTAATCCAGACCGAAGGTTTTAAGTAAACATCGCTCCCATTTTAACGAAGTAAATGGAGTTTATCTTTCGCTAAACCCATGAAAATACCGTTTGTCGAAAACATTGTGTGGTTTTGATATTATTTATGATATTTGGTTCATCCCCAATGATTAATAGCGCAGAATTTATTTTTTTTAACCACATTAATTGACGCTATTATGGATTTAGAAATTATCAAACACCCTGCTTTTTTTCAAGTAAAAGGTACGCTTACCAAGTTCAATCTTCATCTCTTCAAAAAGGAATTTTCAAATATTTTTGATAAACGTGATTCCCTGATCATAAATATCGAAGGTCTTACGAGTATTGATCGTTATGGTGTGAATGCTTTAGCTCAGTTGCACAATGAATCTCTTGCTAAACGTAAAAAACTTTCTATAATAGGAATGGGATGCGATGACTTATATGAGCATTTTAAGTCTGAAGAAACCGCAGCCTAATCAACAGGACATGTCTGCTATGATTTTCCAATGGCCATTAATGTATTTGAATACAATAGTGAAAATGCCATTGGCGTTGCCTACGTTTCTTTCCAAATGGTATTCCCCAAACACCAAATAAGCACCGTTTTCAATCTTTGAAATATCAGTGATGACAAACTTGAGTGTTCCAGTCTCATCAGGACTAGGGTACCCATTTTGGTAGTTTAATAATGCCTTGTCCCAGCCGTAAGTAAGCCCTTTGCTCCCGAAAAACCTAAGAGAATCGTTTTTCCAATAACCTTGCATAAAGCCTTCCAAATCATGATTGTTCCATGCAATCTCCTGACTGGCCAAGATTTTTTCTATAGCAGTTTTCGCCTCGTTTTCTGATGGTAACAGATTGTTTTTGTCTTTTGAATTGCAAGAAAATACAAGTAAAATTAGGAGTGCATAAATAAGTTTCATGTTAGAAGGTATTTAGACGGTTGAATTTAGTATAAGATATTTCTCTTAAAATGGTCTGCTTAAGAAACCTATCAGGTTTGAAAATCAGTCGGCTTTGGAATTAGATTTTAAAGCGTCTTCAATCGGATATTCCTCCAATATACTTTGATGCCGCCGCCGTCATGTATTTGTAACGCAATTTTGCCATTTGCCGCGCCTATTTTATCATCGGAGAAATCGACCATTTCCACATCATTTAGCCAGCTAGTTACCTGATTGCCTTTTACTCTTATCTTTAAGTGATTCCATTCGCCGTATTTTAGCGCCGCTTCTTTTTCTGGTGAAGGTTTTATCAGCCAACCACGGCCATAGGATTCATAAATCCCACCGGTGTGAAGATTCGGAGGTGCGACTTCTATCTGCCATCCCGCTATTTTGGTACCTTCAATCTCAGATCGTATAAACACGCCGCTGTTTCCATCGGCTTCTTGTTTGAATTCCAAAGTGATTTCAAAGTCTTTATAATTATCCTTAGTGGCGAGATAGCCATACATCTTGTCTGGACCACTTTCAGAGACCAACAAGCCATCTTCTACATACCATTTTTCGGTGCCGTAGGTTTGCCATCCGTCAAGATTTTTTCCATTGAAAAGATTTTTCCCTGACTGACACCCTGTAAATGTGATACTAAGTAAAATCGCGAACAAACTTATTTTTTTCATATTTTATCTTTAATAGGTCAATGTCTTCTGCATTTCAGATGGCTTGAACCTCGATTTACAAATAAAAATGTCAGCCTAAATATTTCTTAGGCTGACAAACCTTATAATTTTCTGATTTTTATATTTCGAAACCAAATCGGGCTGGCATGATCTTGCAAGCCAATATAGCCTGATTTGAATTTACCGTAATCTGGGCTCTCTTTCCATTTTCCGGAATTCTTTTTCTTATGCCATTCGTCATCCCAAGGCACGAATGAAAGTACCTTTTCACCATTTAACCAATGTTCTACTTTTTCGGGTGTGAAAACAATTTTACTGCTATTCCATTCTCCTACAGGGTTTAGTTTTTTCATGTCGAGATCCGGCCCGTGCATGGCGTAATCGGCAGCGGTTTTATTTAGCGGTTTTAATTCCGAAAGGTTTTCGGTGTGGCCAACACTTTTATTATAACCGGTTAAATCGTGGATTTGGGCATAGTTGTCATCGTCTATGAGTTGATATTCGGGAGCCGAATCGTAGGGAGCGGGGTAGCCTTCTTTAATATGATAAAAAATGCCGCTGTTGCCCCCTTTGGGAAGTTTCCATTCCAAGTAGAGTTCAAAGTTATCAAACTCTTCGGCGCCGTAGATAATGTCCCTTCCGCCTGTGTAGTCTTGTTCCAATCCAAGTTCAGTGTCATAAGTAAGCTCGCCGTTATTGATGACCCAGCCCGGAGGCATTTTGTCTTCGTTATAGCCTCTCCAGCCCTCCAAAGTGGTACCATCAAACAAATACTGCCATTCGCCTTCAGTCTTGTGAATATCGTCTTGGGTTAGCGCTCCTTCTTCAACTTGCTCTTTGGTCTCATTTGAATCTTTACAAGCGATTATTGAAAGTGCCAATAGCACAGTCATTACCGTTTTTGTCATAGTTATAATTTTAGAATTAAATCTGTTTCATTTTTACAGGATCCCAACCTATAAACGCATTTTTCTCATAGCTTTCGTTACAGAGTAATGCTGGGGCCGCCGCGCGAAAACCAAAAAGAGGATCTTCGGCTACAGTACCATTATTTCGGATGGCATCGAAGAAGTTCGCGAAATGATCATAATGTGCGCCTTTATATCCGCTTTGGGCGTTATAAACGGTGGTTAATGGCGGTTCCATTGTTTTTCTGTCGGATCGGATTGCTCCTTCTTCTTTGGCTTTGGCCGCTAAAAAGGGATCGTCACTTTCGCCTCCTGCATTGCGCTTTAATGTCAAACGGTCCCATTCAACGTCCATAGATCCTTTGCTGCCCACAAGTTTTAAATAGGTGGTGCCACTGGTGCCATCCACAAAATTACAACGCAAAGAAAGGTTGAATGCTGGATGTTCCTTGGTATCTGGATAATCAAACATCCCTAAAAGGACATCCGGTACTTCCCGGCCATCTTTCCAATAACGCAATCCTCCCATGGCGGCAATTTTATTGGGGCCCAGCGAATTTGTGATGAAATGTAAACTGGAAAAAAGATGCACAAAAAGATCGCCCGCCATTCCTGTTCCATAATCGAGGTAATTTCGCCATCTAAAAAAACGCAGTGGGTCGAAAGGAAGGTCTTTGCTTATGGAAATATAATTCTTCCAATCTACCGTTTTCGTTGAGGCATCCTTTGGAATTGGGTATTGCCAAGCTCCGACAGGAGAGTTTCGGGCCCAAAATCCTTCGGCGTAATTGAGCTCACCAATAGCGCCCGCTGCCAAGAGCTCCTTAGCTTTTTCGTTGCCTAAGGAAGACATGCCTTGACTGCCTACGATGTAGACCTTTCCTGATTTCTTCCAAGCATCGATAATCTCGTGGCCTTCATCGACACTGTGTACCATGGGCTTTTCGCAATACACATGTTTGCCAGCATTTAAGGCGTCGATGCTTATTTTTTTATGCCAGAAATCGGGCGTGCCGATAATTACGGCATCGATATCCGCACGTTTTAAAATGTCTTTGTAGTTTTTGGTGATCATCAAATCACTGCCCCAAGTGTTTTTGGCATCGGCTAATCTGCCATCGTAAAGATCGCATACGGCAACCAGTTCTATGTTTTGATGTTGTAAGGCCGTATTGGTATCGGCAACACCCATGCCTCCGGCTCCTATTAATGCGATTTTTAAGGTTTTAAGATTGTTGGAAGGTAAAGTCTTTCTTTCAAGAAAATTAATTGTTTCCGGTGTTTTAGCAAAGACTGACGGTGTCAATACCGCTGCAGCACCTGCTAAGCCAAGGTTTCTTAAAAATAGTCGTCTGGGTTTTTCCATTGAAGAGGTATTTATAGTTTA
>Ga0208015_1000126_pt1 | contig 52328 bp, 50 predicted proteins | sample 26BtaG_FD_184101 | JGI IMG/M metagenome (GOLD analysis project Ga0208015, IMG submission 184101) | Marine viral communities from Cariaco Basin, Caribbean Sea - 26B_WHOI_OMZ_CsCl (SPAdes) (version 2) | ecosystem: Environmental > Aquatic > Marine > Oceanic | place: Caribbean Sea: Cariaco Basin... | reverse complement strand
CTTTCAAAATCTGCAACAATCTTTTTCTTAAATTCAATTGAGTATTTACGCTGCTTGCGGATACTCCGTACATTTGCTTTCATAGATTTCCACGCTTTAAGTGGTCAACCTATATCAGGGACGTACATCCTTTTAGATTCTAGCTTCTAGTTTCTAGATTCCAAGCTCCAGATTCCAAGCTCCAGATTTCAGGCTCCAGATTCCAGGCTCTAGGATCCATGCTCCAGCATCCCAACGTCAGCCCATAGATCTTTTAAAAAGCTTAGCTTCTTTCGAGCTGGCAGCTAGGGCAGAAGTAAGTGCTACGTCCACCCACCTGTATCTTTTCTATTTTACCCTCACAATCTGGGCATGCAGCACCTTCATTCCTTTCCGATTTCAACCAACTATTCGGAGCTTTTTCCTCCTTACCAATAAATTGTATAGCCTTTTTAAGAACTTTCGAAGTATTGCTGAAAATTGCATTTAGTTCTTCTTTTTTTAGGTTGGAAACCTTGGTCTTGGGATGGACATGGCTTTGAAATAAAATCTCGTCCGCATAGACATTCCCTATTCCGGCTATTTTGTGTTGGTCCATCAAAACGCTCTTTATGCCTGCCGTTTCCTTTTTCATAATTTGTAAAAAATCGGTCTTTGATAGGGAGAGGGCATCAGGTCCTAGGGAATGAGTTTTTTGAAATTCTTCTACGCTGCCCGCTATCCAGACCTTTCCAAATTTTCTCGGACAGACATAGGAGAAGTGCGTGTTGTCATCAAAATAAAAGCTTATAACAGCATGCTTTGGTAGGTTTTCGAGCGCGGAAAAGTCCAAACTGCCACTCATTCCGAAATGGAGAACAAGCCATTTCCCAATATCGTTTTTTATAAAAAGATATTTCCCCAATTGTTGGGTAGAGATGAATTCATGGTCCATTAAAGCCTCGCGAAAGGTCTTTTGAGGGTGTTGCAAAGGTTTTGCATCTCCAAAAACCATTTTCACAACTTTCTTGTGCAGGAGCGCGGCATCGGCATATTTTCTGAAGTTGGCTATTTCGGGTAATTCAGGCATGAGGTGAATATTTTGAAGGTTAGATTGAATGGGGGCAAGATGGTTGGCTAAAAAAATAACTATCGTATATCCATCTTATTAAAATTATTTCGACTCAAAAAATATATATTTAAACCAATCTATAGCTCTCGTTTCGTGATGGGGAAAATTGCGGATTTGCTTTTAGGTATAATTTGATGGCATCTATCAATTTAAAATCTGTTTTCTGTCGGTTTTTGCCAAACTTGGATGGAACTCCTTGAGCGGTTATAAAACTGGTCTGATAAATTTTGTCCATTTCAAGATGGTTTCCATTATATAGTATTTCCTGTATTTTTTCTCCATTAGGATTTTCAATTCTCATGTTGAGGTGAAGACCAAAAATTCGTTTGGCATATCCGCCCATTTGTTTCATGGGGTCGCAAGCAAAGGTGTGGGCGAGATTTTCCTCCAGCATAGTTTTTATTTCCTTTCCCTTAAGTTCAACAATGGAAATAGGAGGATTCATAGGCGCCATATTATATAGATCATTCTCCATAATTTCCCCTTTAGCTATAGGTGCACCATATCGCCATCCGTTTGAAAAACATATATCAGTGTTGGTGACAAAGCAAGCGCCTCTGTGCATCAGTTCATCCAAGGTCGCATTTAAGGTGGTGTATCTGTGTAATAATTGAGATGTGGTCCCTACTTTATTGGTCCGAATATTATTATATTCCTTTAAAACATCATCAACCAAGGATTTCATCTCTTTGTCTTCGGAAATTCCATCCGTAATGGCATGGAGATTATAGTTATAAGTCTCAATCTTTCCATTTTTAACTTCCAAGCTCATCTGTCCCAAAAAAGAACCATGACATCCGCATTGGACAATTAGGGCGCCATTTTCTTTTACCGGCCAATATAGGCGATTATGAGTGTGTGCACTTAAACAAATATCTACGCCATCCACTTGTTTTAAGAGTTCAACATCTTGAGGCAGCCCATTATGTGAAAGCAATATTATTAAATCTACTTCCTTTTCCTTAAGAAGTTTTATTTCTTGAGATACTTCTGTTATTCCGGTGGTAAACTTAAGATTGCCTGCAAAGGAATCTGGCATTACCTTATCTACGATTACTGCTGAAAGTCCGATAACCCCGATATTAAGTTCATCAATTTCAAAAATTTTCGAAGCTTCGGCAAACAATTCTCCATCTGGCTTAAAGATATTACACGCTAAATGCGGATATGATAATTGGGTGGTAAGGCGTTTAAGTTGTTGTGGGCCATATGCGAAATCCCAATGGGTGGTCATGGCGTCAAATTTCATCTTGTTCAAAATAGGAATCATAGATTCACCTTGAGAATCCACAATAGGTTTTGTTCCATGAAAAGTATCGCCTCCATCAAACAATAATGTATTGGGATTGCTTTTTCTTATTTCCTCCACTTTAGTGAACAGCCGTGCATATCCTCCCGCTTCAGCGATATATTCACCATTGTCATTATAAAACAATTCGCTATGTGGGCCGATATAACCGTGTATATCGTTAATAAATAGGATATCGATTTTCATATTTTCAAGTATTTAAAATTCTCACACCTTGTCCCGATCTCAAAAAAGATAGAAGCGAACCGCCATGAAATTATCGTTGATTTATGGAATAAAATATAATTTTAGCGGCTGTGGAATTATTTTAAAACTTAAATTTCAAGATTTAGAAATGGATAACCTATCTTCTTAAGAGTAATTTATAGTTCAGAAGTAGGGAGTGTGGAATATTCAGAAAATGAAAATTCTAAACTTGAGGAAGCGAGAAAGGCCATAAATAAAAAAATCCCAACCTTTACGATTGGGATTCTTTCTCTTTTTGTGACCTGGCTGGGGCTCGAACCCAGGACCACCTCCTTAAAAGGGAGGTGCTCTACCAACTGAGCTACCAGGTCTTCCTTTTATTCTCCTACTTGGTGCGGTAGGCGGGTGCAAATATACTATCATTAAATATATTATTCAAAACGAAATTCAATTAAATTTAAATAATTTTTAAAGTCATTGAAACACAAGGGTTCAGGAGAGCGATTATTTTTTAATAATCGAGGATTCCATAAAATTTGGATCATTTTCGGCCTTTCGAATCATAATAAATCATCAAATTTGCTCTAAAAATGAAGATAGTACTCATTGGATACATGGGGAGCGGAAAAACATCCGTCGGAAAAGTTCTCGCCGAAGAATTAAAAATTCCATTTCGTGACCTCGATACAGAGATCGAAATGGTAGAAAGCAAATCCATTCCGGAAATATTTCAGGAGAAAGGAGAGATCTATTTTAGGAAATTGGAAAACCGGACAGTAAAGGATCTTTTGTCTCACGATAACGATTTTGTTCTTGCCACGGGCGGAGGCACTCCGTGTTATGCAAATTCTCTTTCGATTATGCTTGATGCCCCAAATACACTTACAGTCTATTTAAAGGCACCCATCAGTGTATTGGGGAACAGACTCTTTCTTGAAAGGGAAAAGCGCCCATTGATATCTCACCTGGAATCCCGTGAGGCGTTAATAGAATTTATAGGCATCCACCTTTTTGAAAGATCCCATTTTTACAATCAGGCAGGATTGGTCATTGATGCCAACGCTGATTCCCCGGAAGAAATCGCCCAGAGAATCATTGAGCGTGGTGGGTTGCATTAAGGAAATAAATGTAATTCGGGTTTGGGGAGGATAAATCGATTCCGTTTCAAAAAAGCAGAGATTTTTTTGGAACTGCAGAAAGTTATCCTGAATCTAGATTCTTATATGTCTACTATGTCGGCACGATTTTAATTAGATTTTGACAATCGTAAAATAAGCCTACTCTAAAATCGCCCTGTCATTATTCTTTTCAAAGACAACTTTAACGTTTTCATTTAAAGAGGTGGAGAGTGAAATGCCTTTAAAATCAGCTTTTACCGGATACTTTTTATGGTTTCTATCTACCAAAACTGCTGTCTTAAATTGTTTTAAGGGCACATCCAGAAAATGTTTTATCCCATAGATCAATGTAGTTCCGGAATGCAATACGTCATCTACAAGCAGCAAGGACTTGTTTTGGTATTCCTCCGGCTTTAAGGATGTCTTTATGGGAGCAGTTGGATTTTTCTTATCGATGTTCACTTCACAAAGAATTACCTTTATGGGAGAAATTTTTTCGACTTCGGTTTTGAGTTTCTTCGCCAAAAGAAAACCATTCTCCTTTATACCGGCAATGATAACCTCCTTTTCGTCCACATTGGTTTCGTAGAGTTGATAGGCCATACGTTTTATTTTATGGGCTATTTGCTTTTTATTTAAAATAACAGAATCAATTTTTTGCATTCGTAGTTCTTTTAATATACAATCCCGACGTATATCGGGGGGTGATTTTTCTTGGGTAAAGTCAAAGATAGTTAATGAAATATAGTTACTCCACAGGTGGATCTTGTTTTTCTTCATCTTTAAAGTCGTCCAAATCCCGTCTGTCTTTTTTGGTAGGTCTTCCCAGGCCTTTTTTGCGATAATGGGTTTTGGCGTGCTGAAGCATTTCATTGGCTTCAAATTCTTCTTTTGGCGTGGTATCTTTTCTGTATATGTCCACAAGTTTGGCGCCCACACGACTTGGCGGGATGTCTAAAACCTGCATTTCGTATTTTATCTGATCTTTCCTCACTGTAATGGTGTCGCCGGGATAGACTTCTCTGGAAGGCTTTACCGTATCGCCGTTAACTCGAACGGCGCCTTTCCTACAGGCCACAGTGGCCATATTTCGGGTTTTTAGATAGCGAACACACCACAAATATTTGTCAATTCTCATAGTTTGAAATCATAAAAACATCGTTAATAGCTTGTGCAAAAATAACCGAAAATTGTATCTTGCGGCCTCAAATTACTGATGATGATCAAAATAAAATATGCATTTGCCCTTTTGATAACCGTGTTGATGGTTACGGCATCTTGTAAGAAGGATGATGATTCGCCACCACCGCCACCGCCACCGAGAGATCGTGGTCCGGAAGCGGCAAGAGCGCAAGCAGAGATAGAGGAATTCCTAGAGACCCACTTTTATAATTATGAGGAGTTTGAAGCAGATCCGGATAATACAAAAATCCGTTTCGATACCATTGCTGGGGATAACGCAGACAAAACTCCATTAATTACACAGGTTCGTTCTAAGGAAGTGGACGATGTGGTTGATAAAACCGTTAGTTTGAAATCATAAAAACATCGTTAATAGCTTGTGCAAAAATAACCGAAAATTGTATCTTGCGGCCTCAAATTACTGATGATGATCAAAATAAAATATGCATTTGCCCTTTTGATAACCGTGTTGATGGTTACGGCATCTTGTAAGAAGGATGATGATTCGCCACCACCGCCACCGCCACCGAGAGATCGTGGTCCGGAAGCGGCAAGAGCGCAAGCAGAGATAGAGGAATTCCTAGAGACCCACTTTTATAATTATGAGGAGTTTGAAGCAGATCCGGATAATACAAAAATCCGTTTCGATACCATTGCTGGGGATAACGCAGACAAAACTCCATTAATTACACAGGTTCGTTCTAAGGAAGTGGACGATGTGGTTGATAAAACCGTAAAATATAAGCTTTACTGGCTGGAAGTTAGAGAAGGTGCTGGGGATAAACCTCACTTTTCTGATTATACAACCAATACATACGAAGGCCGAACCATGGATCTTGAGCTGTTTGATAGTGCGGTTAGACCGGTTAGATTTAGTCTTGTGGATGGTAAGAATACCCAAGGAATCATTAGAGGGCTTCAACAGGCGATTATCGAGTTTAGAGGTGCTTCCAACGTAACCTCAAACCCCGACGGAACTTTGAACTTTGAAGATTATGGAATTGGAGCAGTCTTTATTCCTTCAGGTTTAGCTTATTACCAATATCCTTCGTCTAGTGCAATAAAGCCTTATGATCAGTTGATATTCACTTTTGAATTGTTTGCCTCAGAAATTGCTGATCACGATGGAGACGGCATTCCTTCCTTTATGGAAGATAGAAACGATAATGGATATCTTTGGGATGATGACACCGATGGAGACGGAATTCCAAACTATTTGGACGACGATGACGACGGTGATAGAAGATTGACCAAAGACGAGATCATTGGAAACTATGAGGATGGGACCCTTGAATTTCCAGACAGAAATGGAAATGGAGTTCCAGATTATTTAGACAACACGATTTAAATTACATATACTATACATATACTATTAAATTAGAACGCCCCTTCTTCAAAGAAAAAGGGGCGTTTTTTTGTATAAGGTATTTTGGTTTATTTTCTGGCAATTACCTTTTTCACTGCCGCAACAATTGCTGTTGCATTGAGTTCGTATTTGTCCATCAATTGCTCTGGTGTTCCAGATTCACCAAAAGTATCTTGGGTTGCAACAAATTCCTGAGGTGCCGGATGTTGTGTAGAAAGTAAACGCGCCACACTTTCACCTAATCCTCCAAGGATATTATGCTCTTCCGCAGTAACGACACATCCTGTTTTCTTTACACTACTTAAGATAGCATTAGCGTCCAACGGCTTAATGGTGTGAATATTTATAACCTCGGCAGTAATGTTATCTTTAAAAAGAGTTTCAGCTGCCTGTAGAGCTTCCCAAACTAAATGGCCCGTTGCCACAATGGTAACATCGGTTCCTTCTTGTAAGTGTACCGCCTTTCCTATTTGGAAATCTTGGTCTTCTGGGGTGAAATTTGCCACTTTTGGACGTCCAAAACGAAGATAGACAGGACCCTCAAAATCGGCAATGGCGATGGTAGCTGCCTTTGTTTGGTTATAGTCGCACGTATTGATAACCGTCATGCCGGGAAGCATTTTCATTAACCCAATATCTTCTAGAATTTGATGGGTTGCGCCATCTTCACCCAAGGTAAGGCCGGCATGCGAAGCGCATATTTTTACGTTTTTGTTGCTATAGGCAACACTTTGACGAATTTGGTCATAAACACGACCGGTAGAAAAATTGGCAAAAGTTCCCGTAAACGGTATTTTTCCTCCAATGGTCATTCCTGCAGCCATGCCTATCATGTTTGCTTCTGCAATTCCTACTTGAAAGAAACGCTCGGGATGGTTCTCTTTGAAATCATCCATTTTCAACGAGCCGGTTAGGTCGGCACAAAGAGCAACTACATCCTTATTTTTCTTTCCCAATTCCGTTAGGCCGTCACCGAATCCTGAACGTGTATCCTTTTTGCCTGTATCTGTGTATTTCTTCATAATCACTGCCCGCAAAGGCGGGTATATTTAATACGTCCCAAACCTATTCCATGAAGGGGTTTTATTTGGGTAGTGTTTTAAGGTTAAATCTTGCATTCTTTTTGAATATAACTTTCTTTCCCTGTAATGGGGTAAGCATTAATAATCTCCCAAAGTAGCTGGATTCTGCATTAACGCTTTTTCCAACTGCTCATCATTGGGAGCTTTTCCATGCCACTCGTGGGTGTGCATCATAAAATCTACACCGTTCCCCATAACTGTATGTAGCAGTACACAAACGGGTTTTCCTTTGCCGGTTTTTTCCTTAGCTTTTTTCATCCCGGTAATAATTGCTTTAAGGTCATTTCCTTTTTCAATATCCATAACATCCCATCCAAAAGCTTCGAATTTTGCCTTAAGATTTCCTAGCGGAAGTACGTTTTCGGTAGAGCCGTCAATCTGTTGTCCGTTTAAATCTACTGTTACTATTAGGTTATCAACATTATTGCCCGCCGCATACATGATAGCTTCCCAGTTTTGACCTTCCTGCAACTCGCCATCTCCACAAAGAGTATAGACAAGATGTTTGTCGTTGTTGAGTTTTTTGGTTTGCGCCGCCCCAATGGAAGCGGAAATTCCTTGGCCCAAAGACCCCGAAGCAATCCTGATTCCCGGAAGTCCCTCATGGGTTGTGGGATGCCCTTGAAGACGCGAATTAATGAGTCTAAAAGTATTCAATTCTTCCACCGGAAAATATCCGGCTCTGGCAAGAACACTGTAGAATACTGGGGATATATGGCCGTTTGAAAGAAAGAAGATATCTTCTCCAATTCCGTCCATAGTAAAAGAATTTTCGCGCTCCATGATTTCGTTATAAAGGGCAACGAAAAATTCGGCACAGCCTAAAGATCCACCTGGATGCCCAGAATTCACCTTATGTACTTGTCTTAAAATATCTCTTCGAACTTGAACGACCAAGGCCTCAAGAGCTTTGTAATCTGCCATAATTAGGTTTATTTTTTTCACTGCAAAAGTAGCTTATTCTAAGAGGTATACAAAACGGAAACCTAGGCTTTTATCAACGAAATGTTGCTTTTGTCAACAAGCAAGGCAATCCACAATTTGTGATTATGATGAAATTTTAAATTTAAGATCTAAACACCAATCTTTATTATTAGAGGAGAGACGGATCATTCATAGCTGATTTTATAGATTTGGCTTTGCTATTAGAAAATCTGAATTCTGAATTCTAAATTCCGAATTAATAAAAGTTATCTTTGCCCCCTCAATAAAAATAGCAGAATGCAATTCAAATTAGAAGCCACAGATCAACAGAGTAGCGCGCGTGCGGGAACAATAACTACAGATCATGGAGTTATTGAAACACCAATCTTTATGCCCGTTGGCACCGTTGGCACAGTGAAAGGCGTACATCAAAGAGAGCTGAAAGAAGATATCAACCCAGATGTAATCCTTGGGAATACGTATCATTTATATTTAAGACCCCAAATGCCCATTCTAGAAAAGGCGGGTGGCCTTCATAAATTCATGAACTGGGATCGAAACATCCTCACAGATAGTGGTGGCTATCAAGTGTATTCCCTTTCTGCCAACAGAAAAATCAAAGAGGAAGGAGTAAAGTTCAAAAGTCATATTGATGGGAGTTATCATTTTTTCACCCCTGAAAATGTAATGGACATCCAACGGACCATCGGGGCAGACATTATTATGGCGTTTGACGAATGTGCACCCTATCCGTGTGATTATAATTATGCAAAACGCTCCATGCATATGACGCACAGATGGTTGGACCGTTGTATAAATCATCTGGAAAAAACACCGTTAAAATACGATTACGGACAGTCTTTCTTCCCTATTGTTCAGGGAAGTACCTATAAGGATTTACGAAAGCAGTCTGCAGAATATATAGCATCTGTTGGGGCAGAAGGAAATGCCATCGGAGGACTTTCCGTAGGAGAACCTGCTGAGGAAATGTATGAAATGACCTCGATAGTAACTGAAATTCTGCCAGTAGATAAACCTCGATATTTGATGGGCGTGGGAACACCGGTGAATATTTTGGAAAATATCGCCTTGGGTATAGATATGTTTGACTGTGTGATGCCAACAAGAAATGGCCGAAATGGAATGCTATTTACTTCCGAAGGAATAATCAACATCAAAAATAAAAAATGGGAAGCCGATCTTTCCGTAATCGATCCCATGGGTATAACCTGGGTAGATACGGAATATAACAAGGCCTACCTTCGTCATTTATTTACCGTCAATGAAATGTTGGGCAGACAAATTGCCACAATCCACAACTTAGGATTTTATCTTTGGTTGGTTCGCGAAGCCAGAAAACATATCTTAGCGGGAGATTTTCTTCAATGGAAATCCACCATGGTGAAAAAACTAGATCAACGTCTATAAAATGCTAAGCATTCTCGACAGATATATATTGCGACAATATCTGGGCACATTTGCCCTGCTTCTGTTGTTGTTTATTCCCATAGGCATCACTGTTCATCTCGCTGAAAAAATCGATAAGATTCTGGAGCATGAAGTGCCAATGATTGAAGTGATGAAATATCTATATGATTTCACCATTTACTTCGCCAATTTGCTCTTTCCATTATTCCTTTTTCTTTCCGTAATATGGTTTACTTCAAAGCTTGCCAGCAATACCGAGGTCATTGCTTTTTTAAGTAGCGGTGTATCTTATTACCGGTTTTTAAGACCTTATATTATAGGAGCAACCATAGTTTGTATTGCAGCTCTTGTGTTTAGTATGTATTTGGCGCCAAAGGCCAGTAAAGGATTTAACGAATTCTCCTATACCTACCTTAAAAAGGGAAAACAGGATAGGGAGCAAAGCAATGTATATACCCAGATAAATGAAAATGACTATCTCTATGTTAGTTATTTCAATGTTCAAGAAAAAATAGGAAGCAATTTTACCCTAGAGCATTTCGATGGAAATGAAATGAAATACAAAATTGCCGCCTCACAAATAAAATACAACGAGGCAGACAGCACCTATACTCTTTTTAATTATTCGAAAAGAAAGATTGGTGAAAACTTTGACGTTATGGAACGCAAGGCAAGATTGGATACGGTTTTTTCTTTTACCATGGAAGACCTTACGCCCGTTACATATATTGCGGAAACCTTAAATTTCACAGAGCTCAATGATTTTATAAAAAGGGAGAAAGCAAGGGGTTCCTCCTACATAAATAGATATGAGGTTGTGCGATACAAAAGATGGAGTCTTCCCGTTTCTGCATATATCCTAACTGTTATTGCGGTGGCCGTTTCCTCCGTTAAAAGAAGAGGAGGAATGGGCGTAAACTTAGCCATAGGAATTGGGATTGGGATGGTCTATATCTTTTTCGACAAAATTTTCGGCACTATGGCCGAACAGAGTTCATTTTCCCCCTTTATAGCCACTTGGTTTCCCAATATTGTTTTTGGAATTTTGGCTATTTATCTTTTGAGAAATGCGAAACGATAAACTTCTAAATTATCTACATCTTCACTTTATAGTGTTTATTTGGGGCTTCACCGCCGTTCTTGGGAAGTTGATAGAAATGGAGGCCATTCCACTAGTTTGGTATAGAATGTTATTGGCTACTGGCTTTGTATTTTTATATGTGAAATATAAAAAGGTAAACTTGAACTTCTCAAGAAAAACCTTGGGACAGTTTGCCCTGTCTGGTCTTATAATTGGCCTGCATTGGCTCACATTTTTTGGCGCCATTAAAGCATCAAATGTGTCCGTAACTTTGGCGGTCATTTCTACGGGAGCTTTTTTTGCATCCTTGTTGGAGCCATTGCTATATGGTAGAAAAATTATCCCTTACGAAGTTTTTTTCGGCCTTATTGTGATGGCTGGACTTTATCTTATTTTCGACATCGATGCTTCGTATGCCTTAGGAATAGGATTTGCGCTGGTATCTGCGTTTCTAAGCGCATTATTCTCCGTAATTAATGGAAAACTGGTATTAAAACACAAAGCATCCGCCATTTCATTCTATGAATTGATGTTCGGAGTGTTGGGCATATCTGTGTTTTTAGCCTTGTCAGGAGGTTTCTCTACCGAGTTCTTTACCGTTTCCACCAATGATTTGATGTATCTGGCTATTTTGGCATCCGTGTGTACGGCGTATGCATTTATTGCCTCCATTCACGTAATGAAATGGATCAGTCCGTATACCGTAATGTTGACAATTAATATGGAGCCTGTTTATGGAATTTTATTGGCGCTTTTGGTATTTGGAGATTCGGAAAAGATGGGAACCCAATTTTATTACGGCACAATTATTATTTTGCTTACCGTAATAGCCAACGGCATTATCAAGATGACTTTGGAAAGAAAACGAAGGAGATTGCCCAACACATAAGAACAAAATTCTATATTTGCATCTTAACACAATATTTTAACTGAGGTAATTATTATGGAATATTTAGACTTTGAATTGCCTATTAAGGAATTACAGGAACAGTACGAAAAGGCCTGTCTTATAGGGGAGGAGAGCGATGTTGATGTATCCAATACCTGCAAGCAAATCGAAAAGAAATTAAAGGAGAAAAAGACAGAAATATATAAAAATCTTACACCATGGCAGCGAGTTCAGCTTTCGCGTCATCCAGATCGTCCTTATACCATGGACTATCTAAATGCCATTTGTGGAGATACATTTCTGGAATTACATGGCGATCGGAATTTCAAAGATGACAAGGCCATGATTGGTGGTCTTGGAAAAATTGGTCAGCAGAGCTATATGTTCGTAGGCCAACAAAAAGGATATAATACCAAAACACGACAGTATCGCAATTTTGGTATGGCCAACCCTGAAGGATATAGAAAGGCACTGCGCCTTATGAAATCTGCCGAAAAATTTGGCCTGCCCGTTGTAACTTTTGTGGATACTCCCGGCGCATTTCCGGGTCTTGAAGCTGAAGAAAGAGGTCAAGGGGAAGCTATTGCCAGAAATATTATAGAAATGACCAAGCTTAAAGTGCCGATAATTGTTGTGATCATTGGCGAAGGCGCAAGTGGTGGAGCATTGGGTATAGGTGTAGGTGACAAAGTTCTTATGCTTGAAAATACTTGGTATTCCGTTATTTCGCCAGAAAGCTGTTCTTCAATTCTTTGGAGAAGCTGGGAATTTAAGGAACAAGCTGCCGAGGCTCTAAAACTTACTGCTATCGATATGAAGAATCTAAAGCTTATCGATGAAATAGTGAAAGAACCATTAGGAGGAGCACACAGCAATAGACAAAAAACTTTTACAACTGTGGCTGCAGCGATCGAAAAAACATATAATCAACTTAAAATGTTATCCCCAGCCGATTTGGTTGAAAAACGAATGGAAAAATATTTAGAAATGGGTACCTTTAAAGGATAGAAGCAACAATACCAAACCTTACCAAAAATCCGAGGGTGACGCTTCGGATTTTTTTGTGGGTTATCAACAATAAAATTAAGTTATTCACAACAGATTGTTGAAGACCTGTGAACAGAGATACACATAAAAACCCCTCATCCTCTTAACATTTTATTTACTTTCGCTTTATGGAACAAATTAAATCCCAACCTAATTTTACAAGACGCAGCTCTCAGGTTATATCGCTTGAGAAAGGTAAAATGCCTCCTCAAGCTATTGAATTAGAGGAAGTTGTGCTTGGAGCTTTAATGATTGATAAAAAAGGGGTTGACGAGGTGATAGATATTCTGCACCCAGATGTGTTCTATAAACCGGCGCACCAATACATCTTTGAAGCTATCTTTAGCTTGTTCGAAAACAGTCAGCCAGTGGACTTATTAACCGTTTCCGCTCAACTTAAGAAGGACGGTAAATTGGAATTGGCTGGAGGCGAATTTTATCTGATACAATTAACCCAAAAAGTGTCATCCTCGGCACACATTGAGTTTCATGCGCGTATAGTTCTTCAAAAATTTATTCAACGCAGTCTTATTAAAATCTCGAGTGAAATTATTGAAGCTTCCTATGATGAAAGCACAGATGTATTCGATCTTTTAGATACTGCAGAATCCAAGCTTTACGAGGTTACTCAAGGAAATATTAAGCGATCTTCTGAAACTGCCCAAAACTTGGTGATTCAGGCTAAAAAGAGGATTGAAGAAATTGCAAACAAGGAAGGTTTATCTGGTGTGCCGTCGGGTTTCCATAAATTGGATAAACTTACTTCTGGATGGCAACCAAGTGATCTCATTATTATCGCGGCTCGTCCAGGGATGGGAAAAACGGCCCTGACACTGTCTATGGCACGAAATATTGCGGTAGAACACAATATTCCTGTTGCATTTTTCTCATTGGAGATGTCCTCCGTTCAGCTTATAACAAGATTGATTTCTTCTGAAACCCACTTGAGCTCAGAAAAACTTCGAACAGGAAACCTTGAAAAATATGAATGGGAACAATTGAACGTAAAAGTGAAGAGCTTAGAAAAAGCGCCTTTATTTATTGATGATACTCCTTCACTCTCAATTTTTGATCTGCGTGCAAAGGCGAGAAGACTTTCATCGCAACACGGTATTAAACTCATCGTTGTAGATTATCTGCAATTGATGACCGCGGGAGGAAGCCAAAAAGGAGGAAACCGAGAGCAGGAAATTTCCACTATTTCTCGAAACCTTAAAGCGCTTGCCAAGGAACTGAATATCCCTGTAATTGCCCTATCCCAGCTATCTAGAGCTGTAGAAACCCGCGGTGGAAGTAAGAGACCACTCCTTTCCGATCTACGTGAATCTGGAGCTATTGAGCAGGATGCGGATATCGTTTCGTTTATCTATCGTCCTGAATATTATAAGATCGATGAATGGGATGATGACGAACATACGCCAACTGCAGGACAGGCGGAATTTATCGTGGCCAAGCATAGAAACGGTGGACTGGATGAAATACGCTTAAAATTTATCGGAAACCTTGGTAAGTTCGAAAGTCTGGACCATGATGAAATGCCTACGGAAATAGTTTCCCGAATGAACGATGCGGCAAACGACGACACCTTTAAGACCTCAGATTTCCCTTCGGCAGATGAGGCCTTCGGAAGCTCAATGAATGACGGTTTCTCCTCGCTTCAAGATGACGATGTACCGTTTTAAATAAAAGTTCAGAGGGGTAGGGACTAGAGTCTAGGCGTTATTGGAATATAGCATCTAGAGACTAGAATCTAGACTTCACTTTCATCAACCTGTAGTCTATATTCTAGATTCTAGCGGTCTAGTTTCTTCGTTATTGGACTTCACTTTCATCAACCTTCAGTCTATACTCTAGATTCTAGCGGTCTAGTGTCTTCGTTATTGGACTTCACTTTCACCAACCTTCAGTCTATAATCTAGCTTTCAGATGCCTACGTTCTTTATTTGAAATTATATTCTAGAGACTAGAATCTAGACTTCACTTTCATCAACCTTCAGTCTATACTCTAGATTCTAGCGGTCTAGTTTCTTCGTTATTGGACTTCACTTTCATCAACCTTCAGTCTATAATCTAGCAGTCTAGTTTCTTCGTTATTGGAGTTAAATTCTATTAATCTTCAGTCTATACTCTAGATTCTAGCGGTCTAGTTTCTTCGTTATTGGACTTCACTTTCATCAACCTGTAGTCTATATTCTAGATTCTAGCGGTCTAGTTTCTCCGTTATTGGACTTAGAATATCTTTATCCGAAATCTAGATTCTAACCGTTTAGTTTCTCATCTAAAAGATAAGGGTCGCAAAACTTTGCGACCCTTATCTTTTAAACTTGATGTTTTGTAATCTAGATTTAGAACATAAATCCTAGGCCTGCTGAAAATACAGAGGAATGTAGGCTAGTGTCTTTTACCAAATCTGAAAATCCGTAAGAATATCTTCCCTGAATGAACAGACCGTTATCAAATTTGTATTCCAAACCAGCGGTTCCTTGCATATCGAATGTTTTTAGACCATCCGTATCAAATTCGCCACCATCATTATTAGGGTTAAAATCGATCTTTTCGCTCACCTTAAACCCGAACTGTGGTCCGGCAGCAACGCTAAGTCCTTCTACAATGTAGAACTTCGCCAATAATGGCACTTGAATATAATCTGCTTTATACTCCATTTTTTGATCGACTAATGGAATGTTTCGCTCAAACCCTTGGCCCGAATAAAACACCTCTCCTTGTAGTGAGAATACTTCATGTAATGGAAGTTCCGCAACTAGACCTGCATAAAAGTTCGTTCTGCTATCTGGAGAATCCATATTGCTGTTTTCATTGGCAATTGTAGCAAAGTTTACACCTCCTCTAACACCAAATTGAAAATCTGTTTTATCTGATTGCGCTGAAGCGGAAGCGATCCCAAAAAAGGTCGCAAGGATTAAAAAAGTCTTTTTCATTTCTTTTGTTTTTAAATTGTTTAAAGCACAAAATTAACCCACGCAAGTCAATGATATCAAGGCTTTTGGTTAACTTTAGCTTTTCGGATTTTGCCCATTTTGGGTAATTCGTTTAGTATCAGTCAATATGATTTCGCTTTAACGTATCTTTTATTATTTTAACTTTTTTTTGCTCAGAATACCAAGAAAATTTTAACTGCAGACAGTCCTAACGCTTTTATATGATAAAACCAATGCCCAACTCATTGGCTTAAAATTTGTTACTATCTTTACCCTATGATGAAGAAACTTTCCTTTGTGTTTTTATTTTTATTTTCTCTAAATGCCTTTGCTTCCTATATACTTATTCCAATGGATGCCGAAAGTCAGAAAGAGCATCTCAAGGCCTATGGGATTACCTATTGGGTCTTGGAAAAGCAACAAAAAGCTAAGTGGTTATTGAATTACCGCGGAGGATCTTTCCTTCTTCCCGATACTCCCGAAATTCAAAAGGAATGTCAGATCCGAGGGGTTTCTTTTGAAGTTCTATCAGATAGTAAAACTGAACAAATTTTAATGGAAATCAGTAGTCCTTCAAAAAATATGGATGCGGTTGTTCTAGAGAAAGCTCCCAAGATTGCTGTTTATTCACCTAAGGGTAACTTGCCCTGGGATGATGCCGTGACCTTGGTTCTTACCTATGCCGAAATTCCCTATACGGTGATCTATGATACAGAAGTGCTGGGAGATCAATTGATCCTGTACGATTGGCTTCACTTGCATCATGAAGATTTTACCGGTCAATATGGGAAATTTTATCGTGCCTATCGTTCTGCACCATGGTATATCGATGCTAAACGAGAGGCAGAGGAACTTGCCGAGAGTTTAGGTTTTGAAAAGGTTTCTGATTCCAAATTAGCGGTGGCTCAAAAAATAAGGGATTACGTTATCGGTGGCGGGTTTATGTTTGCCATGTGCAGTGCCACGGATAGTTTTGATATTGCCTTATCGGCCGAAGGCGTTGATATCTGCGAACCTATGTTTGATGGCGACCCTAGCGATGCAAGCTATCAAAGTAAGATAGATTATAGTAAAACCTTCGCCTTTACGGATTTTATATTGGAGAGAAGTCCGATGGTCTATGAGTTTTCCAGTATAGATACTACCGATAAGCGTAAGGTTGCAAAGGAATCTGATTATTTCAGTTTAATGGATTACTCAGCAAAATGGGATCCTATTCCCACCATGCTTTGTCAAAACCACACTTCCTTGGTAAAAGGGTTTATGGGTCAGACTACTGCTTTTTCGGGGGATCAAGTAAAACCAAATGTGTTGGTAATGGGAGAAAATAAAAGTAACGGCGAGGCGCGCTATATTCATGGTATAAAAGGAAAAGGTTTTTTTACTTTTTATGGAGGGCATGATCCAGAAGATTATCAGCATAGGGTAGGGGATGCTCCAACCGAGTTGGCATTGCACCCAAAATCTCCAGGGTATAGACTTATTTTGAATAATGTATTGTTTCCTGCGGCAAAGAAGAAAAAACAAAAGACCTAAGATCTACCAGGCCAATATTTTGAGCTTAATTTTTCTTTTCTTTTTCTTTTTTGCGTTTTTCACGTCTCGCTCTTCGTTTCTTTTTTCTAAGATCACGTTTCTCTTCGCGCGAGAGATCTTCATTTTGTAACGCGTCCTTAAAGCTTATTTCATCATCTACATCTCCTTTAAAAGCTTCGATCCATCCATTTTTAAAAATATTCAGCACTGTGGGCCAAACTCCCGCTTTTAGATCATTGAGGTCTCCTTCAATGGGAACTTTGGTCGCTAAGGTATCTGTTCCTTGGTTTTTAAGTAGAAATTTAAAAACACCCACAAAACCTTCCCAAAGTACTTCGAGAAACTTATCGCCTTCCCCAATCAATTTTGTATCGGTTAAGAGCGGTTTGATATAACCAACGAAATGACCGTCTGCGATTGCAACTTCACTGTAAACACTAAAGCTTCCCTTGTCAAAATCAAGACCTGCATAATATTTTGAAAAATCATTTAATGCAGTAATGTCTGCGTTCTCTAAAGAAAATGACATATCCATATCTGGAATCTGTTTGAGCAAATTGATATTCCCATCCAATAGAACATTGCCGTTCCCGACGGATACACCAGACGCATTAATAGGGGAAGGAAGCGCGGTGTTTTTATCAACCACATTTCGGAGGTTATCCGCAGTTAGGAACAAATTATTTATCTCAAGGTCGATGTCGGGATCTGCTGAAAGTTGTATAAATGCAACTTTTCCATTATGTACTTCAAAGTGATTGATATCTATAGGAACTAAATCCGTAAGCGCTTTTGTCCAGTCCTCTATATCGGCATCTCCACTTTCCTCTTTTTGATCTTCAAAAACGTAATTGAACTCTGGGTTTTCCATGAAAATTTCACTTACTATTTTACCATGGAAAAGTGACTTCCATTCAATGGAGATATCGCTTTTTGGAAACTCAAGGAAGGGCACATTGGATGTAGCCGTTCCTTTATTCAGAAACATACCTTTGATGACATATGCACCTCTTAACAGCGAAATATCAATATCGTCCACATGTCCATAATATCCTGGGATCTCAGCCAATACTTGGTTTACCTTTTGTTTCACCAAAGTGGGCAAGTAAAGCCGAAACGCAATTAGAAGGATTACTATAACCATTGGAATAATGTAACGCTTCTTCTGTAACCCTCTTTTTTTAATCCTTTCTTCCATAACATAGGGAATGATCAGGGTAAATTTGGACCAAAATTGATAAATCATCGGTTAATGAAGTCATAAAAATGCCTTAGGATTATTTTATAAAAAGTGCTTTTCTGAAGTTTACGGTCTCTAAGAAGGTTGGTCAATTCACCTATTGTTACATTGGCTTCATATTGTAGACCTGAAATCTCTTCATCCATCCTTGCCGATAATTGCGTTTAAGAAATATATTTTACTTAGTTAATAAGAGCGATTTTAAATCTTAGATGGACAGAATAATTCCAAAAAAAAATCCTGTTGAGGTTCAACAGGATTTTTAAAATAAGATATTTTATTTCTACTAGTAGTAGGTAAATCTTCTTACTTGCGCAATATATTTCGCCAATCGGATTACTTGATGGCTGTAACCATATTCGTTATCATACCAGATATAAAGAACAACATTCTTGCCATCTTCTGTAACAATTGTTGCATTGCTATCAAAAATAGCTGGCTCTGCCGCACCGACAATATCGCTAGATACCAACTCGTTGTTCATTGAATATCTAATCTGTTCAACCAAATCTCCTTCCAAGGCATATTTCTTCATGGTGTTGTTCAACTCCTCTAAAGAAGTAGCTTTCTGCAATTCAAGATTTAATACAACCAATGAGCCATTTGGAACAGGTACTCTAATGGCATTAGAAGTAAGTTTCCCAGCTAAAGAAGGCAAAGCTTTTGCAACTGCACTTCCTGCTCCTGTTTCGGTTATAACCATGTTCAAGGCGGCTGCACGGCCTCGACGGTATTTTTTGTGCATGTTGTCCACCAAATTCTGATCATTGGTATAGGCATGAATAGTTTCCAAATGCCCACGAACAACTCCGAAACTATCTTCAACTGCTTTTAGGATAGGAGTGATGGCGTTTGTAGTACAAGATGCTGCCGAGAAAATATCAACAGTTTCTGGATCGTATTCTTTATGGTTTACACCGTGAACAATATTTGGAACTCCTTTTCCTGGGGCGGTAAGGAGTACTTTGGAAGCGCCTTTGGCTTTTAAATGACGGGCCAAAGCTACGTCATCGCGGAAAGCCCCCGTATTATCTATTACAAGGGCATCTTCAATACCGTACTCAGTATAATCGATATCCTCAGGATTATTTGCGGAAATAATATGAACGGTAGTGCCATTGATAATAAGGGCATTGTTTTCAAGATCAGTAGTTACTGTACCCGGAAAATCCCCATGCACTGAATCATATTTCAACAAAGAAGCTCTTTTTTCAAGAACGGTTTCATCAATTGCACCTCTCACCACAATGGCGCGCAAACGCATTTGGTTTCCTTGACCTGTACGCGTCATCAGCTCGCGAGCCAATAAACGTCCAATTCGGCCAAATCCATAAAGAACTACATCTTTAGGAACAATGCCTTTAAATTCCTTAGCGTCTTTAAGCTTGGCAGAAACAAAAGCTAAAGCGTTCGAATACTTGTCATCCTGTAAGTGGAATTCATAAGTTAGCTTTGCAATATCCAGTTTTGAAGGCGGAAGGTCCAAAGTTTTGATAGCTTGGGCAATTTCAACCGAGTCAAAAATCGAAATGGGCTTCTGAACAATTTTGCCGGCATAGTCGTGAAGATTTAAAATTTCACTTACGTTACGGTCAATTAGTTGGTTGCGGAAGAGTACAAGTTCGATGGACTTATCGTACCAAAGGTCGCTAATAATCTTAATAAATTCTACAGTGGCCTTACGGCGATCAGTTTGAAAAGACAGTTCTTTCTCATAAACGTCATCAAAACTCATAATGGTGGATTTTTTAAGGCTTCAAGCATAGGCTAGAGGCAGGTTAAAATTTTGCTGCAAAAGTAGGTATTTTCCTCGGTTTGAAGAAATATATTCGAATGGTAAATATAGATAGCTATTTAAAGAGGCTCATGGAATGAGAAAACTTTATTATGCGCCCCATTTTTTATCTTCCTTACATAGAGGGGAATAGAAAGAGCCGCTACAACAATGTATTCCAGCGGCTCTTTACTTCATGAGATAAAATGGAAATTTTAAATTGCGCGAATGTAATTTCTTTCGTTAAACGAAATCTCTACTATTACCTAAAGATAAAGGTATTCATACTTCCTTTAATGTCCATAAACGTCATTTTGATAGGTGTACGTCTATTGCGTTTGGACATGATGCGGGAGACATCGGTAATATCATTTACAACTTCATCATTAAGCTGGGTAATTATGATTCCTTCAAGTTTGTATTGTGCAATTTCCGGCGTAAGGGCTCGGGTTACCATAACTCCGTTTTTTAGGCCGCGATCTTTTAACTCGGCAGCGTTCATATTTTTAACCTCGATCCCCAAATCTTCGATGGTGGTTGTTTCCAACTTCACCAAAGTGACCGGGAGCGTCTTTTCACGTCCATTTCGCAATACAGTTACTTCTACAACATCATTTGGACGTTTTGAGCCTAAATATCCAGTCATATCAGAAAACTTTCTGATGTTGATACCGTCCATTTTTTTGATGATATCGCCTTCTTTTAGGCCAGCCTTGTCGGCACCGCTTCCTTTTTCAATACCGCCGATAAAAACACCTTGGGTTTCTTCAATTCCATATCTCTCTGTGAGTTGGGGACTAAGACTTCCAACTTGGATTCCGAGAATTCCACGTTGAACATTGCCATATTCCAAAATATCTTCAATCACTTTTCTGGCATTATTGGAAGGAACGGCAAAAGAATAACCTACATAGCTTCCCGTTTCGGAAGTAATAGCAGTATTGATTCCTATTAATTCCCCACGTGTATTTACGAGAGCGCCACCACTATTTCCACGGTTCACAGCGGCATCCGTCTGAATAAAAGATTGTGGACTTCCTTCAAACTGGTTCAGGTCTCGGGCTTTTGCACTGATAATTCCAGCGGTAACCGTAGAAGTTAGATTAAATGGATTCCCCACGGCCAATACCCATTCCCCGATCTTTACATTATTGGAATCTCCAAAAGGAACAAACGGAAAATCATTGTTCCCTTCTATTTTGAGAAGGGCAATATCGGTACCTGGATCGGTTCCAATTAATTCTGCAGTGAAGGTTCGATTATCGTTTAAGGTGACCTCCAAGTTTGAGGCGTTCGCTATAACGTGGTTATTAGTGATGATGTACCCATCTGGCGAGATTATTACACCGCTTCCACTTCCTATCATTGCACGGGGTTGACCGCCACCCTGAAAGTATTCAAAAATGTTGGTGGGTTGTCTGCTCACCGTAATATTTTTTACGTGAACTACTCCGTGCACTGTCATTTCGGCAGCAGCAGTAAAATCTGTATTCATTTCGGCAGCAACACCGGAGAAATTTGTAGGAATAAATTTAGACGTAGTTTGTGGAGCTATGGAAATAGTTTTTTCATCTTCAATTAGCTTGTAGCCTCCAAGAGTAATGGCACCGGCAAACAGCGCTACCAAGAGTAAACGGATAGTTTGTTTCATTTTATATAAGTTTTAAATATTTGGGACATATACCAGTTTATAATATAAAATCAATGTTTTAACTGAAATGGTTCACTAAATTAATAGAAGTAAAGAACCATCAACAAATTTAACAAGGCTAATACGAAAATAGTATGCCAAATTCCGTGATTTAACTTCTATTTAACTTCGCATGGTCCTCTCATCTAGAAGACGGATTTTATATATTTGCACGCTTATGGAATTCACTTTTTTTAAATATCAGGGTACGGGAAATGATTTTGTTCTTATCGATAACCGAAATGAACACTTTCCAAAAAACAATACTAAAATGGTAGCACAGATTTGCGACCGCCGTTTTGGGGTGGGTGCGGATGGGCTCATGCTTTTGGAAGAACATCCTACTGCAGATTTTAGAATGGTGTACTACAATAGCGATGGTAATTTAAGTACTATGTGTGGCAATGGCGGTCGATGTATGGTTCACTTCGCAAAATATTTGGGCATCATTTCGGATACGGCACGTTTTGAAGCTGTTGACGGATTTCATAACGCCACAATTGATGAAGATTGGGTGTCCTTGAGTATGAATGACGTAAGAGAAATAAAACTCTCTAAAGAGTATATTTTTCTAAACACCGGCTCCCCACATCACGTGAAAATGGTGTCTGCTCTTAAAGATTACGATGTATTTTCTGAAGGAAAAGATATTCGTAATAGGATTTATGGGAAGGAAGGTTCCAACATAAACTTTGTTGAGCAAGTAGAAGATTCGGTTTTTTCCGTAAGAACTTATGAACGTGGTGTGGAGGACGAAACGCTCTCCTGCGGTACAGGCGTTACGGCTGTTGCCTTGGCAATGTTTGAAACAGGGAAGACCGATAAAAACAACATAACCCTTAAAACACCGGGAGGTCAGTTGAATGTTCGTTTTGAGAAAGTAGGAGAAAGTTATAAAAATATATATTTGGAAGGTCCAGCGGAACAAGTATTTAAAGGAATATGGAAATGATAACATTAAAAGGTGATAGTATATATCTACGGGCTTTGGAACCATTTGATCTGGATTTTCTCTATGAACTTGAAAATGATGAAGCGCTATGGAATGTAGGGAATACGCTTACACCATTTTCGAGGTTTATTTTAAAAGAATATATTGACAACAGCTATCGCGACATTTTTGAGGTGAAACAACTGCGATTGGCAATTTGTAAAAATGACCATGAAGACGCCATTGGATTTATAGATTTATATGATTTCGATCCAAAAAACAAAAGAGTAGGCGTGGGGATTGTAATCTATCCAGACAAGGAAAAACAAAAGGGCTTTGCGTCTGAAGCTCTAAGACTTATAAGTATCTATGCGTTTGAAAGATTAAAAGTACAACAGGTATATGCCGGTATTACCGAAGATAATTTGGGAAGCATTAAGCTTTTTGAAAAAGTAGGTTTTGAAAGAAATGGCATTAAAAAAGATTGGACACTTTCTGAAGTTGGATTTAAGGATGAATATTTTTATCAACTGATGAACCCCTCGACCAACGCCACGCATTATTAACTCACCTCTAACATTCCAATAAAAATGTATATAAAGAAAATAATAGTGGCCGTAGTCCTGCTGGGGGCTATAGCAATGGGGGCTTTTGCCTGGTATGTTTATACTATGGCATTTTCTGAAAACACTGCATTTAATAATTCTGAAGCCCACGTTTTTATTCCCACAAATGCGAGCATGGCAGATGTGGTAGAAGAGATAGAACCTCTTGTGGATAATATTAATTCCTTTGTGGTTGTTGCAGATAAGAAACAGTATTCCTCCAACATAAAGCCTGGACATTATATCATTAAAAAGGGAATGTCCAATAATGATATTATAACCGCTTTACGTAGCCGGAATATCCCAGTAAATGTGAAATTCAACAATCAAGAAAGATTGGAGGATCTCGCGCAAAATGTTTCCAGTCAGATTGAAGCCGACAGCACATCTCTTATTCAGGCGTTCCGTGATCCTGAATTTCTAAAAGAAGTAGGATTAACCACAGACACTGCACTTTCTCTATATATTCCCAATACGTATGAGTTTTATTGGAACAGTTCGGCAAAAACCTTTCGCGATAAAATGCGTAAGGAATACGATAATTTTTGGAATGAAGGTCGCAAACAAAAAGCTGCAGCTCTGAATCTGAGTCGAGAAGAGGTTATGTCTTTGGCCGCCATTGTTCAAAAGGAAACTGCCAAAGTAGATGAACGCCCGAGAGTGGCGGGAGTGTATTTGAACCGCTTACGTGTTGGGATGCTCTTGCAGGCGGATCCAACGGTTATTTACGCCTTAAAAAAGGAGAGCGGGGATTATGATCAGATTATAAAAAGAGTGCTCTACGCCGACCTTGAGTTGGATTCTCCATATAATACCTATAGATATCCTGGTGTACCCCCGGGGCCTATTACCATGCCAGACATTTCTTCTATAGATGCAGTGTTAAATTCCGAAAAACACGATTATTATTATTTTGTTGCCGATGTTACCAATTTCGGGTATCATAAATTCGCCAAAAACCTTGCGCAGCACAACGCAAACAAGGCGGAATATGTGCGATGGGTAAACAAACAAGGTCTAAAAAGATAAATTGCACCTGTTAAAACCTTAAGAGCTAGCAGTTAAACTTCGTTAACCATACTTCTATTTTAAATCTCCTGTATTACTTTTATTACCGAATTGCGATCATAGAAAACTGATTTCCATTTGTCATTTCCATGATGAATGTGGCACTATACGTTCTTTGACATGAATTTCATACAACGTTGCGGACACTCGTTTGCCCTACGTTTGTTTGCTTCTAGGAGTTTATTTCGTCTCGCACAAAGCGATGGCGCGGTAATTATAATTTAAAACTAAGTAAAACATGACGAAACGTTTTATGAAATTGTCTGCGCTGCTGGTCCTTATGTGTTTTATCATAATGGCATTCTCTGCAAAGAAAGAGAGTAACAGCAGTTCTATATTCGCTACAGACATTGTAGGAGATGTTGCCCATGTTCCTTACGAATATGAAGTGAATATGAATTCCCGAAAAGGTGTTCCCTTTCTTGGGAAGTCGTTCTCGGGTTTCTGTTATGATCTCGGCTTTAGCGAAAGCAGTGGAAATTACAGAGCTGTGAACAGGTTGGGTTATTTGGGCAAATATCAATTTGGTCGATCCACTCTTCGTTGGGTTGGAATTAACAATAGCTCTCGATTTTTAAATTCGCCTGCGTTACAGGAGAAAGCCTTTAAAGCTTTAATCTCCAAAAACAAATGGGTATTGAGAGATTATATTGATAATTATGTTGGTCAATATATCAATGGTATAAAAATAACCGAATCGGGCCTTGTGGCCGCAGCACATTTGGGAGGAGCCGGAAATGTAATAAAGTTTCTGGACAGCCAAGGAGCAATCGTATTTGAAGATGCGAATCGTGTACCAATAACAAGTTATATGAAGCGCTTTATAGACTACGATGTTTCAGGAATTCTTCCCGACAACAACGCCAGAGCGACATTATAATTATTAGGGAAAACCAGGTTGACAAGCCTGGTTTTTTATTTGCATTTATTTAACATGTTCAAAATCAGATTTTTAAAAATATGCTTATATTTGCCATCCGAAATGAAGTTGTATTTATACAGCCGAAATTTTAAAAATAATGAATATAAGAGTTTATCTTTTTCCAATTTTACTTGTTGTTGCAATAGTTGTAGGGACAGGTTTCATGTCAAAAAAGGATTCTGATTTTTCCGCATTCAGTACCCATGGAATGGATTTGAATTTTCACGTTCCCAGCGAATCTGAAATTCTACCACTGCCAGAGATGGTTATTCCAAAATATCGGCTTTTTCTCGGGAAAACCTACGTTGGCTTTAAAGAAGCATTAGGATTTAAAGAATCTAGAGGATATTACGATGTTGTAAACGATTACGGGTACATGGGAAAATATCAATTTTCCCGCTCCACTCTTCACATGATGGGTTTTAGAAATACGGATAACTTTCTGTATGATACCCGTCTGCAAGAAGAAGCGTTCTTAGCCTATGTATCCTTGAACAAATGGATACTGCGCAGAGATATAAAAAATTACGTTGGTAAAACCATAGGTGGTGTTCAGGTTACTGAATCTGGAATACTGGCTGCGGCGCATCTTGCCGGCCCTGGGAATGTAAAGAAGTTTCTTAGAAGTAGTGGGGATTACCGTTTTGAAGATGCCAATGGTACCTCGGTTCGCTACTATATGAAGAAATTTTCAGATTATGATACTTCCCATATCGTGCCAAGCAAAAAAAGAAGATCGAGTTAATTTATTTCCTAGGAAATAATACTATTAGGATCGATTTTTAACTGAAAAATCACGCATGAATTATAAATAAGGTGGGTCTTTTATGAAGGTCCACCTTTGTTTTTTTCCATTGGTCTACGGTGGCAGTTCTAATATATTCTGTGGGCAAAGTGATATCGCAAGCCACGCATATTCGCGTTTGAGGGTTTAGTGTGTCTGTCAAGCTTTGCAGCATTTGATTGTTTCTGTAAGGCGTCTCAATAAACAATTGAGATTGATCAAAATCCTTTGATAATTTTTCAAGACGCTTCAGTTCCGATTTCCGTTCTTTTTTATCGATGGGCAGGTATCCATTAAAAGTAAAGTTCTGACCATTAAACCCACTTGCCATCATTCCAAGCAAAATGGACGAAGGACCGACCATTGGAATCACTTTAATTCCTTTGTCATGAGCAAGTTGAACCACTCGCGCTCCGGGATCTGCAATTCCTGGGCATCCCGCATCACTTATTACGCCAACGTCTATTCCCTGTAAACAGGGGTTAAGCATGGCGGGAATTTCCGCAGCATCGGTAAATTTATTTATTTCCTGAAATTTTAGGGTTGGTTGTGGTTTTTCGGGTACAGCAGACTTTATAAACCTACGTGCATCCTTTTCATGTTCCACAATATAAGTATCGATTCTTTCAATGGCTTTTAAAACTGAAACAGGAAGAACAATAGAGGGGGCAATATCGCCGAGAGGGCAGGGGATGAGGTAAAGTTTTCCTTTTAAATTATTCATTACTTTTTAATGTATTATCATTTTTTTGGTGAGACTTTGACCTTGTGGTGAAAACACTTGGACAAAATAAATTCCAGCTTCCAAATTGGATATAGGAATTTGTTTTTCATTAGTGGATATGCCAACTTCAAAAAATACTATCCTTCCTCTTGAATCTATAACCTGAATCTTATTAATAGAGTCTTTTTTGGTAACCAAAGAAATATATTCTGAAGCTGGATTGGGAAACATCTGGAAATCTTCGTCGAAATTAAAATTATCTGTGCCAATCACATCTCCGCCAGTAATTTTATAGATTTTTCCACCGTTTATATCAACAACGAAAAGCTCTTTGTTTACATCTTCTCCGAATGATACCCACATGCCAGGATATGTTCCATGATTGACCAATGTGCCATTGCCGTTAACGGTTCCAATCATGCCACTACAATAGTCGGCAAAGAAATAAAGACCTTGGAGATCGGCATACGTTGAACCACGGTAAACATATCCGCCAGAAATAGAGCAATTTCCGTCGGTATGCTCGTATTCAGCAAATGGGAAGGTAATTTCTGCTTGATCTGGACAGTCGTCTGTGTTAAAAGGCAAATTTCCTTCATAACAACGCCAACCATAGTTCACTCCGCCTTCACTAATGGGTTGCCTGTTAATTTCCTCTATTTGCGTTTGGCCTACATCGACAATCCACAGATTGTTGTCTACTTCATCAAAAGAGAATCGCCATGGATTTCGTAGTCCGAATGCCCAAATCTCCGGACGCGTATTCTGGACGCCAACAAATGGATTATCTGCAGGAATGCCGTAGTTATTGCCGTTAGAAAAATTGTCAACATCTAAACGAAGAATTTTGCCCAATAACAGATTTAGATTTTGGGCGTTGTTGTTGACATCGCCACTTTCGCCACCATCTCCAGAGGAGATATAAAGAAATCCATCTGGACCAAAAGCCATTGCGCCGCCGTTGTGGTTTGCGCGAGGTTGATTATATCCAATTATTTCCAATTCAGAATCGGGATTGGCTAGCTCTGGATTCTCAGAATCAACAGTAAAACGAGACACTTGCGTGTTGCCGTTGATCTTAGTATAGTTCACAAAGAAATATCCGTTATCGGAATAATTGGGATGGAAGGCCAAGCCAAGCAACCCGCGTTCATTCCCTTCTGAAATTTTATCGGAAATATCCAAAAATGGATTTGTGTTAACAGTTCCGTCTTCTTGAATCACTTTTATTAGGCCGCCCTGTTCTACAATAAAAAGCCTAGAATCTCCGGAATTTTGTAGATTTAATGGTCTGTTGAATCCATCCTGGAACAATTCAATATTTACCTCTTGCGCGAAAAAAGAGCTGCATAGCGTAAAAACAAATAGAAAAATAAGGATAGGTTTCATTGCCAAATGATTTGTATCGGTTCACTAAAATAAGGAATTTGGCAGGAAGAGCGCCTTAAAATTGGGCAGCAATCTTTTCGCAGGCTTCATCCAGCATTTTATATACGCTATCAAAGCCACTGTTGCCTCCATAATAAGGATCTGGAACATCAACGTTTTCGCCTGGGAAAATTTCATCAAGAATAAGTTTTACTTTTTTCCTGTGCTCATCGTTTTTCGCCAGTGCTAAGACGTTTTCTTTATTGGAATTATCCATCACATAAATGAGATCGAATTCATCGAAATCCTTGCTAGTGAAATGTCTCCCCCGTTGGTCCGTGATGTCTATATTATGTTTTTCAGCAATCTTAATACTTCGATCATCAGGAAGTTGGCCCACGTGCCAATCTCCAGTACCCGCAGATGCCACCTCAACTTTTGAAGGATCGATTTTGGATTTCAGGATTCCTTCCGCGAGGGGAGAACGGCAAATATTGCCGAGACAAATCATTAGTACCTTTTGCTTTTTCAAAATACTTTAATTTAAAACTGAGTTGAAAAATAAACTCAAGAAGTTAATTTAATAACTTCAAAGATAAGGCATTAAGTGGCCTTCCTAAAATAATTGATACATGTAAATCCGAGGTAAATATTGTTCTTTAAAGCGTAAGTTTTTTGTTCAGATCTTCTACGTATTTCCGGAATTGCTTATCTGTGGAAGATAAATTATCTACCGTTTTACAAGCGTGCAATACTGTAGCGTGATCACGCTGACCAATCTGTGAACCAATGGATGCTAATGATGCCTTGGTATATTTTTTTGCAAAGAACATGGCAAGCTGACGGGCTTGTACAATATGTCTTTTTCTGGTCTTAGATTGCAAAGTGTCCACATCCATTTGGAAATAATCACTCACAACTTTTTGGATATAGTCTATGGAAACTTCGCGTTTTGTATGTTTCACATAATTGTCAACAATTTTTCTCGCAAGCTCTATGGTAATCTCCTTCTTATTGAAAGATGAGTGTGCAATCAATGAGATTATTGCGCCTTCTAATTCACGGATATTGGTCTTAATATTATTGGCCAAAAACTCGACAATGTCATCTGGCATTTCCACGCCATCACGATAAAGTTTGTTTTTGATAATGGCAACCCGCGTGTCATAATCTGGATGGTTGAGCTCGGCAGATAGTCCCCACTTAAATCGGGAAAGCAAACGCTGCTCAATATCTATCATGTCCACCGGCGCTTTATCGCTGGTTAGGATAACCTGTTTTCCGTTTTGGTGCAGATGGTTAAAGATGTGGAAAAACACATCTTGGGTGCCTGCTTTTCCAGAAAATAATTGAATATCATCAACAATCAACACATCCATAATCTGGTAAAAATGGATAAAGTCGTTTCTGTTGTTCTTTCTTACGGATTCTATATATTGTTGGGTAAATTTTTCGGCAGAAATATATAGCACTGTTTTTTCTGGATATTTATCTTTAATATCCACCCCAATAGCATGCGCTAAATGTGTTTTTCCAAGCCCTACACCTCCAAAGATCAGCAAAGGGTTAAATGAAGTTCCTCCGGGTTTATTTGCAACTGCCAGTCCTGCTGAACGCGCCAGTCTGTTTGAATCACCTTCCAAAAAATTCTCAAAGTTGTAATTCGGGTTCAATTGTGATTCAATCTTGACATTTCGAATGCCAGGAATAACAAATGGATTTTTGAGTTCGGGGCTTTTATTTTTTAAGGGTACATCCACCTCTTGCGACCTAAGACTGCTTCGGTTGGCGCTTGGTATTTTTTCGGTAAACGGAAGTTTATTGCCGTAGGTGTTTTCCATACGGATGATATAGACCAATTTTGCCGTAGGTCCCAACTCCTTTGTAAGAGCTACTTTAAGAATTTTAACGTAGTGTTCCTCAAGCCATTCGTAAAAGAATTTACTTGGAACCTGGATGCTAAGAGCGTTGTCTGATAGTTTCACCGCCTTAATTGGTTCGAACCAAGTCTTGTATGCCTGAGAAGTGATATTATCCCCAATAAAAGCCAAACAATTGTTCCAAACCGATTCCGCAGTTCTGCTCATAGTTGTAATTATATTTTTTCTGTTTTTTAAAAAAGTTGTGGTCAAAAAATGGGGATTGTAGTCAATTCCGGGCCATTTTCTAACTGTGCAAATATGTGAACAAAAAAGTTATAAAAAAAACCCTACTAGGGTTGAATAAGTCGTTTTTTATGCCCATACTTCCTATTCGTAAAACTACGAAAAATCTACCTTTAATAATCATAAAGTTTTGAAGAATACTCTTACAAAAATCCGAGTCCGATATGGTGAAACAGACCAAATGGGAGTGGTCTATTACGGCAACTATGCCCAGTATTTAGAGCAGGGAAGGACGGAATGGCTACGCGAACTAGGGTTTTCATACAAGTGGATGGAAGCCAACGACGTGCAGCTTCCTGTAGTGCATTTTAGCATAGATTATAAGCTCCCAGCGCGCTATGACGACCTAATAATTGTCAAGACAAGTTTGAAGAAACTTCCTTCGGTAAAAATTGAATTTTACTACGAAATTTATAATGAATCCAAACAACTTTTGGCCACTGCCACAACTATCTTGGTGTTCATAAATAGCAAGACAAAAAAATTGATAAAAGCACCAGATTATTTGATCGAAAAGTTGAAGGATCCTTCCTAAATATGTTAATAAGGGTATTTACGCTTCGGGATTATTTTCTTTTAAGGAATTTGGATCTATAATATCCACTTTGTACGTGTTTTCAAAGATATTGAATATCCTTTCGGCTTCTTTTTTACGAACGGAAATTTCGAACTCGCAGTTCAGTTCCATTTTTTGATTGACGATGTTGAGGTCTTCATCTTTTACGATCCGCATAACGGTATTCAATTCTGGGTATTCAAATTTCAGAATAAAGGTTTCGTCAATTGTTTTTTCATAAATCTTGCTCGCCTCCAAAGCCATCTGAGCAGTGGTTTTATATGCCTGCACCAGGCCGCCCACACCAAGTTTGGTCCCGCCGAAATAACGTACAACTACAACTAGAATATTTGTGACTTCAAAAGACTGAAGTTGGCCGTAAATTGGCATACCCGCACTATTTGAGGGTTCGCCATCGTCGTTGGCGCGGTAGTGCTCGTAGCTTTTGCCCATTTGCCAAGCGTAGCACCAATGTCTGGCACTGTGGTGTTGCTTTCTTAGGGCGTCTAGATGCTCTTTTATTTGGTCTTCTGAAGTGACGGGAAAGGCATAACCAAAAAATTTACTGGCTTTTTCCTTGTAAAGCACTTCTTCTGAAGGTGTTAATATAGTTTTATATAGATCCTTTTCGTTATCCAAATTTGTTATTTTTAATATTATTTCACGATTTCAATCACGAACTAGGGTTTTTAAAAATCTTTAAGTTGTCTTCCTTAAACCTCTGTTCGGCCATGAAATTTCCTGTTATTTGGGGGGATTCTATTCCTTGGCCAAATGTTGTGTTCCCTGAAAAAATATACGCTTCATCCCACAGGTTTTCGTCAATAAATGTTTGAATAGTTTTCGCGCCGCCTTCTATAATAAGGGATTGGATTCCTCTTATATATAGCGTTTCGCAGATTTGGGTAGCAACATTCTCTGTGAAATCTATTTCTATATATTGATAAAGATCATCTGGATGATAGGTAAGGGGAGCATGCTTTACTAGGTTTAAGTTTTTCACATAAACTATGGTCCTGACCTCTCCGTCCTGAACAATTGATTTTGGGGGAAGTTTAAAACTTCCATCGATTATAACCCTTGTTGGATTGTTTCCCGCCCAATATCGTGTGGTCAAAGATGGGTTGTCCTGCAATACGGTGTTGATGCCCACCAATATGGCCATTTCCTCGCCACGCATTTTATGCGCTAATTGGCGTGAATATTCATTGGTGATCCAAACAGGTTTAATTTCTGTCCGTGTTCCCGATTTTGGAGCAATAAAATGATCCAGTGTTTCGGCCCATTTCAGAAAAATATAAGGTCTTTTCTTTTGATGAAAGGTGAAGAACCGTTTATTCAATTCAATGCAGTCATCTTCAAGAACGCCATATTGAACTGTGCAACCTGCGTCCAAGAGCTTTTTTACTCCTTTCCCAGCAACTTTTGGATTGGGATCCAAGCTGCCGATAACTACGTTTTTAATTCCCGATTCAATAATCAAATCTGCACAAGGCGGAGTTTTTCCGAAATGATTACAGGGTTCCAAACTCACGTAAATGGTAGCTTTTTTCAGTATATTTTTATCCTGAACATTTGAAATAGCGTTGACCTCAGCATGGGGGCTCCCGGTTTTATAGTGCCATCCTTCCCCAATAATTTTATCATCGGCAACAATAACACTTCCCACTAAAGGATTTGGATAAGTGGTTCCCAAACCATTTTTAGCGAGTTGGATGCACCGTAGCATATATTTTTCTTGTAGAATTTTCATAAACGTAAAAATACGAGGATTAAATTAAATGTGCTTTAAGACCCTCTAATTTTGCCAATAATTACTCGATTTAAAATTTCCTGAATAAAAGATTTATCTATAAACAGGATAGCTGTTCAGTAATTCTTGAAGAATGAGATACTTAAAAGTTTACTTTATAAAATCTACCAATTGGCTTAGAGCGTCTTCGGCGGCATCTTCATCATATTTCAATAAATAGATTTTTTTACTGATAAAGGGGATGTATCTAAAGTATTTTCCTTTCTCCATACTCGCTACATCAAAACCATGATACGCGTCATCATAAACCTTGATGGTTACATTTTCGGCCACCATATATTTCAAAATATCGTCAAGTTTTATGATGCGGTCACTTCCTCCGGTAAGTACCAAGACAGGAATTTTCGGTTGAAGCTGGATGTTATACCGGTTGGCCGGATAAAAAAGTGCAATGGATTTTATATGGAGAGAATCCAATAATTCCTGATTGTTTGCCAATGGAACAATCCCAAGGCCGGCGCGAGACCAACCTACAATGCTCCCTTTTGAGGATGTATCTATGTATTGTTTTTGAGAGGCCCATCTTAGGGCTTGATCCAAAGCCCATAAAATTTGAGCTGGTTCTTCCTCCTTTACTTTCCGTTTGGACGCTTTATATGCAGCGACATTATCGACCAATAACACCGAAATTCCAACTTCATTCAATCTTTTCGCAACTTCATAATAATGGGTTGTATCCTTAAATATGCGAAGCCCACCAGTTCCCGGAAGGAAAACGGCCCATTTTGATGCATTGAAATCCTTCGCTTTTTGAAAGTGGAAAAAATCCTCCATCTTAGCGTCCTTCGGCACTTTTTGCATAGGGATACAACTTGTGAAGAGGGAGAAAATAAGGACTAGTTTTATGAAGGTTTTCATTGTAGTTTCTTTTAATTCAAAATCGTTCCATCTTCAGTTTCAGTGCTTTTCACATATTAGACCCCGAGAAGATCAAGAAATTTCAACCCAAAAATAAAGGCCCCTTGATTACCACCATCATAATAGGATTTAACGTAGTCTAGGCGTAGGAATCTAAACTTTCCTATTCCAAGATTATCCAACCCTATTGAAAATTCCGAATAAGGCTTATTTCCTTCAGTACTTAGAAAATGGGCGCCAGCGACCAAATTAAAATTCAATTGGTTGATACCGGGAATCTTTCCTAAAATCCATCCTCTAAAATCATGTTCCAAATGTCCTTCAAAATAGCTTTTGTTAGTGCTAAAGTTGTAGTAGGGCATGAGGTTAAAAACATTGGTGTAGTTAGGCGCGGTCCCCACACGAGTTTGGTTTCCGTTGAAATGCTTAAAATCCACAAACGAAATTCCTTCCCCATTGGCAAACGTTCCTCCTTTTAAGTTGTAGAAAAACTCTCCTTTATTTCCTAAGGAAATGGATTGGTTTAAACTTCCTTCAAATTGTGTATAATCATAATGACTCTCGGTAGGAGCTGCTCCATTTTCTATATATAGGTTTAAGGTAGGGTATTTGTTATCGCCAATATTGAATTTCATATCCGGATTCGAAAAGTATTTTTGAGCAAAATTGATGCGTGCCCTAAGTTTCGTCTTTACAATATTATGTTCCGTAATTGCTGCATTTTCGAAATCGTTTGGCGCTACAGGATTATTGCTGGTATAGCTTATATCTTCATTCGGAATCATGACATAATCGGTATTGTTGAATAAGGGTTTGCGGTTTTCATAGCCTACATTGGCATACAGATGAAGACCGTTGAAAACTTCTTGACTATATCCCAATCGACCATAATTGAGCTCATACAGCTTCATGTAGTTTCTTTCGAAGAAAAGTGTAGCAACAGAATTGATCAGGGGCGATATTGGTTCGGTCGCGTTAAATTGTGAAACCTTGCTCCCGCCCATAATCCAAACCTGGAGTTTGTCTTTCCAATTGTAATTTCTCAGGATGTATCCATCAAAACGCAGTCTGTCCTCTGCGATTCCGTAGTCTGCATTTATCGCTGCTGAGAGAAGGTTGGTCTGGTTATCGTCATACCATTTTCTAAAATACAATCCAGCTTTACTGTTCCAGCCTTGAACGGTATTGAAATTGATTTTCTTTAGTGGACCGTCATATCCAACCGACCATTTTTCAAAGGAATTTTTATAGGTATAACCAAGGAGAGGCGCCATAATTCCGAATTTATTCGATTTGGCATCCAATGAATCCAAATAAGGTTTAGAGCGCCGAAGAACCTGCAAGCTATCTCGTCTCAGATAGTCTTTAAGTTCTTCATTGGTCAATGGAACTGGACGGACGCCTTTCCAAAAAAGGCTGTCTTTTTTATTGGCGCCGTCTCTAAACGAAATGACTTCGTTAGTAAAACTCTTCTTTGTAAACTCGGGTTTGAAATCATAATTGGAATATACAGCTATAAATCGGCCGTCGCCTTCCATTCCAAAAAGACCAAAGCCAAAATCGATGGTCTGGGATATTTTTACCCAGAAATCATGATCAGTATCATGTTTGTAATTTTGTTTTACGGTCAGTTTACTAACAAATGGAATCTGTATAGCGGCGCCGGTGGTGGATAGTTCAACCCCGTAAAGTTGCCAGTCTTCTTCCACAATATAGATGTACCCATGCCACACTCTATCTTTTGGACGGCGCGGAATTACTTTGATCTTGTTGATCAATTTAGGTCCTTCATAAAAAACACCATCCAATTTATATGTATAATAACCCATTGCATTGTTCGCGATAGGGGAGACGAGCGGGGCATTAAATTCCAATGAGTTTTCGTAGAAAGAAAGATTTGCGCTTTGGGCACTGTTGAAACTAAATCCGTTGTCATTCCCACTTACCTTGCTTGCAATTATTTTCTCTGTGAATTTATCTGGCTTTTGATATGCTATTTCCGAAATGGTTTCGGACAGATAAACAATTCCTGAACGGGTAGAATCTAATGCACCTTCAAAATCTCCTACTTCTTGTCCGAATATTTTTTCTGGGATGTCCTTTACTTGCCATAAGCCTCGAGAATAGAAATCGGCGGTATATTCGCTCAACTTTTCAATATTTTCCTTTCGTTGTGCAATGGTTTTCCGGATGATGCGATAGGCAGGGTCTTCTTTATTGTCCAAAACCACGGCATCCAAACTGGTCGTTTCTTCAACCATAGAAACATTCAGGATATGTGGGAAGGAAGTAGGTGATATCGTTTTAGTAACCGATTTATAACCCAAAAATTGGTAGATGATTTGGTATTCTCCTTGTTGGTTAATATTTAAGGAATAATTTCCGTCGTCATTGGAGGTAGTTCCCGTATAGCTGTTTTTGAGGTAAATGTTGACATAGGATAAAGGTTCGCCGTTGGAATCGGTTACTTTGCCAACAATTTGTGCTGTGAGGTTTGCCGAAACCAGAATAAAAAGCAAAAGAATTTTCTTCAAGATGGATAGTTTTTGATCGTTTTAAAAATAGGTAAAATCCTAAGATTAAGATAGGGGAACTCTAAAGAAAGTATTCTTATGGTATTGTAATACGCGGAAGTACAATTAAAATTTATTTAATGCCTTCTTTCTCACGTTCCTTTTTGCGATTGTAATAGCTTTGGCGAAAATTGCGTTCCTTTCTGGCGCGTTGTTGTTTTGTATTTCGCTTGTTCCAATAATATAAAATGGCTAGAAGAACAATGGCGCCGATTATTAAAACAATGGGATTGGAAAAATCGAAGTTCATAAGAGGTTTCAATTAATTATTGCGGAAATGCAAATTAATAAATATATCCATAATCCAGTTTTGAAATTCGGAACGAAGGAATTAGTGCGGCCTTAATTATTTGGAATAGGGAATTCCAGGATTTTATTTTTACAATTAATCTCTATAAAAGGTTTTCTTCGACCATTCCTTTTTTAGTGTCGCTTTCCACCATTCCATCACGAAGACGGATGATTCTATGGGCATTTTCGGCAATTTCTTCTTCGTGCGTAACAAGGATAACGGTATTGCCGGCTTGATGGATTTGGTTGAAAAGCTTCATAATCTCCAATGAAGTTTTAGAATCGAGGTTCCCGGTAGGTTCATCGGCAAGTATAATTGAAGGATTGTTAACCAAGGCGCGGCCTACGGCTACACGTTGGCGCTGTCCTCCCGAAAGTTGGTTGGGTTTATGATCCATTCGGTCTGCCAGTCCTACATTGGTCAAAACCTCTTTAGCTCTTTCGGTACGGTCTTTTTTAGATGCGCCAGCATAGATCATGGGAAGGGCTACATTTTCCAACGCAGTAGTTCGAGGAAGGAGATTAAACGTCTGAAATACAAATCCGATTTCTTTATTCCGAATTTCCGCAAGCTCATTGTCAGTCATATTGCTAACGTCCTTTCCGTTCAATTCATAACTGCCAGAGGTTGGGGTGTCCAAACAGCCCAAAAGGTTCATCAAAGTAGATTTTCCCGAACCTGAAGGCCCCATTAATGCAACGTATTCACCACGTTCAATATCCAGATTTATTCCTTTTAGAACTTTTACCACCTCATTTCCCAGCGGAAAATCGCGTGTGATATTTCTGATCTTAATTACTAAACTCATAGATATAAATGGTTTCTGAACAATGAAAATACTTACGAATATAATATATGACGCAAATATAGGGTTCGTGTTACAAAGCAGTAAGTCCTGACCGCAAAAGCTTAAGTGGAAATGACTTTTAAATTTCCCCTAAACTCCTAAAATTTAAACTAAATTAAAGTCTGATCACAAAATGTTGTTTCCGCTGTTCTACGCGGAAGAAAACTATGCCCCATTGAAAAGTGTCGATGCTTACGGTTACTTTTTCATGATCGATAATTTTCTGCCAAGTCTCGGTCATGCTTTCGCTCCAATAGATATCGTCAAAAATTATTACGGAATCGTTGTGTACGTGTTCGATCAATGAATTGAAATAGGAAAGGGTTCGGTCCCCATTGTGGTCGCCATCTATGAATATTAGATCATATTTTTCTGAATTGCCTTCTGACAGAAATTCCAAAAAGGTCTTTTTGTAAGTGGTAATATTTTTAAGATTGAATTTTTCAAAATATTCTTCCGCTTTTCTAAGTGTAACGGGGCAACCTTCCACGGTATCTACCAGGGCATATTCATTGGATAGGGCGAGCGCGACACTTCCTTGCCCTAAGGATGTTCCGAACTCCAGAATATTCTCGCATTCCAGATAGGAAGCCAACCGAAAAAGTAGTTTCTGACGTTTTTTTGTCAACCCTGCCACCTTCGCTATTTCCGAAACCTTTCTCGAGTTTCCCTTGAAAATTCTAGAACCTTCACCAAAGTCGGTCATTTTGATCAGGGAAGTATCCATCCGTAACGTTTTTCTATAGGATTTCAAGATGGAATATTCAGGATATTTCTTTTTATCATTAAAGCATAGGGTTATCAAATTATAAACAAAAGGCGAATGGACGCCATGTTTATTTTTTGAGAGCCGAATAAATTTGATATAACTCTTTGCTTGGTGGATCATAGTTCCGAAGGGCGGTTGTTGTTTCGTTTACTGTTATCGGATATTTGATTCAGGTTAAATTTTTAACTTTCTTCCATCTTCGCAGAAAGCTCGAACCAGCGCTCTGTTTTCTCCTCAATTTTCTGGATGATTTCTTGTAATTTAATGGATTGCTTGTCTATTTCTTCTCCATCCCAACCTTCTGTAGCGAATTTATTTTGAAGGATTTCACGTGATTCTTCCAGTTTCGCGATTTCCTTTTCAATATTTTGATATTCTTTCTGCTCGTTATAATTCAATTTAACCTTAGGCTTTTCCTCTTTTTTTTCGGTTTTGGCTTTTGGAGCATTGGAGGCTTCTCTTTTTTCTGCTATTTGACTGTCTTCATATATCCTGAAATCACTATAATTTCCAGGGAAATCTTCCACTTCTGCATTCCCTCTAAAAACAAAAAGGTGGTCCACAATCTTATCCATAAAATACCTGTCGTGAGATACTACCAAGAGACAACCAGGAAAGTCCAACAGAAAACTTTCCAAGACGTTCAAGGTTACAATATCTAGATCGTTTGTAGGCTCATCGAGAATGAGGAAGTTGGGATTTTTAATTAAAATGGTACACAAATACAATCTTTTCCGTTCACCACCGCTGAGTTTTTCTACAAAATCGTATTGCTTTTTACGGTCGAAAAGAAAGCGTTCCAGAAGTTGTGAAGCGGATATCGATTTTCCTTTCTTTAGAGGAATATGATCTCCATATTCACGAATTACGTCTATTACTTTTTGGCCTTCCTTGATTTTCATACCTCCTTGGGTATAATAGCCAAACTGTACAGTATCGCCGATTATAACCTTACCAGAATCGGGTTGAATGGCGCCTGATATAATATTCAGGAAGGTAGATTTGCCCGTTCCGTTTTTTCCAATAATTCCTATACGTTCCCCTCGAATGAAATGGTATTCGAATTTATCCAAAATGGTCTTGTCGCCAAAAGACTTGGTAACATTATGAAGCTCAACTACTTTGGTTCCCATGCGTTCCATGTGGATTTCCAGTTGAACTTCGTGGTCATTTCGTCGTTGGCTGGCGCGATCTTTTATTTCATGAAAATCTTCAATTCTGCTCTTACTTTTAGTGGTCCTCGCTTTTGGTTGCCTTCGCATCCAATCCAATTCCTTTTTAAAGAGTTGCTTTGCTTTCGCAGTTTCGGAAGCTTCATTCTCAATTCTTGCATCTCTTTTTTCGAGATAATAGCTATAATTACCCTTATAGCTATAAAGTTGTCCTTCGTCAAGTTCTACAATTTCATTGCATACACGTTCCAAAAAGTAGCGGTCGTGCGTAACCATAAACAATGTAAAATTTTCCTTTGCAAATAAATTTTCCAACCACTCGATCATCTCCAAATCCAAATGGTTGGTAGGTTCATCCATGATCAATAGATCTGGCTTAGTGAGCAATGCATTGGCAAGAGCTAGACGTTTTTTCTGTCCCCCACTAAGATTTGAAACCTTTTGATGCATGTCTTCCAGTTTCAATTGAAAAAGAATCTGCTTATAGCGTGTTTCAAAATCCCAAGCGTTGTGTGCATCCATGTCATCAAACGCTTTTTGCATGGCATCGCCATCATTAGGATTCTCAATGGCATGCTCGTACGCCTCAATTATTTTTAAAATTGGATTGTCTGATGAAAAGATAGTCTGCTCAACTGTTAGATTAGGATCCAGATCCGGTTCTTGCGGAAGGTACGCTGTTTTTAATCCTTTTCTGTAGGTAACAATCCCAGTATCTGCAGTGTCGTTTCCTGCAATAATGTTCAATAAGGATGTTTTGCCCGTTCCATTTTTTGCTACGAAGCCAATTTTTTGCCCTTCATTAATTCCGAAGGATATACCTTCGAAAAGCATTCGCATGCCGAAGGATTTTGATATATTTTCTACTGAAAGATAATTCACTTTTTATATTTTGTGCAAAAGTAATGAATTTGCCGATGGTGCGAAGCATTTGTTATACGTTGATTCATAAAGAGTTTAAGCGCAATCAGCCTTTGAACTTTGAGCGGTTTATATAAGGAAAATCCTGTTTTGATGGATTATCTTAAGCATTCCAACAAATTTACCTGATGTAGTGACTGGGTATTTTGTTCCCTTCCTTAGAAATTTGATTTTAAAGTTCCGAAAAACGTCCATTAAATATGCACTTAACAAACTCCATTCTTTTAAAGGGCATTCGGCTTAAAGTTGTTATTTTTACAAATTGAAAAAATTTATCTGAAAAAATTATCATGAGCGATTCTATAGAAAGAGTAAAGTGTTTGATTATTGGCTCTGGACCAGCTGGATATACGGCTGCGATCTATGCCGCACGCGCCGATTTGAAGCCTGTTTTATATACGGGCATGGAACCTGGAGGACAGTTAACAACAACTACGGAAGTAGATAATTTCCCAGGATATCCTGACGGAATTGATGGACCTACGATGATGATCCAATTGCAGCAGCAAGCCGAACGTTTTGGAACTCAGGTCCGTATAGGTATGGTGACCGAAGTTGAATTTAGCGAAGAGATTGGCGGTTTGCACAAAATTGTTGTGGACAATGTTACCAAACTTGAAGCAGAAACAGTGATAATCTCAACTGGCGCAACAGCAAAATATTTAGGCTTACCCAGTGAACAAAAACTTAGGGGCGGAGGAGTATCTGCATGTGCCGTTTGTGATGGATTTTTCTATAAAGGTCAAGATGTAGCAATCGTTGGAGCTGGAGATACTGCCGCCGAAGAAGCTACTTACCTCGCAAATCTTTGTAATAAAGTAACCATGTTGGTTCGTAAGGATTATATGCGGGCTTCAAAAGCAATGCAACACCGAGTTACAAGTACTAAAAACATTGAAGTCCTTTACAATAGTGAAGTAGATGAAGTTTTGGGCGATCAAGTTGTTGAAGGGTTAAGAATAAAAAATAACGAAACTGGTGAAACGAGTGAAATAGCGATAACAGGTCTGTTTATAGCTATTGGACATAAGCCCAATACCGAAATCTTCCGTGGCCAATTGGATATGGATGAGACAGGATATATTATTACGAAAGGGAAAAATACCAAGACTAATAGACCCGGCGTTTTTGCTAGTGGAGATGTTCAGGACAGCGAATATCGTCAAGCCGTAACAGCTGCCGGTACTGGTTGTATGGCAGCATTGGATGCGGAAAGATATTTAGCCACGGTTGAAACAGAAGTTACTGCCTAATTTATATTGAAGAGTAATCTGGCATTCTTAAATAAGAAAAGCATTGTCCCAACTGGAATTAGATCTGTTCAATGATCATTCTGTTGTGACAATCTTTTTTGGGTAAGGTTTTATCTAAATTTTGGTGAACACCAGAAGATCTGTATTTTCCGGAATGTCTCCTACATCTGAGAGTTCAACCTGAGAATTGGTTACAGAAACGATTTTCCAATCATCATTGATCTGATCAAAAGGGGTAACATCATTAAACTCCAAAATCAGTTGTTCTCCTTGTTGGGAGGTACTTTTATAGGCCCAGATTCCAATTTCTGAAAACAGGTCGGTTTGAGAAACTACTGTCCCATCTTCATCAAATGTGAAAATAAAACTTTCAAAAGCCTCAGTGTGGTCCTCATTGCCGTCAATAAGTGTGGTTACTTTCCAAGTTCCTTGAGGAAGTACGCTAGAAATACGTTCAAATTCATTGGTAATTACATCGCCCGCATCATCATCAGAACTACACGAGGCAAGTATTATTACGGAAAATAGTAATATGAGCTTTTTCATAATTTTTATTTCTTTCCAAGGTCGGGTATTTCAAGCTAAGCGCTCTTAAAAAAAATATAAATAGTCAGGATTATAGAATATTATATGAAAGCATTAAGTGAAATTTAAGATAGGTTATCGTTTTTTCACATTGCCCGAGCTGCTTTTATGGGCATTTGCAATATTTGGGTTCCCATAATAATTTACTTGTGCGCCACTGCTAGCGTGGGCCTCAACATTTTCCTTCACATTCACATCTATTTCAGCACCGCTCGATGCTTTTGCTATACAATTTATTACTGCAAGATTTTTGGCATTTATTTCACTTCCGCTGGATGCTTGGGCGGTAAGGGAAGAAGATTTTCCGGATATTTTCATTTCAGCGCCACTGCTTGCCTGTAGATTTAGGTCTTGAGAAAAAACTTCTACATCTATTTCTGCGCCACTACTAGCTTTGAAGGTTAGGTTTTGCCCTTTTATAATTGAATTCCCTTGGACGGTAGAACCGCTGCTAACTTGAATATTATCGATTTCTTTAAAAGTTATATAAACCTTTCTTGCCTTTGCCCAGCATATGTTGTGGTTGGTTTCAATCCTTAATGTTCCATTTTTCACAGATGTTTCAATATATTCTTGTAGGTTTTCATCGGTTTCCACCACAACCTTATTGTGGTCTCCCTGCGTAAGGTAAACATCTATCCCCGTACTGCTTTTAACAGCTGAAAAATCTTCCGAAATATTACGATCTTGTGTTACAAGGTTGCCGTTTCCCTTCTTTCCAAAGTTCATGTTGCAAGAACTTAAAAGTAGGGCGATAGAAAAAAGGAATGTGAGCTGTAGTGTTTTCATATTGCTTAGTTTTTGGTTAGTCGTTTTTGGCTTAATTATTAAAGTCTGCTTCTACTTCATCTTCCCAGTTAAGTTCCTTTACTGGAGCAACGGAATCTAGTGTGGGAACAAGGGAATCTATTTCTTTTTGGATTATTATATTTTCCTTACAATCCAGACAAACAGCTTGATTTTTCAGGATTTTATAATGATTTGAAGGACTGTTGGCTATTTCAGAAAAATTTGAATTCAATCCATAGAAATAGGTTCTTACATTATCATCTGCAGAAAGTACGCTTCCTTCGGGAAGATATATAATTACATTTATTTGTTGATCTCTATACTTATTATCTGGCGCCGTAGTGAAAAAACCGTTCAGGTCTATTGTATTATTCTTAAATGAATAGCCGTAATCAATAGCTTCTGCGCGTTTCTTGGCATTGAGATGATTATTGCCTTCAGCTTTTTTCTCTATTACTATTTTTCCGATGGTATCTGTTGTAGATTTTATGTCAATGCGGATATCATTAAGATAAATAACACGATCATTATCAGAGCGATATTTTATTTTCGGATCACTGCTTCTTCTTAGGTTGTATCCAAATTGTTTATCGGCCTTCATTGTGAGATATACGGTATCTCCAGGACGGGTCATCAGAGTTTTTTCTTCAATAGAACTTCCGTCGTAAGCATTTTCTGTAGCTTGTTTTATTCCGATGATTGAGAGGCCAATAATTGACAGAACCCAAAGGATAAGAAGTACGATTTTCACACTACTGCCCATAGATTTCAAATTGCTGATAAGGAGTTTTAATCCTAGTACAAAAAGCGCAAAGAATGGGATTCCAACGGCGAAAAGAGTAAGAAGGGCTATCAACCAAAAAGGTACACTTGTGGTGTCCATAAGAGTGAAATATTCTGTAAAGCTGTTATCTCCCCAAAAATCCATACTTCCAAATGTGAACATTCCAATAATAAGACCGATCAATGTGGACAAGGAAGCTATGATAATAACGATCCCTATGAATTTCGCGAATATTCTGAATAACGTAAGGATAACTTGTCCTAGATTGTCAAAAAAGCCAGAGGCGCCCGTCCTAATCTTATTCCCATATTTATCATAATCTACATTTTTGACTTTTTCGGCAACATTGTCAAAACCCTCTCGAAATTTTCTTTCAATATTCGAAATATTTATGGGTTTCCCCGTCATTTTTAATTTTTCTGAAGTAGTCAGCGCGGGTGGAACAAGGATCCATAGTAATATGTAGATCAGTATGGGAGAGCCCAATCCGGCAACCACTAAGAGTATCCACAACAGTCGGATCCAGAGGGCATCTATTCCCAGATAATGACCCAAACCAGATGAAACACCGCCAATATATTTATTGTCGACATCTCGAAAAAGCTGTTTGTGGGAAGCATTCGCCCGAGATTGTGAAAACGATTCGGATTGAGGCCCTTCTTCAAAGATTTCCTCGTCCACTTCATAATCTTCGGGTTGGCCCATTACGATTATAACCTCATCAAGTTCCTTAAGGGTGACAACTTGAGTGCGAGATTGAATTTTTTCGGCAAAGAGTTCGGCAATACGAGTTTCAATGTCCTGCATGATTTCCTCACTTCCTTGCGCGCCCTTTAGGGATTTTCTAATGGCGTCTAAATAGCGGGAGAGTTTTGCAAAAGCATCTTCATCTATATGAAAGAAAGTGCCGGCCAGATTAATATTTACTGTCTTGTTCATTTTGTGTTTTTTTCGCTGGTTACTTTATTTACGGCCTGTTGCAGCTCGCTCCAGGTTTGGTTCAGTTCTATTAAGAATGCTTTTCCCTTTTCGGTAAGATCATAGTATTTACGAGGAGGTCCACTGCTGGATTCTTCCCAACGATAGGAGAGGAGGTCGGCATTTTTCAATCGGGTAAGTAAGGGATAGATAGTTCCTTCTACCACAATCATCTTGGCGTCCTTAAGCGCCTCCAGTATATCTGAAGTGTATGCTTCGCCGTCTTTCAAAACGGAAAGTATGCAGAACTCCAAAATACCTTTGCGCATTTGCGCCTTTGTGTTTTCGATTTTCATTTATCCAAATTATTTGTTTCTTCAATTAAATATTTTTCATTCTAACCCTTTTGCTCAATTTATTCTCCAATGATGGTAGGGAAAGGCCTTCGGTTTTTTGGGTTGGAGAACATGTCTTTTCCGCTGTGATTTGATGTTCACACGTAGGATCTATACTTGATCTGGCAACGCTTGAATCGGCAATAAAATTTGAGGCAACGATGTGCATTACAAGAGCTGTTAAATAACAAGTTATCGTGTTCATTCTAAATGGATTTTGAATGAGTTTTTATAAAAGGTATACTCAGTGGGTATTTGTAGTGCTCTCCTCTAGAGGCATTTATGGAGGCGGAAATGACCGCGTAGAGCTCAAATACGAATTTGGTAATAAACAAAAGGACAAACAGCCCGAACAGCAATGCATATCCTGATAAATTCCGAATATTGTTTATGGTGAAATCTCCGCCATTGTATTCTACGGTCTGAATTATTGTGATAATATCTCCTGCAAAAATGATAATAAAGGGTATGAGTCCCAGACCGATCAATAAAGTATAAACCAACATACTCAACTGAAAATTGATTGCCTGCCTTCCGTGTTCATCAACAAACGGTCTCTCCTTATTAAAGGTCCAGATCAAAATTGGTGCGATATAATTTGCGAAAGGGAAGAAATATTTCAATAAGGTTGAAAGATGGATGAAAGTTGCTGTTGTAAAGTCCTTTCGGGTATCAATCATTTTTGAATTTGCTTTTGTTTCCATAGTCTACTAATTTCTTACACAAAGATATGTCTAAAAGACAGTAGTGTGTGAAGCATAGTACTATAATTAACAAAAAATTAACATAGTCTGATTTTGTTTTTAATTGAATATCTTAGTCGTTTCAAAAAAAGATCTATGAGTTTAAGTCCGAAAAAGATCAACACCTTTCTGATGTTCAAACTGCCTTCAGCCTATTTAACAGGGGTAAGGGTGAAGTCGATTTCCAAAGTAAGATGTGTTACCACTGTTACCCATCGATGGATTAATCAAAATCCTTTTAAATCGATGTTTTGGGCAGTCCAAGGGATGGCTGCCGAGTTGAGTACTGGCGCTTTGGTAATGACCACTATTAAGGAAAGCGGTGAAAATATCTCCATGCTTGTGGCGAGCAACAAGGCCACATTTTTAAAGAAAGCAAAGGGAAGAATATTTTTCACTTGTGAGGATGGGGCTATAATTGAAGATACTATTCAAAAAGCAATAACTTCCAGAGAAGGGCAGACATGTTGGATGAAATCTGAAGGAAAGGATAAGGACGGAGATGTGGTTTCCATTTTTGAATTTGAATGGACAATAAAGAAAAGATAAATGTTATAATATCTATTTCTTTCATTGTCAATACATAGAAGAATATTATAGATTATTTTTTGTTCCCATTGGTTTTGATTGGGAAATATTAAGTATATTTAGAACTAAATTAAAAGATAAAATCTTCGCCTATTGCAAACTACTACTCTAACAATAAATTTTAATTAGCTATGGCAAGAGCAATGTTTGATTACACCAAAGCGGTACTTTCAAAAGTGAGCTTTGATGTAAACCTGTTCTGTAAAGAATTGGAAAAGGCAATGACAAGGTTACTTCCTTACGAAATTGAAGAATTGAAACTTTGGATAGATTCGCTTCTTAAGCAGAATCCAGAATTGAACCAGTGTTTAGTTTACTTAAACCCTTAAATATGTATAGCGCTATGCTATCCACATTTAAGCCTTCTTCGGGATTTTGAAGTTAGGATGATCAACAGACTTTTTGAGCTCGTAAGCATCAATTGCATTGTTGATCATCCTAACCCAATCCTAAATTATTAGTCTTCCCAATCATTTTTTTTTTTTCAATATCTTGTCTTCAAGAATTTTCTTCTTGACTTCACTGTCCATTGACTGCAATTATTGGTGAATTTCAGTAGGGAATACTTTATCTTCGCAAAAACCCTAATTTACTATGGCTCTTTCCAATAACGATATAATGAAAAAGTTACGCGTCGCACATAAATTTCGCGATGAGGATATTGTCGAAATCTGCTCTTTGGTAGATTTTGCCGTAACCAAAAGTGAACTCGGCGCTATATTCAGAAATGAAAACCATCCGAAATATATGGAATGTGGTGATCAATTCCTGCGTAATTTTCTCAACGGCCTAGTTATTCATCTTAGAGGCCCAATGCCTGAAAAGATAAAAAAGGAACCTTTACAAGCGCCAACTATCCAGAAATCTCGAGAGCCCAAAAAATAGAATTCTGAATTTTGTAAAGGGGAAAGATTCACCTATTGCTATTTCTGAAAATCGAAATTTCGCCGAATTTTAAATATCCTTACGCCTTGGTTATTGTGGTTGCTGTTGTAAAAATTACCTGCATCTTCTTTTTAAATTCCAAAAATAGGTTTTAGAATTTCTCTTACTTACTGTCATTAAATTACTGCTTAAAGTTCTCATGATTTATGGTTTTATGTGGTTTATAAAAAGTAGACGCATGAGAAAGCATTTTGTTACAGTACTATGTAATACAAAGTAGTTTTTTTATTCTTAACACTTTTGGCAGAATTGAATACCTCAGTAAATTGTTTAACAGAGCTTTAACCGCAAACCTGATATTTCACATTGCATCGTTTGAGGGTAGAGGTTATCTTTGCACTATGAATTTTAATAAATTCCATTGTTTATTCCTGAAAATTAAATGAATAGAATACGCAAAACTGAATCAAGCAAGTTGAAACGAACCCATTTATACTATAAGTACACGGGTTTTTATTCCTTTGTGGGCAATAGTCTAAAAAAAGCTATTGTGCCAATAATTGCAATAATCGCGATCTTGGTCGTATTGGATCTATATGTCATAGATTTCAGTAATCTATTTATTTATATCACCGAGACGTATGCACCTATTAATATTCTACTGGTGTTTCTAATTTCGGAATCCTTATTGGGGCTAGTGCCACCAGAAATTTTTATCGCTTGGAGCAATAAAATGCCAAATCCAGTTCTCTATCTTTCATTACTGGCAACAGTGTCATACGTAGGGGGAATTATCTCTTATTTTATCGGGAAATGGGTTTTTACAATTCCTAAAGTATATGCCTATATGGAAGGTCGAATGAAAAAACACCTTAAACATATTCAGAAATGGGGTGGTTTTTTAATTGTAGTAGGAGCACTTTTACCTATACCTTATTCCATGACGAGTATGGCCGCAGGGATGATAAATTATAAATTTTCTCATTATCTACTGTTCGGACTTCTACGCTTCGTCAGGTTTTATCTTTATGCCATTGCCATCTTTAGTTTAATATAGTTTTGGTTTGAATTGATAATAGGCCATTATAGTTTTTACTCTAAAGATTTATTCGGATCATAATTTTTATTCGGAATTCTGTTAAGAGTTCAGGTGAAATCTATTCTTTCCCAAAAGGAAATAAATCGCCTTCGCACGGTTGATTCTGTGGCATTCCCTGTATATTCGCTACAATAAAAATTAATATAATCGGAAACGGTTTTACCTATTAATTCCATGGCCTTTAAGCGTTTATCCTCCAACCTTCTTTTTAGAGTTTTTTTAGCAATCGTTTTCGGTATAGTCTTCGGGCTTTATTTGCCGGAATCTGTCAACAGGATCTTTATTACGTTTAATGCATTTTTTGGGCAGTTTCTGAATTTCTCGATCCCTCTAATAATCATGGGGCTTATCATGCCCGCCATTTCCGATTTAGGGAAAGGGGCGGGGAAACTTCTTTTGGTGACCGCTACCATTGCTTATGGTTCTACTCTTTTTTCTGGATTTATGACCTATTTTGTGGCTTCGGGAATTTTTCCTCCCTTGTTGGAGTCGCACATTAGCGTTGCTTCTCATATTGCCGACGCAACCAAGGAGTTGGATCCTTATTTCAGCATTACCATTCCACCTGTTTTGGACGTAATGTCTGCCCTTGCTTTAGCTTTTGTGATCGGCCTCGGGCTATCCTATCAAGAAGATTCAGCTTTAAAATCGGTTGTGAAAGATTTTCAGATAATAATCATGCAGTTGATTAAGAATGTGATAGTCCCTCTTTTGCCGCTATTTATTCTCGGAATATTTATAGGTATGGCGCATAGCGGAAAAGTCTATTCCGTACTTTCTGTTTTTGTAAATATTATAGGAGTTATTTTTGCCCTCCACATATTTTTATTGTTGGTCCAATACCTAATTGCGGGAGCCATTGCGAAGAAAAACCCATTTCGAGCATTGATAACGATGATACCAGCTTATTTCACGGCATTGGGGACGCAATCGTCTGCGGCAACCATTCCAGTAACTTTGGAACAGACTAAAAAGAACGGCGTATCTGAAAAAATTGCAGGTTTTGTTATTCCCTTATGCGCCACAATTCACTTATCGGGGAGCATTATGAAAATCACTGCCTGTGCCATGGCATTAATGATTTTAGAGGGAATGCCCTTCAACTTTACGGTCTTTGCTGGGTTTATCTTTATGCTTGGCATTGCAATGGTCGCCGCGCCGGGAGTTCCCGGTGGAGCCATTATGGCTGCCATCGCAATTTTGCAGTCCATGCTGGGTTTTAATGAAGAAATGATTGGCTTGATGATAGCACTCTATATTGCAATGGACAGTTTTGGAACTGCCTGCAATGTTACTGGAGATGGCGCAATAGCAATGGTGGTCAATAGAATTACCAAGCAGGAAAAACTTGCGGAAATATGATTTCCAATTTTCAATAAATATTTAGTATTGAAGGATTAGCTCCACTTCATTTTTTGTAAACGGATGGCGTTTAAAATTGCCAAAAATGCCACTCCAACATCTGCAAAAACGGCTTCCCACATAGTCGCAATTCCTCCAGCACCCAATATTAGAACAATTAGCTTCACACCAAAAGCAAGTCCGATATTTTGCCAAACTATATGTCTTGTAGATCGGCCTATTTTTATGGCTCGCCCTATTTTTGAAGGATGATCCGTTTGTATAACTACATCTGCGGTTTCAATGGCGACATCACTTCCAAGTCCGCCCATCGCAATTCCAACATCACTAGCTGCAATAACGGGAGCGTCGTTAATTCCATCACCAATAAATGCTACTTTTAAACCTTGCGATTTTAATTCTTCTACTTTCTTGAGCTTTTCCTCTGGCAGTAGGCCGCCAAAGGCATGTTTTATCCCAAGTTCCCGAGCAACTTTTTCTGTTATTGAGATTTTATCTCCGGACAGTATGATTATGTTCTTAATACCAAGTTTTCTAAGTTGTGAAATGGCCTCATGTGCGTCATCTTTTAATTCATCGGCAATAGTGACATAACCTGCTAATTGACCATCAATTGCAATCATTACAATAGACACCACAATTGTATAAGTTTCAAAAGGTATTTCAATCTGATTGGAATCTATCAAAGCTTTATTTCCTACCAAAACAGCTTTGGAATTTACAGTGCCTTGAAGGCCTTTTCCGGCTATTTCTATAACGTTCGATGCTATAAATGCTGGACTTTTTTTGTGTTCCAATATAGCTCTTGCAATAGGATGTGTGGATTGCGCTTCCATCGCTTTTAGATAGCCCATCATCTCAACTTCATTTATTCCTCCGTATGCTTTGATCTGTTTTATTTTAAAGACGCCTTTGGTCAAGGTGCCGGTCTTGTCCATCACCACCGTGTTTATTTTGGTGATTGCATCTAGAAATGATGCGCCTTTGAACAGTATCCCATTTTGTGAAGCGGCTCCCAAACCGCCAAAATAACCGAGGGGAATTGAAATAACAAGCGCACATGGACATGAAATTACTAGAAATACCAAGGCGCGATAGAGCCAATCCTGAAAAACGTAATCCGTCACAAAAAAGTAAGGAAGCAGGGTTAATCCTATGGCAAGAAAAACAACAATCGGTGTATAGACCCGCGCAAATTTTCTAATGAAAAGTTCTGTTTTTGATTTTCGGGAGGTAGCGTTTTGAACAAGGTCCAATATCTTTGCAATGGAACTATCTTCAAAAATCTTCGTAGTTTCTATTTCTATTACATTCTCCAAATTAATACTTCCCGCGTAAACCTTACTTCCCTTTTGAATGGTGTCAGGCTTACTTTCTCCGGTGATAGCAGCAGTGTCCAATGATGCACTTTTGGAAAGCAATTTTCCATCCAACGGAATTTTCTCACCCACTCGTACTTGAATCTTCTCGCCAACGAATACTTCTTGGGGTGAAACGGACATATAGGTCTTGTCACGAAATACTGTTGCAGAATTCGGGCGCACATCCAGGAGAGCTTTTATATTTCGTTTCGATTTATCTACTGCAGAATGTTGGAAAATTTCACCAACCGCATAAAAAAGCATAACGGCAACCCCTTCATGATAATGCCCTAAAGCAAAGGCACCTATTGTGGCTATTCCCATCAAGAAAAATTCAGTGAAAAAATCACCCTTTAAAATTCTTTCCCACCCTTGTTTTAGTACGGGAAAGCCCACCGGGATGTAGGCTATCAAATACCATATCAGTCGCACTGGGCCATTAAACCAAGTTAGTTCCAGATAGTCAATTGCAATACCAATAATCAGCATGGTGAAACTGATGATTGCAGGCAGATAAATTCTGAAATCTGTTTTATGCTCTGCTACATGATCATGAGAAGTACTGCAGCAACCATCCTCAATATTTTCATCGTGGGCGTGTATTTCCTTATTATCCATTTCGGCTTTTTGTTCTTTTTTATAGGAGTGGAAGTAATTTTCAAGACTCTTTTATCCTTCAGAGTCGTAGAGCCATTCTTGCGCTTGTACTATCGCTCTTCTCATGGCTTCATTATCTGATATGCCTTCCTTTTTCATTAGGTCTTTAGCAATCCTGAGTGCTTTTTCCCGAACTTCAGGAGTTAAGTCGTTAAGATCAGCTTTAAAATTTTCGAATGTCCAATCCATAATTTTTCTATTTTATTGAAATCGGTCTAATCAATTATTTTTAAAAGTATAGAATTGAGCGATGCAACCGTAGTGCATTAACGATTCCTATAGATAGAATATCCGTTCTGCAATAATAGATACGCGGTTTGATTACAGGTATTAAGATTTTGAAATTGGATAGGGTATATCGTAAATCAATTAGTCTCTTAAGCTATTATAAAGGGGTATTGAAATATAAGCAAGATGCTTAGGAGTTTTAAGCTATATGAATTTGGAAGTTTATACCTCCCCATACTTTTTTAACAGAAGTTTATGGGTCAATACGTATGGATAGGGGATTTTGAGCAGTGAAGTAAAGGTAATGTACGTCCCTGATATAGGTTGACCACTTAAAGCGTGGAAATCTATGAAAGCAAATGTACGGAGTATCCGCAAGCAGCGTAAATACTCAATTGAATTTAAGAAAAAGATTGTTGCAGATTTTGAAAG
>Ga0208015_1000120_pt1 | contig 53818 bp, 37 predicted proteins | sample 26BtaG_FD_184101 | JGI IMG/M metagenome (GOLD analysis project Ga0208015, IMG submission 184101) | Marine viral communities from Cariaco Basin, Caribbean Sea - 26B_WHOI_OMZ_CsCl (SPAdes) (version 2) | ecosystem: Environmental > Aquatic > Marine > Oceanic | place: Caribbean Sea: Cariaco Basin... | reverse complement strand
GGGCGGTTAGAAGAACCTGTTGTTTCTCAAAAAAGCTTGATAATCACTTTAAAGTATTCGATCTGGTGTTCTTTTATGTCAATTATGGCTACGTCTGATGCCAGCATACTTTTTAGAACACCACCAAAACTTTTTATTACTAATTAGGAATCTTATGAATAATTTCCAATATTACAACCCAGTCCGTATCGTTTTTGGTGAAGGTCAAATCGAGCAATTATCAGATCTAGTCCCTACTGATGCGCGTGTCCTCATTACTTATGGTGGTGGTTCAGCACAGCGCACTGGTACATTAGATGAAGTAAAAACAGCATTAGCGGCAAGCGGTAACCGTACTGTATTTGAATTCGGTGGCATTGAAGCCAACCCAGAATTCACTACGTTATTAAAAGCCGCTGATATGGTTAATGAGCACAACATCGACTTCTTATTAGCAGTTGGCGGTGGTTCTGTGATTGACGGCAGTAAATTTGTTGCACTCGTTTCTTCATTGACTGAAGAAGATGGTACTGTCTCACGTGACCAAGCTTGGGACGCGCTAACGGGTTATTGCAAGAACATCGATTCTGCTATTGACCTAGGTGCGGTATTGACCATCCCAGCCACAGGTTCTGAGATGAACTCAGGCGGCGTGATTAACTATAGCGAACGTCAAGCAAAACTACCATTTGGTAACCCACTGGCCTTCCCTAAATTCTCAATCCTAGATCCAGTAAAAACCCTTACATTACCTGAACGTCAGGTTATGAATGGTGTGGCTGATGCATTCGTCCATGTGATGGAACAGTATTTAACTTACCCAGTCAATGCTAAAGTCCAAGATGCCTTTGCTGAAAGCTTGCTCAAAATCCTTATCGATGAAGGTCTAGTTGTTAAGCAAGATCCAGAAAACCTAGAAACACGTAAGAACATTATGTGGACAGCGACGATGGCATTGAACGGTCTGATCGGTACTGGTGTGCCACAAGACTGGACAACCCATATGGTTGGTCATGAGCTTACATCACTACACGCTATCGATCATGCCCGTACGCTAACCATCGTATTGCCATCAGTCATGCGTGAGCTAAAAGAAAGCAAAAAAGAAAAACTACTCCAGTACGCACGTAACGTATGGAACATCACTGATACTGACCAAGACGACGATTCAATCATCGAAACGGCTATTGTCTATACTGAAAACTTCTTCCGCGAACTTGGCTTGCCAGTGAGCCTAGAAGACGTCGACTTGACTGAGTCAGCGATTGATCCAATTATCAAGCAGCTTGATGCACATAACATGGTCAAACTTGGTGAGCACGGCAAAAATGACTTAGACGTCTCACGTCGTATCTTACAGCGTGCTGTAACTAGCAAAGCGTCTTAATAAGCGATATAGCAAGAACTGTCAGAAGAATTATAAGAAAAATCGCGACAGTAACAATAACTACATATCGTTATGCTATTTATAGTAGCTATTCAGTTCAATGCTGAGTAGTTACTACATCTAATATCTCTATAATAATGACAATGAATAAATATAAAGGAGTCCTACTATGAGCTTCGATAAAGAGCAGAATCAACAAACCAACCGTCAAATCAAACTTGCCAGCCGCCCGAACGGCGAACCAACCGCTGACAACTTTGACATGACAACCAGCGACATCCCAACGCCAAACGATAACGAGATGTTATTACGCACGGTATATCTGTCATTAGACCCATATATGCGTGGACGTATGAGCGATGCAAAAAGCTATGCAGACCCATTAGCAGTCGGTGACGTCATCATGGGTGGCACAGTCGCTCAAGTGGTTGAGTCTAATATCGATAAATTTGCTGTCGGTGATTTGGTCGTATCAAATTCCGGCTGGCAGGACTACAGTGTCAGTGATGGCGAAGGCGTCCTGAAACTGGACAAAAACATGGCAAACCCTTCTTATGGTTTAGGTGTGTTAGGTATGCCCGGCTTCACTGGTTACATGGGTCTGACTGATATCGGTAAACCACAAAAAGGCGAGACTTTAGTTGTGGCAGCAGCAACTGGACCGGTCGGTGCCACTGCCGGTCAAGTGGGTAATCAATATGGTCTGCGCACTGTCGGTGTGGCAGGCGGCAAAGAGAAATGCGACTTTGCAGTCAATGAGCTTGGCTTTGATATCTGTATCGATCACAAAGCCGACGACTTCGCTGAGCAATTAAAAGCAGCATGTCCAGATGGTATCGACATCTACTATGAAAACGTTGGCGGTAAAGTGTTTGATGCGGTAATGCCATTACTTAACGATCACGCACGTATTCCAGTATGTGGTCTGGTATCGCAGTACAACGCAACTGATTTACCGGATGGCAAAGATCGCCTAGGTATGCTGATGGGTCTTATCTTAAGTCAACGCCTAACTGTCAGAGGTTTCATTATCTTTGAAGAGTACGGCGACCACTTCCCAGAGTTCTTAGAAACTATGAGCAAATGGGTAGAGTCAGGCGAAGTAAAAACCAAAGAGCACATTACTGACGGTCTAGATAATGCCCCAGATGCATTTGTCAATATGTTAAACGGTGATAACTTTGGTAAGACTGTAATCAAAGTATCTGATGTTAACTAGTTATTGATTAAACATTCACTAGTTAAGCAGCTACTGACAGTTAGCAATCGTTGTGAATAACTACTTAACAACATAAATTGCTAATACCACTACTGAAAGTTGCTTACAAAGCAGGAATAATGCTAACAGTCATTATTTACATTTAGGCTAATTAAGTAAAAACAGCTAATGATGTAACGAAAAACTTATGACTGTTGGCTATATAGTTACTAACACATAAATAATAAACAAGGATAATTATGAACATTTTAATGGTACTAACTTCTCATGACCGTTTAGGCGATACTGGTAAAAAAACTGGCTTTTGGCTAGAAGAATTTGCTGCCCCTTACTACGCATTTCTTGACGCTGGCGTAAATGTAACTCTAGCTTCTCCAGCTGGCGGTCAACCACCACTAGATCCTAGTAGTGACACAGAAGACACGCAAACCAAAGATACCACTCGTTTTAAAGACGACAAAGACGCTCAAGAGCATTTGGCTAACACCAAAAAGCTTGCTGACATGAACGCTGAAGATTTTGATTCAGTATTCTACCCTGGTGGTCATGGCCCGTTGTGGGATTTGGCAGTAGATAAAAACTCTATCAATCTGATCGAGACTTTTGTTAAGCAAGACAAGCCTGTTGCTTTTGTTTGTCACTCTCCTGCAGCGCTTAAAAACGTCAAAGTCGATGGCGAGTACTTGGTAAAAGGCAAAACAGTGACTGGCTTCACTAACTCTGAAGAAGACGCAGTTGGCCTAACAGATGTAGTACCGTTCTTAGTAGAAGACGCACTGAAAGCCAATGGCGGTAACTACGAAAAAGCGGCTGATTGGGAATCATTTGTCGTTGAAGATGGTCTGCTAATCACAGGTCAAAACCCTGCATCATCAGAAGAAGCTGCTAAGCGTCTAATGGCGAAGCTGAAAGGTTAGTCAAATTCACTACGCAATAAGGTCGATACCATGATTCGCTTACATCATCTCAATCAATCACGTTCATTACGTACGCTATGGCTCTTAGAAGAGCTAGGCGTACCTTATGAAGTCGTTAGTCATCAGCGTGATGCCAAGACTCATTTAGCACCAGATTCTCTAAAGGCTGTACACCCACTCGGTAAGTCTCCGGTTATCGAAATGGATGGACAGATTTATGCTGAGTCAGGTGCCATCACTGAGTTATTGATTGAACGGTTTGCGCCAGAGCGTCTGCGCCCTGCTACAGGAAGCTCAGACTATGGCTACTATCTACAGTGGATTGATTTTGCAGAAAGCTCACTCATGTTGCCGTTAATGCTTGAATTATTTACTAATAAAGCAGGCATCAATGACAATGAGTTTTTAAACGGCTATATCGAGACAGAAAAAACCAGACTGTTTAAGTATCTGGATACCTCAGTTGAAGGTAAGCCTTTTATTGTAGGTGATAAGCTAAGCGGTGCCGACTTTATGCTATCGTTTGATTTGATTATTCTTGCTAAGCGTCAGAAACTTGACGCCTATCCGCATATCAAAAAGTATGCTGAAAAGCTGGCCGGTCTTGATAGCTATCAGCGGGCGATGCAGCTAGAAGCAGAATATGACGAATCAATTTAGTATTTGGTATTAATTAATACTATGCTGTTAGTCAAAATGCTACGTAGTAATTGCCTGCCCAATTTTTTGGTATACAAAAACAGCTCTGTATAGAGCTGTTTTTTATGCGTATAGCATTTTTGCTTGTTGCATCGTTTGTTTTAATGTTCGTTAAATTGCATGAAATACTGCTATATCTTTATTCAGCAGCGCCAATGAGTTACGCGCTAATGACAAAAGCGCTGTAGAAATTATGATAAAATATGCCCTACATTTCTTGTGTTATCTTTCCAGTTTGACCAGCATTTATATCAGTAACTCCACTGTGTTTTAAGCTATGAACATTCATCGTACTGACCTGATTTTGTGTCTGGAATCTATTCTATGCCATTCTATTTCCTTATACAGATTATGGTACGTCCATGAGTAACGAATATCAGTTTAAGCCCCACGAACAACCGATAATGGTAGGCTCTCCTGCCAATCCTGATCATCCTGCACGCCGTAAATTATTTTACTTACTGATTGGAATTTTCGTTGGTCTCACAGCTAGCCTCCAAAACGGTCTACTCGTTGCAAATCTTACTCAAATTCAGGGTCAACTGGGCTTAACACCAGCCGAAGGTGGTTGGATATCTGTTAGCTACAATATGACCAATGCCTGTATCACCGTTCTGCTGTACAAAATTCGCCAACAATTTGGCATGTCACTGTTTAGTAAAATCACTCTGTTCTTTTTATTGGCCGCCACGAGTCTACAGTGGCTAATCAGTAGTCATTTATTAGATACGCCTAATATTGGAATTGAGCCTTATTACCTAGAGATTGTCGCCAGAGGACTTAGCGGTATGGTCGCAAGTGGCATGACCATCTTAGGGTTATTCTACTGTCTGCAAGGTATGCCAACCGTCAAGCGTACTAGTGGCTTAATACTGGGTTTTGGCTTGGTACAGTTTGGTATTCCACTATCACGAATCATCTCGCCCTATCTCGCCATCGACGGTCAGCTTGAAAACTTATTTTTATTTCAATTTGGCTTGGCACTGATTTGTTTTGGGCTGATTAATATATTGGAGCTACCACCAGGTAATACAGAAAAAGTATTTGAGAAACTCGACTTTTTAAGCTTTGCTTTTTTTGCGAGCGGTTTGGCGGCACTGGCTGTAATTTTGGTGCAAGGTAGGATTTTATGGTGGACGACGCCTTGGCTCGTCTATCCACTGATGATTGCCATTGTTGGGATTGGCATCGCTTTATGGATTGAGACACATCGCAAAAACCCGATGTTACAAGTCCGCTGGATGCGTAGCCGCAATATTATTGCCTTTATGATTACCGGCGCGGTCATGCGAATTTTGCTATCTGAGCAAAATGTCGGTGCTGCAGGGTTACTAGCTAATTTGGGTTATGGTAATGATCAGCTGGTTACTTTTTATGCTGTCATAATGGCTGCCAGTGTGTTGGCTTTGGTGATTAGTATTTTTAGTACCAATCCGATGGACTTGCGCCGTCCCGTTATTTTTGCAGTGGCATTGATTGCCTTAGGTTCTTGGATGGACGTTGGGGTCTCTATCAACTCCGCACCCTATATGTTTTATATTAGCCAGTTTTTGATTGCATTTGCCGCGGTGTATTTTATGGGGCCTTTGGTTTTCGAAGGATTCTTGCGGGCTATTGCTAGTGGCCCTGCTTATATCATTAGTTTTTCGGTTATCTTTGGTATCTCCCAAACGGTTGGCGGATTGGCAGGTGCAGCGGCTATTCAGGCATTTACGACCATTCGTACACAGGTCCATTATGCAGATATGGTCAGCTCACTGAACTTGGGTGATCCTACGTTCAGCGCTCAAATTGCTGGTACTCGTAGTGTATTGTCAAACCAAACGACGGACGCAGCACAAGCGAATGTGGCCGCGATGAGCCAAGTGTTGCAAGGGATTCAGCGCCAAGCAACTGTCTCCGCTTATAGCGATTTGTTCTTTTTGATGGCCAGTTTTGCTACTTTCGTTACAGCCATTTTATTGATCAACTATTTTTATAACCGTTACCACAAGCGCAATCCACTTGCTAAAGAGCTTGCCGTTATTGCAAAAATGCGTGAGTCAAAATAGCTCACCTTATTATATTAATAATGTTTCACCCTATTCATTTATAGCCAGTCTATTTTAATATTTATTAAGAATTTAGGAGCACGTCATGAGCCAAGAAAAACCAAATGAGCTTAATCAAACACCTCAGACGTCCACTGGCGCTCCAGCAACAGACACACCTATAGCGTCCGATATAAGTAAAGAAGAGTCTGCTACAACTTCGTCGCAATCAGCAACTAAGACGGCAGAAGGTGATGTAGAAGACAGTACAGACAGCAATGAACCACCAATGCCGCCAAAAGAGCCAATACCCAATACTACTGGTTGGTCGCCCAAGAAAAAATCCTATCTAAACTTAGGCTTATTAATTTTATTGATTGTCATTGGCGTGGCATTAATTTTGTATGCATGGAAGCTTCCACCATTCACCCCAACGGTACAGCAAACCAATAATGCTTTTGTCAAAGGTCAGACGACTATTATTAGCCCGCAAGTTTCTGGCTATGTCACCAAAGTAGCTGTGCAAGATTTCGCCAATGTAAAAGCTGGCGACTTACTCATAAAAATAGATGATCGAACCTTTCAGCAGCAGCTCGAACAAGCCCAAGCAAATACAGAGGTAGCCCTTACTAACCGCTCTACTAATGAACAAGATACGCAAACCAGCCAAGCACAAATCGAAGCACGTAGAGCTGATTTGTATAGTGCCAAAATCAACGTAGAAAGTGCGCGTGAAGATGTAAATCGTTATCAAGGTTTAGATGCTATTGGTGCGGTATCAAAAGCAGAAGTTGCTCATATCAAGGCGCAATTGGCCCAAGCACAGGCAGGTGTACAGCAAGCAGAAGCCAATTTACAGGCCGCTCAAGAAAACCGTGAAAAGACTAGCGGTAGTCGCTCATCGCTAGATGCAAATATCAAAAATGCTGAGGCAGGCGTCAAGCAAGCGCAAATCAATCTAGACAATACTATTATCACTGCGCCTGAATCTGGCCAGCTAAGCCAAGTCAGTGTCAAAGAAGGCCAATACGTCAGCGCTGGTACGCAGCTTATGTATATCGTGCCAAAAGGCATTTGGATCATTGCAAACTTTAAAGAAACTCAAATAGCCAATATGGCAATCGGTGAGCCTGCGACCATTCATGTCGATGCGCTTGGCGGTGCCAAATTTAATGGTCACATCAGTAATATCTCGCCAGCAACGGGCAGTGAGTTTAGTGCAGGTGCAGCCAACCCTGCGACTGGTAACTACATAAAAATCGCTCAACGTATCCCTGTACGCATCGACCTAGACCAGAACCAGCCTGAACTGGCACGCTTACGCCCTGGCATGTCAGTCTCAGTGGATGTCGATACCAATATTAAATGAAAGGTTGAATAAAAAGTTAAATACGAGATGATGCCAAATAAGGTAAATAGTTAACGTAAAAAAGCCACTCTAGATACCAAAGAAATTGGATTTAGAGTGGCTTTTTTAGTTTTATATAATTTATAGCTTTAAACTATAACAACTATGGTAATAAACGCTTGGTTGTCCAGCCTGTATTACCTTCACTGTCGTTGCCGCCACTCTGCGTATACACAATTCGGTCATGCATTCGATTGGCACGACCTTGCCAAAACTCAATACTTTCAACCGTAATTTCATACCCACCCCAAAACTCTGGTGTTGGCACGGTAGTATTGTCAGGATGTGCCGTTTGAAGCTGTTCAAACGTTTGCTCCATGATTTCACGATTGGCCACTTCACCACTTTGCGGTTGACTAACCCAAGCCCCTACTTGACTATCATGAGGACGTTTTTGAAAGTAAGCAGCCGATTTATCAGCATCAATTTTAGCGATACTACCGCTGACACGGACTTGACGCTCCAGCTCATGCCAAAAGAATAACGCTTCGGCATTAGGGTTTTCTACAATATCCTGCCCCTTCGCGCTTTCATAATTGGTATAAAAAACAATACCCGTCTCAGTAATCTCGCGTAGTAACACAATACGGACGCTAGGCTTATTGTCTGCGCCACATGTTGCCAAACTCATTGCATAAGGCTCTTGCACCTTTTGCACTAACGCTTCATTCATCCAAGCTTTTAAAAGCTCGAATGGTGACGTTGGTACTGACTGTTGGTCAAGCTCACCTTTCTCGTATGAGAGGCGTTGGTCGGTAAAGTCCATGCTCATGGCAGCTCCTTATTTGAAAACTATAATGTCATTATCTTAAATACCAGTTACTATTTTGAATACCAGTTATTGCCTAGAATGCTATTAGCCTAGTACCGACTTTATAAGATCAGCTAAGTCATTAGCCATTACATCACATTCTATTTCATCATCTGATTCCACCATCACACGAATCATAGGCTCTGTACCTGACTGACGTATCAATAGACGACCTCGACCTTCTAGTGTTGCCTGTGCTTTATCAAAAGCAGCAACCAACTCCTCATGTTTGAATGGATCTTGCATTTGAGACAAACGTACATTGACTAGCTTTTGCGGTAACACTTCAAAACCTTCAACAAGCTCACTCAACGCACGCTCTTTGGCTTGCATCACTGCCAGTACTTGCAAACCAGCAATGATAGCGTCCCCTGTGCGACTTTTATCTAAGCAGAGAATATGACCAGATGGCTCACCGCCCAATATCCAACCATTGGCTTCTAAGTCCTGCATCACATAGCGATCACCCACCTTCGCACGGGTAAATTGAATATTTGCATCTTTTAATGCCAGCTCTAGCCCCATGTTGCTCATGAGCGTGCCGACAACACCTTCAGCTTTAGTTTTACCTTGGGTAGCAAGTACATATAAGATACCATCGCCGTCGACTAGCTTACCCGTCTCATCAACCATTACGATACGATCGCCATCACCATCTAGTGCAATACCGACATCTGCATCATGCTCAAGCACAGCCTTTTGTAAGCTTTCAGGATGAGTAGAGCCACATTCAGCATTTATATTGATGCCATCTGGCGTATTATTAATGGCAATCACGTTGGCACCCAATTCGCGCATTACTCTAGGCGCTACACTATAGCCCGCACCATTGGCACAATCCACTACTACCGTCAAATGACTGAGGTCGTATTGATAAGGAAAGCTGCCTTTGCAAAATTCAATATAGCGACCTTTTGCATCATCAATTCGGTTGTTCTTACCTAAATTTGCAGGATCAAGAATAGGCATCATAGCAACATCACTACCAACGTCATTCATAATTGCCGTCAATTTATCATTGATTGCTGTCTGCATCTCATCACTTATCTTTTTGCCGTCACCTGAGAAAAATTTTATGCCATTATCATAATAAGGGTTGTGCGAGGCTGAAATAACCACACCAGCATCTGCATTAAAGCTACGGGTCAAATGCGCAATCGCTGGAGTCGGCAATGGACCAAGCATATAGACATCAACACCAGCCGCATTAAAACCTGCTTGTAATGCTCCCTCTATCACATAGCCTGACAGACGCGTATCTTTACCAATCACCACACTTGGCTTACGCGTAGGATTTTCATTTTTTTCTATGAGGACAAGCCCAGTGACGTAGCCTAGTTTTAAAATAAAGTCTGGTGTAATTGGTAATTCACCAAATTTTCCGCGAATTCCATCAGTGCCAAAATAGCTCATTATGTTTTCCTCAAGTCAAAAAAATAAAAGGCCAAACGTATACGCAGGCAATACTATTGTTGTAATAATCTGTTTCTGTATTTTACAAAAAAAACAGCCAACAATAACAGAGCATTGTTGGCTGTTTGTATCTTAAGCTCGCTGCAGCCTTACGTCTCAGCTAACATTAATACGATTTAAAACCATAAAAGATAAGCATTTTACGGAACGATCTAGTTTACTCGGTAGTTCGGTGCTTCTTTAGTGATTTGCACATCATGCACATGAGACTCTTTCATACCCGCTGAGGTTACTTTGATAAACTGCGGATTGGTACGCATATCTTCAATAGTAGCAGAACCAGTATAACCCATTGATGAACGTAAGCCACCAACCAACTGATTAACGATACCCGCAACTGGTCCTTTATAAGGAACACGGCCTTCGATACCTTCTGGTACTAGCTTCTCTACGCCGTCTTTTGCATCTTGGAAGTAGCGATCTGAAGAACCGTTTGATCCTGACATTGCACCCAAACTACCCATACCGCGATACGCTTTATAGTAGCGACCTTGGAACAGCTCAACTTCACCTGGTGCTTCTTCGGTACCAGCCATGAGTGAACCAACCATGATGCACGATGCACCAGCAGCGATTGCTTTTGCCATGTCACCTGAGTAGCGGATACCACCGTCAGCAATCAATGGAATACTGTCTTTTAAGGCGCTAGCAACATTATCAATTGCTGAGATTTGTGGTACACCGATACCTGCGATAATACGCGTGGTACAGATAGAACCAGGGCCGATACCTACTTTTACTGCATCAGCACCTGCGTCACGTAAAGCAATTGCAGCTTCACCTGTTGCGATGTTGCCACCGATTACTTGTACATGCGGGTAGTTTTTCTTGATCCAAGATACTTTATCGATCACGCCTTTTGAGTGACCATGCGCAGTATCAACGACGATAACGTCAACGTCAGCAGCGATTAATGCTTCAACGCGTGCTTGCGTGTCGGCACCTGTACCAACAGCCGCGCCAACACGTAGGCGACCTTGCTCGTCTTTACATGCATTTGGATTGTTTTCAGCTTTGGCAAAATCATTAACAGTAATCAAACCACGCAGGCGGAAGTTATCGTCAATAACGATGACTTTTTCGATGCGATGCTCATGCAACAATCTTTTGATATTTTCGTTGCTTTCACCTTCATGCACAGTTACTAGCTGCTCTTTAGGTGTCATAATTTGACTAACTGGCAACGATAAATTGGTCTCAAAACGCCAATCTCTATGGGTAACAATACCCACAACGTTATCCGTGCCTTTTTCGACCACAGGCACACCTGAGATATTGTTATCTTGGGTCAAACGCAGCAATTCACCAATCGTCATCTCTGGATGTACAGTGATAGGATCAACAACGGTACCCGCTTCAAATTTTTTGACACGGCGTACTTGGGTGGCCTGCTTTTCGATGTCCATGCTCTTATGCAAAATACCCATGCCACCAAGCTGTGCCATAGTGATAGCCATTTCAGACTCAGTCACAGTATCCATCGCCGCAGAGATTAGCGGAAGATTAAGTGTGATGTTTTTGGTCAAACGAGTAGACAGATCAGCAGTTTTTGGCAGAACTTCAGAATAGGCTGGTAATAATAAAACGTCATCAAAGGTTAAGGCTTCATCGACAATTCGCAACATACAGACCCCTAGTGGTGGTTATTTTGATGGGTAGGAGCTCAGGGTTAAGCGTATCAATCATTGCAGCTGCAAGCACAGTGCCGACTCATCGCCAACCACTCAGTTATCCTATAAAAATAACGCCACATTATAACAAATAAGCGCCTCGCTGACACACTATATTTGTCAGATTATTTTACACAAGTGCGTCTTTATCGATGTCAGTCATGTCTCAAACCATTAATAGCTCCCTTTTGAAAACAATCCGGCTCGCAAGGCTCATCGCTATTCCCAATTTCTAATCGTCTTTTGTTAACGTAAAGCGCTCCGTGGGTAGATACTTGTTTTGCTGCGCATGCAAATAACCAAGCATTTGCTCCCGTATCTCACAGGCCAGTGTCCATGCTTCTATAGGCCCTACTGATGAAACAGCACCGCGCAGTTGAATAGTATTTTCGGTCACATCAACCACATACATTTCGGGTTCCGTTTTATTATCCCAAAGTTTATTGTCCTTGACCATCGATATAAACGCCTCTCGGATAGCGTCGATATCTGCGCCATAATCGATATACAAAAACACAGGACAGGTCTGATGAACTTCTGTATGTGACCAGTTCTCCACTCGTTCAGTGATTAGCTCACGCATCGGCACGATCAAACGACGCTCATCCCATGTTTTTAACACGGCATACGTATAACGCAGGTCTTCGACCGTACTAAAATTACCATCCACTATCACACTATCACCAATCCGTACTGGCTGCGTCACTGCCACCTGTACACCAGCGATGATATTCCCCAATATCGGCTGTGCTGCAATACCGATAACCACACCTGCAATACCCGCTGAAGTCAGTAACGTCTTGCCAAGGCCTTCCATATTGGCAAATTCACTAAGACCTATCCAGAAGCTTCCCAAAATCATCACGAAAATAAACACACGGCGAAATATCGATACATAGGTACGGCGGCGACGTTCTTTATCAAAATGCTCTGCAGCCAGATTCTCAATCTGCATGTCTTGATAGCGATTGGCAAAAAAGTTAATGATACGAATACCCAACCACATAGTACTAAATACCAGTCCAATCCAAATCAATGGACGCGTAGATGAGGCAACTGCATCTAAATAAGGAAAACCACCTGAAACCAAGGTAAAAACCAGTGAAAAACTGATGGTAAAGGTTAGTGGTACTGTCAGTTTGTTAACCAAATCGGCGACACCATTAGTGCTGCCAACGTGCATGCTGTATTTTTCATCATCGATATAATGATTGATGATTTTTCCAGTACCTTTACTCAGTAGCCAACCCATACCCATGGTTAATAAAAAGAATAATATCAGCGCTGAGAATTCCCATAGCGCAATTCCAAAAAACTTTAACTTTAACCAAGTGGGTAAATAACGCTCGAACTCAGCTGGATGATACTGCTCATAGAGATTATCAATATTGCCTACTGTCTGCGCCGAAAAAACCCAAACAGGGGCTTCATCCCCCACTCGCACTCGCTGCAAATAAATAGGAACACGGCGCTCGCGATAGTCAACATAGCCAAGCTGAATAGAGCGTCTAGCAATACCCATGACACTGCTATTATTACCAAGCGGTGGTTCAATTAAGCCATCGGGACGATCTGGCATATCGTCGAATACATAGAGCTCTTTTTCAGATAATAAGAAATCCAGTCGCTTTGTGAGATCAAGCGCACGGCTACGTTGACTTTTTTCATCAATCAAATTCATGTTTAGCGCGTAAGCGGCCAAATCATACTGCTGTTTCATTAATGCTGATTGAAAAAACTCTAAGGCTGCAAGCGGCGTTTCTAAATTAGGTGGCTCAGATAACGGCGGCAACCCAGCATTTAGCTTATCGAGTATATAGTAGCTCTCACTATATTCTCCGGTCAGTGCCGTATCACCTTGCAGCCTGCCTGCCTGCTCTACTGCGTTACGCTCAGTAGGATCGAATATCTCTTCAGTAATACCAGAAATACTGACACTTTCATCTTTAAGCGCATTGACTTGCTGAGCTGCATATTCAGAAAAACTATCAGGCTTACTAGGTGTTTGTTTTTCCGGCTCGCTCGTACTCTGTCCATTTTCACTATTTGCTGCATAAACAGGTGAATAGATGACACTTATAGCGACAATCAAAAAGCCCAATAATACTTGCAGCACATGACTTTGAAAACGACTTTTCTCTACATCTACTTGATGATTATCATCTGATCGCAAAACGGCACAATGATTGTCCATAGGGTTGTCTTTAAGAGTATTCATGTTTTCAAAGCCATCAGTCTACGAAAGGGAAGTATAAAAAATATATCGGTGCTGCTTTAACCTAATTCAGTAAGCAAAAAAAAGCCAGCCTAAAGCTGACTTAATTTATTACAAGATTTGTAGCTATTTACCCTATAAGCGGCAAAAATTATTTTAAGCGCGGCGCCATGTCGTGCCAGCACGGCTGTCTTCGAGCTCAATACCCGCCTCTTTTAGTTGCTCACGTATCTCATCAGCACGAGCAAAGTTTTTGTTGGCTTTAGACTCTGCACGTTCGATGATTAAATTATCAATAACGGCATCCGTTAGACCATCTTCTGCCTGATCACCAGTCATTGCTTGCAAAAACTGCTGCACTGGCTGCTGTAAAATATTTAATACCTGAGCCAATGCTTTTAGTTGCTGGGCTAATTGCCATGCGGTATCGACGTCTTCCGCTTTAATGGCTTTGTTGATATCGCGAGCCAATCCGAATAAGACGCTGATGGCGGTCGAGCTATTGAAGTCGTCATTCATCGCCTTGATGAAGTCTTGTCCAACCGCGCTATTATAAGCTTCAACCACTAAATCTTCATTTATTGCGATTGACTGTCCTTTTTGCTGCTCAGCCAATTTTAGTGCATTGTATAATCTGCTTAGGCTATTATGCGCTTCATCTAAGGCGCTATCAGAGAAGTTAACTTGGCTGCGATAATGGCTCGATAATAAGAAAAAACGCACCGTCTCAGGTAAGTACTTTGCCATCACATCACGAATAGTAAAAAAGTTGCCCAATGATTTAGACATTTTTTCGCCATCGACATTGATAAAACCAACATGCATCCAGTTGCGTGCATACTCACAACCAGTCGCTGCCTCAGATTGGGCGATTTCGTTTTCGTGATGGGGGAACTGTAAGTCATGACCACCGCCGTGAATATCAAAGGTACTACCTAAGCACTTAGTCGACATCGCTGAACATTCAATATGCCAGCCTGGACGCCCTTGACCCCATGGTGACGCCCACTGCGGCTCGTCAGGTTTTGCCGCTTTCCATAGTACAAAGTCAAATGGATTGCGTTTATCATTCTCAACTTCGACTCGCGAACCTGCCTGCATATCGTCTAGATTGCGCTTCGATAATTTGCCATAACCGTCAAAGCTATCAACAGCATAATAGACATCACCGTTGTCGCCTGCATACGCGTAGTTGCCAGTGACTAACGTCTCAATCATATCCTGCATATCATCGATATGATCGGTCGCACGTGGCTCAGCATTTGGCATCTCACAACCAAGCGCAGTCGCATCTTCATGCATTGCTTCAATAAAGCGCTGCGTCAATGTACCAATCTCTTCACCGTTTTCAGCAGCACGGGCAATGATTTTATCATCGATATCAGTGATATTACGTACGTAGTTCACGTCGTAACCCAAACGTGCCAACCAACGAACAGCCATATCAAAACTGACCATCACTCGCGCATGACCAATATGACAATAGTCATAAACGGTCATGCCGCATACATACATACCAACCTGCCCTGCTTTGAGTGGTACAAACTGACGCTTGCTGCCAGTCAATGAATCGTAAATGGCAAGTTGGGACATCGCATCTGCAAGTGGTGTGGTCATAGTAAAAAAGCCTTGTAACGTGAATAAAATAGAGAAATGTGAAATCTCAGCCGCCGTATATGAATAAGTCATATCAACGACTGAGACTATAAATCCAGAAAATAAAAAATTCAGACCAAAAACGTCGTGATATAAAACGTAACCCATTATCTTAGCGAAAACAGGCGTAAAATACTACAATGAGCGTGCAACTAACGCTATTCAATCATAAAAACCGTTAAGGATGTAAAGATGGGCAATCGCTTAAGCAAAATATACACACGTACTGGAGATGACGGCAGCACTGGTATGGCTGATGGCAGCCGCCTTAGTAAAGCGGACGATCTATTTAGCGTCATGGGTGACATCGACGAGCTCAATTCGCATGTTGGCTTGGTACGTGCGCAACTAAAACACAATAAAGGGCAATCTATAGAGAAAGAGTTCTCTGAAGCCTTGGTCATCATTCAGCACTTGTTATTCAATATAGGCGGCGAGCTTGCCATGCCAGAATATGAAGGAGTTAATGCCACTCATATTGAATGGTTAGAGCAGCAAATAGATATGATGAATGCCACATTGCCACCGCTAAAAGACTTTATTCTGCCGACAGGTTCTATATTGGTCAGTCAATTACACGTGGCGCGTAGTGTATGTCGCCGTGCTGAACGTCAAGCTGTGATATTGCAGCAGCAGCGCCCACAAGCGATTCGAAGTACTGCTGTCAGCTTTATCAATCGCTTATCTGATTGGTTGTTTGTCGCTGCACGCTTCTGTACAGACCCAGAGAAGGTTTCTGAGGTGTTATGGGACAGCCAAGCATTGAAAACGTTCCTGACAGTCAATAATACAAACTAAGTATTTAGCAATAAAGAGCTTAAACACAAAAAACCCCGCGACACGATTGTTGCGGGGTTTTTATTATTGAGCGATAGCAATTCGGTTTACTAGAAATCGCTAACTCATTACAATGACCAATTAATAAGTCGCACTGTTGTCTTCAATGATGACCATATCAATGGTTTCATCTTTAGGTACGGCCTTTGGTGTAGCTGGCTTGCTAGGCTCAGCTGCTGCTTGGGTGTTTGCAGTCGAACTGCTCTGACTTTCAGCAGGTTTATTGATGGTTGGCGGTGGCGTAGGTTCAGTTGGGCGAATTGGCTCAACTGGCGTTACGGTTCTTGGCTGACGGATTGGCGCTGTTTGAGCCGTATCGTTGTTCTGTGTTGCACGGCGCTCAGCAGCACGTTGGGCGCGTTGCTCATCCATTGCAGTTTTAAAGACAGAACCTGCCATCACATCTGCAACAACAGTAATCAAAGCAGGCTGACCTGCAATACGCGTACGCACTTGACCGCCTTGAGTACCGACGATGTAAGTAAACGCGTCATCAACGAGCATATTGTTATTGATACGGATATTGTCTTGCGCTAGACGTGATTGTAAGCTTGGCTGATTATTGGCCGCTTGTACCTGACTGGCTTGATACAAGTCTTCACTTGGTAGCGTCATGCTGACACTGGCTTGACAAGTGGTCATGCCGTTCTCATTGGCTTGTTGCAAGATAGCAGCGTTTTGGACATCAATGACAACGCCATTGGTTTTTTCGCTAACCACACCATTGGCTAAACTGATTTCAGCATCATTTGCATAGTTGGCAGCCAATGACTGTGCTTGTTGATTGAGCGTATTTTTTAGAGCTGACTTAAGGCGATCTTGCACCATAGGATCATCACAGCTGATCGCAGGTGCAACGCTATTTTCAGCGTCGACAGTCTCTTGTTCTGTTAGCTCTGCCTGCTCAGTAGTGTCTTCTTTATCTGAGCGATCACAGCCTGCAAGCGCCAAACCACATACCAATCCAATCCCAGCAACTTTATGCCACTTGCTCAAACTTATATTTGCTACGCTCATACTAACTCTACTCCCAATTTACAGGTTCGTACCGCCACTGACTGACAGTGTTCAACATTCAAATGCAACGCTAGCTGCTACAGATATGAAAACCACATCATTATACGGTGTTTAAATCAAATGGTCATTAGTGTAGCCCATGGATATACAAATAGTGCCCCTCATTGTGGAAAAAACCTGCATTTGGTTGCAAAAACATAACAAACATTCGCAGATTTGGACTCTAAAAAGTCATATTTAAAAAAGTACGGATTGCATCACAGTTTTTGTTAGACGTCATTGATATGACGCTATATGATTGGGCATAAAAACCATCAATAATCGGTGCATATGATAAATTTTAGAGATACGTTGTTATTAGGTCATCGAGGCGCACGCGGTGAGGCGTTAGAAAATACCTTTTCAGGCTTTCAATACTCTCAAAACCTCAAGTCAAGAGGCTTAGCAGGCATAGAATTTGATATACAACTAAACGCTGACGGTCACTTAATCGTATTCCATGATGACGATCTAGAGCGTATGTGCGGTCGACAATCACGTATTGATCAGTTAAAACTGACTGAGATTCAATGCCAATTGCAGTTTGGCCAACCCATTATGACATTGGCGAGCATGGCACCTGCGCTTAGCGGGTTTAACGTTATTGAGCTTGAAATTAAGACGCATAGCCGTACCAACTACGCGGTGTTGATTGCAGCGCTTCGGCAGGCATTTATTGATACACCTCTTGCCAGCTTACCAGTTGTATTGACGAGCTTCGATGTCGAGTTACACAACCGTTTGCAACGTCACAAACTATTATCTCATATGCCTCGCGGCTTGCTCATTCGTACGCCAGAAGCGTTGGCAAGCGCGACCAATACCGCATTGCAACTCGGCTGTATTCAACTGGGTATTCATTATCCGCTTTTGACCCAAGCTGTCATCAAGCATAGCCACCGTTACGGATTGCCAGTAAGTGCTTGGACGGTTAATGATATTCCCACCATTGAGCAACTCATCAAATGGCAGACCGATGTCATCATTACGGATTTTCCAAGTCATTTGCTGTTGCCTTAACTGACTTAACTGACTTAACTGTACTTTTTTGATATTTAATCACTTTTTCGATAAACGCATTCTTTCCTACATATCTACCCTCCTTGTTACACTTCTCCTTCATGTCTGATAAGTCACTCGTATTTTTGACCAATACATTCTATAATCCATACAAGTTATTGTTATTTAGCAATATTTTTATAGTGTATAAGTGTTCACTTTACACGCATTTTAAGGTACTATGGTGGCTTAAATTAATACCGTTAGGGATATTATATGATTGCAAAAAAAGCACTTGGCTTACCGCTTAAAGGCTTACGTTTCGCTATCAAATCTGGTGACACGCTTGTAAAGACCGCCAGCACTCAAGTAACGCGTTTTAAAACTCGTTTTGATGAGAAAAAAGCGCAAATGGCGCTTGATGAGCAGCCTGTTGCCAAACGCAATTATGCTAAAGCTTCTGAGCAAGCGGATCTTTCTGCGCAAGAGCAAAGCATTGATATGCGCGAGTTTGAATTTACCAAAGCACCGATCAACTGGATTCCGGCAACTATTTTGGTAGCAACGCCTATTGCTGCTGCTATCATTACGCCATGGTACTTGTTCACTCATCAAGTGAGCGCACCTGTTTGGGGTGTATTTGGTGCCTTTATGGTATGGACTGGTATCAGTATTACGGCAGGTTACCATCGTCTAATGGCGCATCGTGCTTATAAGGCGCATCCAATTGTCAGAAACTTTTTATTGCTTGGTTCTACCCTAGCGGTACAGGGTTCTGCGTTTGACTGGGTTTCTGGTCACCGTACTCATCATCGTCATGTAGATGATCGTTTGGATGATCCGTATTCAGCACAGCGTGGATTCTGGTTCAGTCATATTGGCTGGATGCTACGTAACTACCCTAGCGGCAAGTTCGACTACAAAAACATTCCTGATTTGACTAAAGATAGAGTCTTACAGATTCAGCATAAATACTACGGTTTATGGGTAGTTGCCATGAACGTTGGTATGGTTGCCGCTATCGGTTGGTTGCTTGGGGATGTTTGGGGTACGTTGGTTATTGCAGGCCTACTACGTTTGGTATTGACGCATCACTTTACGTTCTTTATCAACTCGTTCTGTCATATGTTTGGTACACGTCCTTATACGGATACCAACAGTGCTCGTGATAACTTCTTCTTGGCTATCTTTACGTGGGGTGAGGGTTATCATAACTACCATCACTTCTTCCAATACGACTATCGTAATGGCGTGAAATGGTGGCAATATGACCCAACCAAATGGTTAATTGCTGGTTTATCAAAACTTGGTTTAACCTCTGAGCTGCGTACTGTTGATGATACGACTATCAAACATGCAGAAGTACAAATGCAGTTTAAGAAGGCTCAGCAGCAAATCGATACAGCAGCAGTAAGTGGCATTGATCTTCCTCATGCGATGAAGAGCTTCCAAGACCGTATTAAGTTTGAATATGATGCCTTTACGCAGACTGTTGAAGAATGGCAAGCGCTAAAAGCAAAAACTATCGAGCTTAAGAAAACAGAGTTTGCTGATCGTTTGCATGAAGTTGATGATAAATTAAAGCACGATTATGCCAAAATTGAACAGAAAATCCTTGAGCATAACAGCAATTTAAAAACTGCTTTCCGCTCTATTGGCGCGAATGAAAAAGCGGCTTAATTAACCTCTAATTTGTTTTATAATTTTGAAGCTTCTCCATCCCCCTATCCGTCCTAGATAGGGGGATTTTTTTGCTTATACTTTATCGCTTATGTCACTACAGCTACTTCTAATGACCTTATTATCATAATAAATGGTCAAATACATCGGCTAAACTGTGACGACCTGTAATCTAAAAACAATAACAATCTCGTCCACTAGAATCAATTGATTGAGGACAGATAATTTTGTTTTTTGGATAGATATTACAAGAGACGGACAGAGTGCAACGATGCCATATGAGAGCTATGCTATAGTGACATTCTCACTTTTATATTTTAATGGAAACGGCCTGTATGCGTTATCAAAACACTTACGTCAACCTAGACACGCGCCTTTATCACGAGCAGCCACCGACGCCACTAGACAATCCTCGTGCCGGTCACTTCAATACTCAAGTTGCACAGCAGTTAGGCTGGGCCGACGACGAGGACCTGATGACCAATTGGGTTGAGATATTAGGTGGTCAATACGTACCAGCTGACTTTAAACCATTATCGATGGCCTATGCTGGTCACCAGTTTGGACAGTGGGCTGGGCAATTGGGTGATGGGCGCGGTTTGCTAATGGCGCAGGTACTCGATAATAATGGGCAGCCACAAGACTTACATCTTAAGGGCGCTGGCTTGACGCCCTATTCACGCATGGGTGATGGACGCGCAGTCTTACGTAGTACCGTTCGCGAGTATTTATGTGGTCATGCATTGACCCAGCTTGGCATTCCCTCATCTAACGCTTTGGGGTTTGTGGTATCTGATACGAGAGTGCGCCGTGAGCGTATCGAAGCAGGGGCAGCACTAATGCGTGTGGCAGACAGTCATATTCGTCTCGGTCATGTCGAATGGATTGCCAGCTTTGCCCCTGATGTACTGAGTGAGTTCACTGACCATATGATTGACACTTACTATCCAGAGTGCCGCGATAGCGAAACGCCTGTCTTGGCATTTTTGACCGCAGTGGTTGAGCGTACGGCTCGTATGATTGCTGATTGGCAATTGATTGGCTTTGCTCATGGTGTGATGAACACAGATAACTTATCTATCACAGGTAGCACCTTAGACTTCGGGCCGTTTGGCTTTATGGAGCGCTTTAATCCTGCATGGATTAATAATCACTCAGACCATACGGGTCGCTACGCTTATCAGAATCAGCCTGCTATCGGGCATTGGAACCTAAACGTTTGGCTGCCACACTTTATGCGTCTAGAAGGCGTCACTCGTGAGACGCTTGCTGAGTGCTTAGCACCTTATGAAGCAACCTTTATGCAGCACTATCAGCAAGGTCTGTGCCGCAAGCTTGGCCTACCCCATCAAAGAGAAAGTCTCAGCTTGGCCTTTGAATGGTTGACACTATTAGAAGACAATTTGCTCGACTATACCAATAGTTTCCGCGCCCTACTCGGTTTGGTCGCACCAGCAGATCATCCTTATGAGCAAAAGCTACTGGTTACCATGACCACCGAATTAAGCGGTGATGCGCAGCAAGTATGGCAAGACTGGTCAACACGTTATCTGGCACAGATCGAGCAGCTGTCACTTGAGCAGGTAGTTAACGGTATGCAGACAACTAATCCTGTCTATGTCCTTCGTAATAGCATGGCGCAGCGTGCGATTACTGCCGCAGAGCAAGGTCAGTTTGAAGAAGTTGATCGAGTGTTTCGCTTATTAGACAATCCTTACAGCGTGCAAGATATCGCTAATGATCTAGATACTAATGCGCCTGCACCGGATACACCGCAGATGCCTATTAGCTGCTCATCTTAGTAGTTGCCCGCTTTAACACTTTTCAATTCTGTAATATTTTGAAATATTATGATATTAAGGTTGATATCCAACTGCATTTTTTGGCATTATCAACGAGATAAATAACGAATATCATTTTATTATATTATTCGCACAATTCACCGTTGTTGACTAGGCAGTGAATTGGCAATAATGCTAGAATGAATATTTTAGCTGGTTTGCTTTTTTGACCTGATCTTTGATCGTCGACCATGATTCTGATGGTCGTGAGTCGTTTAACGTCTTTATCCCTTTCAATTATTATCATTCAATGATCTTTGGAGGGTTAGACGTTGTTTTTTATCACCATTTAATTTATTCCAATTTATTCCAACCATGGCAATTATTATGAATGACGATACCACTTCGAATACGGATAACCTCAGTACAGAAAAAGAGCAGTTTGAACAAGCTGCCTTACATTACCATGAGTTTCCACGCCCAGGTAAAATTTCGGTAACCCCTACTAAGCAGCTAGCCAACCAACGTGATTTAGCACTCGCCTACTCTCCAGGTGTTGCTGTACCTTGTCTTGAGATCCAAAGAGATCCAAAACTTGCGTCTAAATACACGGCACGTAATAACCTCGTTGGTGTTATCACTAACGGTACTGCTGTATTGGGTCTGGGTAATATCGGTCCATTGGCATCGAAGCCAGTCATGGAAGGTAAAGGCGTTCTATTTAAGAAGTTCGCAGGTATCGACGTTTTTGATATTGAAATTGCTCAAAATGATCCAGACAAATTCATCGAAGCGGTTGCCTCCCTTGAGCCTACTTTTGGTGGTATCAACCTAGAAGACATCAAAGCACCAGAATGTTTCAAAATTGAGCGCGTACTACGTGAGCGTATGAACATTCCTGTGTTCCATGATGATCAACATGGTACGTCAATCATTGTTGCCGCAGCCATGCTAAATGCTTTGTTGATCACTGGCAAAAAAATCGAAGAGATTAAAATTGTTTGTTCAGGCGCAGGCGCAGCAGCCATTTCTTGCCTAGATATTATTTGCGCGCTTGGCGTTAATAAGAACAACATTATTGTTTCAGACTCACGCGGTATCATCAGTACTAGCCGTGAAAACCTTGATGAAACCAAACAACGCTATGCTCGTGATGTTACGGCTACTTCTATCGAAGAAGTCATGGACGATGTCGATATGTTCCTAGGCCTATCAATGCCAGGTACACTATCAGAAGATATGGTTCGCCGTATGGCAAAAGACCCTATCGTCTTTGCACTTGCCAATCCAACACCTGAAATCATGCCAGAATTGGCCCATGCGGTACGTCCAGACGTCATCATGGCAACGGGTCGTTCAGACTATCCAAACCAAGTAAACAACGCGCTATGCTTCCCGTATATCTTCCGCGGTGCATTAGATGTTGGTGCAACCACTGTTAACGAAGAGATGAAAGTCGCCTGCGTAAAAGCAATCGCTGCGATGGCACACGTCGAAGCCACTCCAACTACCAGCGCTAGAAACATCGAAAAGATGCAGAGCTTTGGTCGTGACTACTTAATCCCAGGCCCTCTAGAACCAAATCTAATCATTGAGATCGCATCTGCTGTGGCCAAAGCAGCGATGGATTCGGGCGTTGCCACGCTACCGATCGATGACATGCAAGCCTATCGTCAGCGTCTATCTGAGTTTGTTTATAACTCAGCGTTTGTGATGAAGCCAATCTTTGCTCGTGCTAAAGCCGATCCAAAACGTATTGTGTACTGTGAAGGTGAAGACAACAACATCTTGCTTGCTGTACAAGTGGTCGTTGATGAGAAGCTAGCACAACCTATTTTGGTTGGTCGCCCTTCAGTTATCGAAGCCAATATCAAAAAACTGGGCCTACGTCTAAAAGCTGGCGAGAATATTACCATCGTCAACGTTGATGACGATCCTCGCTACAAAGACTACTGGCAGGGCTACTACGAGAAGAACAAACGCCGCGGTGTAAGCATTGAGCTTGCGCGTCGTGATGTTCGCCGTAAGACGACTTTGATTGGTTCTTTGCTGGTCGAAAACGGTGCGGCAGATGGCATGGTATGTGGTACCTTTGGCCATTACCAATTGCATCTAAAATACGTTGAAAGCGTCATTGGCAAAAAACAAGGTATGAATGATTTCTATGCGATGAATGCGGTACTCATGCAAGATCGTAATATCTTTATTGCTGATACCTATGTCCATGAAGACCCAACGGCTGAACAATTGGCTGAAATGACTGTCTTGGCAACAGATCAATTACGTCGCTTTGGTATCACGCCACGCGTTGCGCTAGTGTCTCATTCTAACTTTGGTGCTTCAGATCGTGCCAGCGCTGTCAAAATGCGTAAGGTTCATGAGCTACTAACCAATATGAATGTCGACTTTGAATTTGAAGGCGAAATGCAAGGTGATGCCGCGCTTAACGAAAATATTCGTCTAAACGATATGCCATCAAGCCCGTTAAAAGGTGCAGCGAACCTGCTTATCTTGCCAACCCTTGATGCCTCAAATATTGCTTTTAACCTGCTCAAAACAGCAACTGGCAGTGCTTCTGTTGGCCCTATCCTATTAGGAACTAATAAGCCGGTACACATTTTGACGCCATCAGCGACAGCACGTGGTATTGTCAATATGACTGCACTGACCGTTACTGAAGCTCAAGACCTAGAAAACGAAAAATAGTCATATACCATACCCAGTATGAATGCACTGTATCGGTTCAATATAATTTGGATACAAGGAAGCCGAGTGAAAGTACTACAAATAGTAGACTGAGCGAGGCTGACACCCTACCAAATTTGTAGAGGATTGATTATATTAAGAAGGGCTCTGTCATCCATTGACAGAGCCCTTCTGCTATACTAAAACCAGTCAATGCAACTTATAGAGCATTGGCTGGTTTTTTGATTCATAAAAATTGAGCTAGTGATATAAAGCTCGATAATAACAAGAGGCTTCTATGCAAATTTATCTCGTAGGCGGTGCTGTACGCGATCGACTGCTTAAACGTCCTATCAAGGACAAGGACTTCGTCGTCGTTGGCGCTACTGTGGCAGAGATGATTGATGCAGGGTTTCAACAAGTGGGCGCTGACTTTCCTGTGTTTTTGCATCCGACCAGTCATGAAGAGTATGCATTGGCACGCACAGAGCGCAAGCAAGGCTCAGGCTACAAAGGTTTTAGCGTACATGCCAGTCCCGATGTCAGTCTAGAGGATGATTTGCGCCGTCGTGATTTAACCATCAACGCGATGGCAATCGAAGTTACCAGCTTAACCGATGATACCCCGATTAATGGACAAGTCATCGACTACTATGGCGGACTACAAGACTTAAAAAGTAAGACATTGCGTCATGTGTCCAGTGCTTTTAATGAAGACCCATTACGTGTACTTCGAACAGTACGCTTCTATAGCCGTTACTACGATTTGGGCTTTACCATCGCGGATGACACTTTAACGCTGATGCGTCAATTGGTCGATACAGGAGAGCTGACTCATTTAAGCGCCGAGCGTATCTGGCAAGAGTCAAGCCGTGCAACTATGCAACTATCACCGCAAGTCTACTGGCAAAAACTGTTTGAAATTGGTGCACTCGCAGAGTATTTCGCGCCTTTGCATCACGCTTGGGACAATATTCAAATAAGAGAAACAGTGCAGACAGCGTTATACTTTGCAGGACAGATGCATTTAAATTTATCGCAGCGTTGGGCACTACTAATGACTAGCCTGTCTTCATCACTATTTACTAGCGAAAACTCTGATTCTACGTCTAACGTATCAACCGCTATAAAAAATATTAACGCTATCGGTAATAAAGCCAAAGTCCCAAAAGCACATACTCAGTTCGCAATTTTATTCGCTCAGCAAGCTGAAAAACTAAGCACAATAAACAGTCTAAATGCGGCTGAAAAAATCGATCTAATCCAAGCCTGCGGTGCGCATAAGGAGCCTGACAAGCTCTCTCAACTGCTAGTGTGCAGTCATGTGTTACAGCTAGCAACACAGCATCGCCAAATGATGTTAGCACTAAACAGCTTTCACGCCATCGGTATGACTGACATTGCGCCAGACCTTAAAGGCCCGGCTATTGGTGCAGCCTTACGCCAAAGCAGGATTGAACACTTGCAAGCGCAACAATGATATAGACAAGCACCTTAGAGAAAAAAGTAATATTGCTATGAACCAAGAACTTAATGCCTACCAAGCAGAAAATATAAATAACCAAACGCCAGTGATGCTTGTCACAGGTAGTGCTAGGCGCATTGGGGCAGCTATTATTAAAGCGGCTCATAGGCAAGGTTACCGCGTTATCATTCATTGTCACCGTAGTGAACAAGACGCTAATGACTTAGCTGATGATCTGAACGACATCCGTGCTAATAGTGCAAAAGTTATCGTTGCTGATTTAACGATAGTCAACGATGGAGCGGCTTTAGACAGCTTTGTTGGAAGTATTATAGAGGCGTTTGGACAGCTTGATGTACTGGTGCATAATGCCTCACGGTTTTATCCTAGCCCGCTCGGTAGTATCAATGATGCACAGTGGGATGAGTTGCTTTTGACCAATGCGAAAGCCCCTTTACTATTAAGCCAAGCCCTATTACCTTATCTAAAGCAACAACAAGGCTGTATTATCAGTTTATTGGACATACACGCACATGATAGACCGTTTAACCACTATACTGTCTATAACATGGCAAAGGCTGCGCATCGAATGATGGTACAGTCGCTAGCGCTAGAGATGGCGCCAGAAGTACGGGTCAACGGGGTTGCTCCTGGGGTCAACATTTTACCTGACCCTACTAGCGACCAAGCTATTGATAACGAGCAACAACAAAGTATCATCGACGCTATCCCTATGAGGCGCATAGGCCAACCTGATGAGATTGCTCATAGCGTACTGTATCTTGTGCAGGCAAATTATGTCACAGGAGAGATCATCACCGTGGATGGAGGCCGTAGTCTAACCATAGCTGGTGGTTACCTGTAATACAAAAATATGGTTCAATAAAAAATATCTTGATTACTGCCTATCTTTTACTTGAAAAATTAAAAAAATCAGGTATCATTGTGCGTCTAACGTTAGGGCCCATAGCTCAGTTGGTTAGAGCAGAGGACTCATAATCCTTTGGTCGTAGGTTCAAGTCCTACTGGGCCCACCAAATTCAAACCCTTACAGTCATTGACTTGTAAGGGTTTTTTATTGTCTAAAATTTATGTGAAAGCATTGATGTAATTAATTTTTTGATACTATCTTGATACTTTGACCCTTGTAGTAATTAAAGTATGATGACTACTAACACTATAGTTATGTACTGCTGCATGGGTGATATATGAAAGTTAAACTTACCAAAAAACTTATTGATTCAGTAGACTATACCGCTAAAGGTACTGAAATCTATATGGACAATGTACTAACTGGTTTTGCGCTACGTGTAGGTAAGCAGTCAAAGCGCTATACATTGCATAAGCGCATCAATGGAAAGCTGTATAGAGACGAAGTAGAAGAAACGCATTTAATTACACTAACTGAAGCACGTGAAAAAGCCAGTATAATGATGGCTAACATCAAAAAAGGCATGCATGTTTATGATGGGCTTCATGAAAACCTAGAAGACCCGAAAGATAAGACCAATAATGTGCCAACACTGCAAGAAGCTTATGACTACTTTAAATCAACGAAGACTGGCTTAGCTGAAGGCACTATTACCACTTATGACCGTCAAATACTACATAAGCTGAAAGACTGGCTAAATATCTCTCTAAATGATATCACCAAGTCAATGATAAGTGATAAACATAAGGAGATAAGCAAGTATAGCGCAGCTCAGGCTAATGCAACGATGAGAGCTCTGCGATCAGTTTGGAATTATTGCCGTGATAGCTTTTTAGATGATGACGAAGACTTTTTAATCAAAGAGCAACCTGTGCGCATACTCAATGCTAAGAAAGATTGGAATAAGGTAAAGCCACGCACTAAACATGTAGAAGAAGAGTATTTAGGTACGTACCTTAAAACACTTCTAAATTATGTTGATAGAAGCTCACACATGCAAGCACCTCATAGCAATAATGCACGAGATATCATGTTGTTTTTTATGTTGACTGGCGTGCGTTTAAACGAAGCACAGTCTTTAAAGTGGTCAGATATCGATCTCAAAGTTGGTAAAATAACATTCAAAGATACAAAAAATGGGTACGATCATGAGATACCTACTAGTGATATTTTATACGCTATACTTAAAGAAAGGTGGAGGTTAAGCACTGGTAAACGTTGGGTGTTTCCAAGCGCTTTGCAAGCCAGCGATGACCATGTAAAGGATTTGAGTGCCAGTTATAAAGCTATAGATAAACAAATCGATCTACATATCAGACCACATGACTTACGCCGTACTTTTGGAACGGTAGCTAATAGCTTAAGCATCAGCTATCCAGTCCTTAAACGCTTGCTCAATCACCGCGAAACTAAATCAAGCGATGATGTTACCCTACAGTATGTTCAAGTGTCACAGCGGCAACTAAGAGACGCTTTAAACTCAATAGAGTCCTTTTATTGTGAGCATCTCGGCATGACACAAAGCGAGTTCATAAAAGCACTTATATAGATCAAAGCTGTAATTCTTATCAAATTTATAGACCGAACCTAGTCCATAGCTTTTAAAATCTCACTAAAAGATAACCAATACCGTTAACAAATAACCTAGGTATTTGAGCACCCCCGACGAAGCGTAGTAATCATCAGTAATAGCCAAATTCTTATCAGAACGTTTACGCTTTTTCTGCACTACCCTTACCTCATAGCCGTGGAAGTTTTCGCGAGCACCGACACGTATTGAGCTGTTCAGACTCAAGTCTTTTTTAACATCACTTACAACTTGCTCGCTATATGCCCTAACCTGCCAATGACTGGCATCAATAAGCTGACAACCTATTAGCATAAAACTCTGTAGCGTTTCAAGCTGGGTCTCCTTAATACCAAAATGAATCGCTGAGTTATTTAAGTTATGTTTATGTGCAAATATTTCAATAAACATTCTCAACTTCTCAGGATTCTTTGTGGACATCTGATAAGCTCTATCCAATGCTCTAATTATTACTTCTTGATTTTTGCTACCTTTAGGCCTACCTAGTAATAGCCTGTCATCATCAAACAGCTCGCTAGCGCGCAGATATAAACATTTAGATTCATTTAGACTTACACCATGTCTAATAGCAATCTCAGGTAACAGCTCATTTCTAGAGTTAATATTTAACTTCTGTAATTCCTCTAAAAAACCTATGACGTCCGCATATTTAGGATGAATGAAAATTGAATTTGTATTCGACTCTTTAAATCCATTCAAACTATCGTTTAACAGTTGCTGGCTAGCATTATGTTCAGGTTCATCTATATTCTTGAATAATGGTACTTTATTGGAAGCTATCTTTTTAAGTAAATATGGTCTTATCTTATTTATCTGCACCGTCTTTGTCGTTGCATCATAAGCAGTTTTATCTTGTCTATATATAGCGGAATAACCAAGCCCTGTTATTAACTCTAAAACGGTTATAGGTAGCTGCAAGCACGATCTGCTGAGCTGTTCCCCTGCCAGCAAGTGAGCAGTATGAATGTAATGCTCAAATGTCGTGTCACATGTTAAATGCCCTGAAAAACTTGCTAGCCCAAACCACGCGCCCTGCTCTTTGTGATAACCAAGAATTCCTTTCACTATTTTTTCGCACTGGTCTTTATTATAATCCGTCATCACCTGTACCAATGAAGATTCACGTAGTACTAATGCCAGTTGACTAATAGCAGTATGTCTAAAGCTATGAAATGTGAAGTCGTGCTCTCCTAGCAATCTATCCCAAATTAACTTCATGAGATTGCTAAAAAATACACTGGGTAACGGCTGATCACCTGATCCTTGAGAAAACAAGTAACGTCGCTTTAGTCTTTTCTGCTGATAATATAACTGAATAAATTGTTCCAGCTCGTCTTGCTTAAGTAAGCAATCAACCGGTATAAGCCTACTTGCACTGCTACTTTTCAATCTTCGATAGCGATTCGGTCTTAGCCATATTTGTGGTTGCTCTATTCGTTGTCCATGCTCATCAGCATAGATATCTGCTACATCAGCAACTTTAATACCGATGAGTTCCTTTATTCGCATTCCTGTTCGGTATGCCAGATTTAAGACTACTAAGCAAAGGTTTTTCTGTTCATAGTCTAAATCCGAGGTGACCAGATACTCTTTCATCGCATGATATATACGAGGCGATATCATACTCGCCTTTATAACCTGACGTTTATTACCCCATGGAAAATACACATATGGAGCATCGTAATACTCTATTTGATAATCATGAAACGCTCTCAGGCGACCATAGGTAAATTTTTGAGTATCTTTGAGCTGATCTAAGGAAGATACTTTAATATCACTTGCCAGCTCATTTACGACATTTAAAGCCTCAGATAAATCACTTTTGATGATAACAGCGTCTTCATTTATATTACTTATAGCTTCATCGTTGAAATCAGAATCTTTTTTAAGTATCGAAAATTTACGACCATCCTTAATTTTACTTTGAATAATCTCCTCATAGACAGCTTCAAAGTCCTCATCCGACCATTCATCAAGAGTCTCATCCATCGTTAGCATCAACCAATCACGACCAATACAGCCCACGTATTTACTGATGGTATCCAGTCTGCTGCTATTACTATCACTCAACAAGCTCTTGACCCACCCTAAAAGACGCGTGGCATTCGGTTGAGTAAACTCCTGCTGCAACAGCTCTACTTTCATAATAGCTGGGACTTTACTGCCTTTGAGAGCATCTTGCACCTTTTTAATGAGATTTTTGCTAAAGCTTGGATAATTACTTTTCTTGGCACTTCTTTTACTTAATCCTGAATAACTTGCTACAAATAGCTCTGACCAATTAAGTGGTGGCGGGTTTGAGCCAATCGCCTCTTGGTTATAATTAATGAGCTCGTTTATACTTAAGCCAGTGGTCTTGATTTTGCCTTGTCTAACAATAGACAGCGCACTATCTATATCGGCACCCTTCATCTGCCGCCAATGATAGTTCGCATATTTTATTAATTGCGATAGATGCGGTTTACTTTTATCTTTATTTTGTAGTTTTAGCTTCTTACAAATATCGCTAATAATGGTTTCAAACGATTTCACACCTTCTCTGTTCAGGTTTTTATCTTTCAGCGCATATAGAAAGCAAAGTGTCATATCGTCAGGTATGTACTCTACATAGCGCTGTAAGCTTGCAGTAGATACATTCTCAAAAACGCAAGCTTGCCTATGAGAACAACCATAATTATCATCATCAATACTTAGTAAAATTAGCGCTAAATGTTCACTGCTAGCATTCGAGATTGATGACTGATCCGCTCCTGGCAACTGCAGCCGGTAGATATCTCGTTCGCCTAGGAGCCATTGATACAGAGCTTTTAGTGCATCTATATCATTTAATCCACCATACATCATGCTACAGTAGAGTGCTGACTCAATTAAGTCATTATTTGAGAATCTTCTTTTTCGTTGCCATATTTCAATCATTTGCTGACTAGCAAGGCTTACTTGAGCGCCATTCACCATCCAATCATAAGAGATGATTAAATTATCGCGCTCTGCGATGACGGGCACCACAGGTTCATCTACATCAGTACCATTCTTTTTGTTGTAACTTCGAATGAATGCTAAAAAACCTTGTCTGGCTAAATAGTAAGTATGCGCGGTATCAAAGCGTACCTTAAGCGCGTTATCGATTGCTTGATAGCATTCGGTTAGGTCTGTTTCTGTGGTTATGTGATTGTCATCAACATAAGACGCTATCAAAACTTTCGCCTCATTTTTGATACTCTCATGACTTTTACTTTTATTTGCTTCTCTTAACTGATGAGCAACGGCGTTATCCATATATATTCACCTCAACTTGTCGTAGATTAAGCTCAACTGCAACTTTATCTAAGTCAGCAGATAGTTCTTTTAGCTCATTAATGGATAGTGACGACATGGGGTGCATAGCCTCCTGATCTGGATGTTCATGACCATATAAGGCGCAGATTAAATGCTCAGGAGACTTATTTGTTAGCATTGAGCGTAATTGATGCCTTAGCCAATTATCTTGATGGCTAAAAAAATGCCTTGTCTGATAACGAATTTTACTAGGCGCAATACCAGAAAACCCTTTAGGATTTTTACTGAAAAGCTGAATGATCGGCTGTTTAGATTTCAATATGTCGTCTAGTGGGAATTGGTCATTTGGATAAATTGCATTATGGAGGACTGCAAATTGATTGATATATTCAATATAGGTTTGAATGGCTGTGATCAAGAAATCACTTAGAGGAATGAGTCTTCCTTGCCCTTGTCCCTGACGCTCTTCTTTATCGGACACCCATAACAGCCGCTGCCTAAAATCAAACTGATTTAAAAGCCCAGGCGCATGCTTTACGGGTCTAATTCCAGTCTGAATAAATATGATGTGCCATAGCCAGACACCATAAGCATTAAACTGCTCAATATAACGGTCCTGCCGTATATTAATGTTCCGTTTTAATCGACCGTTATAACTCTCAACTGCCTCAGCAAGACCATCAAAGAACCTTTGGCAGATATCAGTATTTAAGGTCATGTCACTACCGATATATTTTTTGTACTGATTACTTTTCGTGCTAGATAGAATAAATGGTCGAACTTCATTCTGAACGTCCGCTGTACAATATTGGGTCAATAGATGTATAGCATTGCTGTATGTCTGCTCTAAGCTTATCGTCTCAATACTGGTGTAGTACAAAGGTGAGCTGTGCTTCACATCAACCCCAGTCAGAATCTCGGCATGGAGTGGCTCATCAAGCTTATTCTTGATAATCGTATATAAACAAGCATCAATATGCTGATTTGATAATGCTGGTAGATCTAGTTGCATTTTTAAGCTTACTAGCACCTCAGAAACATCATCGCTATTAACCAAAAACTTATTCTCAATAACCGCTTGTAATCTAATTGGTAGAGGTAGTTTGAATTCATTATCGTAACTCTGACGATACGGTAATAAGTGACTTCTACGATTCGAGGTCACGTTAATAGTGATGCTCATAACATAACCATCAGCAGCCGAACCGCTCTCATGACTCAGCCACTTGCGCTGACTTTTATCCAACTGCAGCTCATAAACCACTTCTTGAATCTTACGTCCACTTAGCATTGACAGCAATATAACGGCATAAATCTGACGCTGTTTATAGCTGACAGTGGTAAAAAGCTGCCAAACTCTGGTGAATAGCATCTGATAACTCAATAAACGTAACTGACGAATATTGGTGGGAAAATTAAATTGATTGCGGCGGGCATGTCGGTAGTTGTTCTTTAGCCTCCATTGTTGTAACTCTGAGGATTTGGCTGTTGTCTTGGAAGGTTTGAAGTCATTGTCTAAAAGTTTAGGCGGTTCGTCGTCAGCAATATTTTCATCGTAAGCAACGTTATCCTCTTTATGAATATTGCCAAATACTGTCGCTCTTAGTGGTTCGTCAGTACTATCAAGGTACAACGTATTAGAGTGTCCTTTGCTAGGCTCATTATCTTTTGAATTAGTATAAGTTTTGCCTACAAAGACTTTGTTCTCTGCAACCACTTCATAAGCAAGTCGTATTTGCCCAATTTTACCCGCCAATTTTTGATTAATGACTTTGCCTGATGCTTCGTCATTTTTTGTCTGAGCTTCATACTGACGTAACGCTGATAGTACGTTTGCCATTGAATCATGTTGAGCATGAATAGTGATTAACTTGTCGACGATCTTAGATTGTGGGTTGTTGTTCTTTAATCCCATTCTAAAGCGCACACTTAGCTGATTGATTTTGGCAGAGTGCTCATCTTTACGTGCAGCAATCATAATAATGACTTGCAGGTATGCACTCATAAACTGCCATGCTCCATTATCAATATGTACTTGACCATATCTCTGGTAAAACAAAACCAGCATATAAGTGACGGCCCAATCCTCAATCTTTTTCTCTTTGATAACTGTACCGGCAATAGCTTCACATTCAGACGGTGTCAATACCTGTATATCTAGGCTGGCATGTTCACCAATGTGCAGGTAAAAGTTTGGATTGATATCCAGCAGATTAACAACCAGATTTTGTACTTTTATATAGTGCGGTGAGTTAGAGGGTACCAGCTGTTCTAGGACTCTCTGTAATTCAGTAGTATCGAATCTATGCATATTCATTAGCGTGCGTCACTCAGCCAGTCCATGCTTTTAGGCATACCTATGACACGCTCTTCTGACGCAAACTTGCATTGTTGATACTCGTAGTTACTCTGGCTAATACGTGCAAAGCGGCAATATTCCTTTATGGTCAAATACTTAATACGCATCAACTGACATATAACACTTTGAGGCGCGTTATTTTTCAGTGTCTTAAATAAATCAGGATGATCAACACCTTTCAAGGAAATCAAACTGACTACGTCTCGCCATGCTAGCTGCTGAATATCATTGATACTTTCAGGGATGATTAAACACGGATAATCACTATCATTCTCGAATCTTAAGACCTGATCGACTCTCTCGAAATCATTAAAGAAATAAAAAGTATCATCCTTTCCATCAACCAAGCGAAGTGGTGGAAGGTAGAAGTTATCCACAAATTTCATATTGATATAATTAGTTTTAGGTCTCAGTCTCTGCCAAACACATAAAGCGGCTCTAGCGTACGGATGTACATACAAATCATCCTTACTGGGATTAGCAAGTTTTTGTCCGACCTTGAGTTTATTATTTTTCATTATATATATAATATTAGTGAATATAATTCATGTTATCTAATAACCACTCAGGTGTCAAACGCTTTAGTTTTGTGGGCCTTAAAATCGTAAAATAATTAATACTATTAAACAGTTAGTATAATTTTAGATGTAAAAAAACCTCTCAGTGCCACAACTTATGTAGCTCTAAGAGGTCATTACGTTTTAAATTTTTACTAGGTAAAAAGGTTAAACTTGGGGTTTGCTTAGGTTCTATCAAATACTGGGAATAAATTAATGGCAAAAAAATAGCGAAGCCATAATCTTTAAGTTCTCACAAAAAAACACCATTCGCTATGCCTTATATAATGCTCACGAATGAGAACTGTGCAAGACTAAGATTTATACTACATCTAAAAAAATAGTAAATATACTCTCTGTATTGCTTGTGGTTCAGATACTTATAAAAAGAACGGGGACTGTTCGACTCCTCCAGTCAAATTCGTACAACTAAACTTGGCACCAGCAGTTTTACCATAAACTTACACCCTCATCAAAAATCCATCGTTGCTGAAAGCATAAATGTACGCGGATCACCTAAGGCAAGATCGTTGTAAGATGCCGTTGTCCAATATGCCTTATTCATCACGTTATCAACACGTGCTCGAATGGTAAGAGGGGTTTGATTAACAGAAGTTAGATAACGTGCTCCAATATCGTATGTGGTGTGACCTGGTAACGACTGTATATTATCATTTTCAAGATATTGTTTAGATACGGCATTTGCATTCGCTGTTAGCGTTAAATTTTCTATAAAAGGTAAATCCCACTCTGCCCCAATTTTAGATTGCCACTTTGGAACACCTGCAGCTTGATTGCCTTCATTAACTCCATCATTTGTTTTAGTTAACTTCGCATCAATATAGGTAATACCACCCATCAAGCGTACACTCTCAGCAGACGAGCCAAAGAACCCCCACTCTACACCTCGATTACGCTGTTCACCAGCATAAGAGAAAACATTGGTATCTGTATCGGTATAACTATTGGGTTTTTCAATTTCGTAGAGACTAAAGGTATGAGTAAACTCGCCACGATCCATTTTTATTCCTATTTCCTTTTGTTTCGTTTTATAAGGAGCAAATATTTCACCTGAATTTTCTGCACTTGTTGGTGCTGTAGCGCCTTTGCTTAGTCCTTCTATATAGTTCGCATACAAAGAAGTTTGATCTGTCATTTTTATAAGAAACGCCACTGACGGCGTTATAGCGCTTTCATCATACTTAGTACCTGAGGATAAGATACCTCCCGTTTGTTCTGTTTCTAGCTGCTGATACCGAGCACCTAAGGTGAGTTGGTATTTATCCTGATCAAACGATAAAGTGTCTGCAATTCCGTAGCTGGTCAAATTTGTGTCAGTCGTCAATAACAACGGCACATCAAAGTCTAGGCTAGGCGTTTCCCATACTGGATTATAAATATTAGTGTCATAGGTATAAGTGGTGTCAAAGTACTTAGCATTTAAATTGTACTCTTCATTGTAACGAGTAACATTCGCCGCAATCTGATGCTCAATAGCTCCTGTCGAAAAGTTGCTGTTCAGCCCTACTTCCATAGAGACTCTTTCATTATCATCAGCAACGTATCCAATCGTCGTAGTCATATCTCCGTCAGAATTATACACTTGCGCTTTTGCTGCACTGAGTCCTTTAAACTCCATTTTATTAGCACCTAAGGCGGCATAGACAGTCGTTTGATCAGTCACATCAAACTCACCGCGTGTGATTGCACCTTTTGTTTCAGTATCATAAAAAGCCCAGCTTGGGTTCAATAACGTATCTGGATCTGGTGCACTTGGAATATCAATTCCTGATGCTACCGTAATACCACGAGTCGGCCCATCGACATGCTCTGTCGTCGCATAAAGATCCGCTGAAATTCGTGCACGTTCGCCTTTCCAATCTAAGGCAAGAGAGCCCACTTTAGCCTCTTTATCTTGGTCATTAATCGCACTTTCACCATCTCTATAAGCACCGTTTACCCGCACACCAAACTGTTTATCTTCACCGAATCGGCGACCAACATCTACACTCCCACCAAGCTGCGAGTCTGATATGTACTTAGTCGTCAATCGAGTGAGTGGTTCATCACCTGCTCGCTTAGTGACTAGATTCACAGAGCCACCTACAGAGCCGTTAGGTGACATACCATTGAGCATTGCTGACGGACCTTTGAGTACCTCAACACGCTCAAACATTTCAGGTGAACTGCGGTAATAAGGCGCCATACCAGACAACCCATTTACTGTCACATCATTACTATTCGAAGCAAAACCACGGATAGAATAACTTTCAAGATTTTCTCCACTTCCTCCACTGGTATAAACAGAAGGATCCGTTGCAGCAATAATCTCACTAATATCTGTGGCTTGCTCATCCTCAATAAATTTATCAGTATAACTAATAGCACTAAATGGTGTTTCTAAAAAGTCTTTGTTTCCCAAAAATCCAACATGATTGGTATAGGTTACTTGCCCTCCAGAATAGGTTTGATTATCGTTGCCTTCAGCCACTACTGTTATCGTTGGTAGTGTGGCGGTCGGTATCTCTTGATTGCCTCCTAAATCTATATTTTGGTTTTGCTGTTCGGTATCCAGTTCATTAACTTGCTGACTGCTAGTAGGGGCGCTACCTTCCTGTGCATAAGCTGATGGCACACATATAAATACAGTCCCAGCCGCTATGCCTAAAGCCATCGCAAGCTTTGCCGATACAATATAATTAAGGGCGAAAGACGGTTTGGTCTGTGTCGTCCATCGTTTAACATTACTTTTATGATTTAGCTGCTGAAGTTGATACATAAAAACATCCTCTTATTTTTGTAAAATATAAATACGAATAAAAACACAAATGATAATCATTAATATTTTTGGATAAAAAACCTTCTGCTTCTCATTTAATTATTTACTGGCTCTACGTTCAAAACCTCTTTCGTCTTAGAATACATCTATGAAATTGACGGATAACCTTTGAGTACATCGTCCATGATGATGTTTAAGGAGGTTGGACTAGCTGCTGCTATATACCACGCATCCGCATCAACAAAAACGACATGACCATTTTTCCATGCTTTTGTTTGACGTAATAAAGGATTACTAATGTCATCAGGGTTTATAACAGAGCGGCGCTCCATAACAGCGGTACGGTCCACAATATAAATAATATCTGGATCTGCCTGCTGTATGAACTCGCTAGAAATAGGCTGCCCATGTAGGCTAGTTTCTACCACGGTACTTGCAGGCTTAATACCCAAATCATTAAAGATAAAACCATAGCGTGACTGCACACCAAAATTGCTAAAAGCTCCGTTGTTATGTAAAACAACCAATGCTTTTTCTGGACGGTTTTTTGTGAAGTCCTGAATCTCTTTGACTCTTGTATCTAATTGCATGGCCTCATCTTCCGCCAACGCTTCCTTATCAAAAATACGACCCAGTGTTAACAGGTGATTTTTGACATTGGCTATATGTTGCTGATGGCTGTTATTAAAATTCACATCGAAATGTAGGGTTGGTGCAATCTCTGACAGCTCTTGATAATGAGCAGCATGAAGTGGCGTCATCAAAATAAGATCAGGGTGTAGTGCATGGATACGTTCCATATTCGGTTGTACAATAGCGCCTAAATCTTCTACGCTAACATCATCTTTGTACTTAGCAAGGAAGTGAGGTACATAATCTTTCACCATGCCCGCAATTGGCACATCAAGCTGGTCCAAAAAATCAGCTTCATTCATATCCAGTACCGCGACACGTTGCGGTCGATTATTAATGACAGTAGTACCCAGCTCATGCTCGACGATAATAGGTGTTTCTAGTGCTTGTACCGTCTGCACAGATTGCGTAGATTCTTTTTCGCATCCTTGCAGTAGAATAGCTGCCGAGATCGCTAATACCCAGACCCAACCGCTCTTTTTCAAACTCATCCTCTTACCCCTGATAAATTGAAGTAGTTGCACAAGCAACCACGTTCATTACGAATAATTTCAAAATCAAGATCGTATAGCTCACTTAAATTGGTTGCTGTCACAACCTGTGCAGAAGTTCCACTAAAGCTAAGCGCACCATTTTTTAGAGCCACAATATAATCAGAATAATTGGCCGCAAAATTGATATCGTGAATCACCAAAATCACCGTACGACCCTGCTCATCACATAAACGACGTAAGGCTTGCATGATCTGCACAGCATGTTTCATATCTAGGTTGTTCAAAGGCTCATCTAATAACAACACGTCCGTTTGTTGCGCAATAGTCATCGCCAAAAAAGCCATTTGACGCTGACCGCCACTCAATTCATCTAAATAATCGTGACGTAAAGACTCTAACGCTAAAAAATTAATCGCCTCATCAATGACTCGTCGATCCTCTATCGTCAAAGAACCACGACTATACGGAAAACGTCCAAAAGAGATCAGCTCCTCCACTGTCAATCGTAAATTAAAGCCTGGGGACTGCCGCAGTGTGGCCACATGATGAGCATATTCAGAAGTGCGCATTTCACTGATTTTTCGACCATCAAGTGATACATAGCCACTACTGGGCTCTAATAGCCTAGCCATCATCATCAATAAAGTAGACTTTCCTGCACCGTTAGGACCGATTAAGGAAGTGACACGCCCCGTTGGAAACGCCAGAGAGACATCAGATAGCACGGATTTTTTGCCATAGCTTTTATGGAGGTTACTAACGGTAATCATGTAATCCCTCTAGTTCGAACAGTCAATGCCAGAAAATAGATACCACACACCAGATTGACAAGAATACTGACACTGGTTTTATAGTTAAAAACATGCTCAACGAATATTTGTGCAATCAAAAATATGGCTATAGAGACCGCACAACCTATAGGTAATGTAACTTTATGCTTACTACTTCCTGCAAGCGCATAAGCTATATTGGCAATGAACACGCCCATAAAGGCTGTGGGGCCAATTAAGCTGGTTGACACAGCAACCAGGATGGCAATCAAAGCCAAATACAACTTGACGTATTTGGCATGGTTGATACCAAGTGACATCGATTGCTCACGACCGAGAGCCATCACATCTAAAACAGGTAACGTCTTACGACTCACCCATAACACCGTTGCTACCGCTAGTACGCCATACCAAACGGTTTCAGGATTGGATCTATTAAAGGAGGTATAGCTTAACCCTTGAAAAACCGAAAACTCACCTGGACTGATACGAAGTTGAATAAATTGTGTGACCGTGCCAATGACCATTGTCAAAACCAGACCAAATAGCAGCAGCATAAAGACATCGCTTTTGCATCGAGGTAACAGCAAACGATGCAGTGCCCACGAATACACCAGCATCAACATGATGGATACGATGAAATTACCACTGACACCTAACATCATCAGCCCGTTCGTACCCATAACCAAGAGCAACAGCGCTTGCCACAGCAAATAAACAGCCTCATACCCCATGATTGAAGGCGATAAAATACGGTTGCCTACAATGGTTTGAAATACAATGGACGAAACAGCTAAGCAGACACTACCAAGTACAATGGTTACTAGACGCATAAAGCGTTTCGGAATCAAGTAATCAAAATCTAATCCTGATCCTATCAATAAGAAAACAAGCGCCAAAAGAAGAATCAGTAGCAACATCGTCCATATTTTTACAGCTTGGCTCATTTGACACCCCTCATAATCAACATGAGGAAAATCACACCGCCCACCCCACCAGCAGTAAGCCCGATAGGTACTTCGAAAGGATAGATAATGACTCGCCCAAAAATATCACAAATAAGCAGTAAACAAGCACCGCCCAGTGCAACGATGGGCAATGTTCGTGATAAATTCTCTCCATATTTCAGAGCGACTAAATTAGGGATGACAAGGCCAACAAAAGGTATCGCGCCAATAGTGATAACCGATGCCGCAACGGTCACCGACACTAAAATAAGCCCCAATGCGGCTGTCGCAGCATAACGCAATCCCAAACTGGCCGCCATTTCCTCACCCATGCCCATTACCGTGAAACGATGCGCATAAAGATAAGCCAATACAATGATGGGCAAAATAATATAAATAAGCTCATATTGACCTTGTACAACCCTTGAAAAATCTCCTAATAACCAGCCTTGCATACTTTGTAAAATATTATGCTGATAGGCATAAAACTCAGCTATCGAACTCAGCACACTGCCATACATCAACCCAAGTACAGGAATTAGTACAGAGTTTTTGAAGGTAACACGGCTGATGATAAAAATAAAAAGTAGACTCGCTGCAAAACAAAAGAGCATAGCAAATAGCATTTTATTGCTTGTGCTGGCACTAGGAAGCATCGTTAGTGAGACCAAAATACCAAGCTTGGCTGCATCCAAACCACCTGATGTGGCAGGTTCGACGAACTTATTGCGTACAATGTGTTGAAGAATAACGCCACTGACAGACAACCCTACCCCTGTTAAAAGCAGTGCAATCAATCGGGGTATACGACTGGCCGTGATGGTCAACCACGCATCGCTTGAAAAATCAAAGAGTGCGACAATTGACATCTGCTTTGAGCCCAGCATTAGAGAAGCAGCACAGAGCAAAATGAGTAACAAAAATAGTAAGCGCATTATTGAAACTCTTCTGACTTATATAGATACGAATGAATTTTTACTCTGCAAAATACCATCACAAGCCTATAAAGCAATTTTCTGGGAATTTTTTCATTAAAGTATAAATGAGAATCAATCATACTATGCTTGTTTGAATAGATACGTTGAATATAGGGTGAAACTGGGAAGTTATACGGTGAATAAGGGAACTTATTCAGAATGGCATTTAATCATTTTCCAAAGTCAAAAATCAGATAAACTCAAACACAGCAAGAGGTTGGCGTAAATAATTCGCCTGTATTCAAGGCCTGTTTAGCGTATTTTAGAGAATAGTAGCAGCTTGACATAAATGGGCTGACTAGATAAGTTGTGTGGGTGTGACGCCGTAAAACTTGGCAAACGCTTTGCTGAAATTACTGGGATCATGATAGCCAACATACCATGCCGTCTCCTGAACACTTTTATATTCATCTAACAGTAAACGCATTGCTTCCTGCATACGTAATTCACGGATGAACTGGCCTATTGTTTTGCCCGTTTGTTGTTTGAACTGTTGTTTTAGATAGCATTCGTTTATACCCACTCGTTGAGCCAGCAAGGAGATTGTTAGCTTATGGTTGTACTCTTGGCGAATAATATCAACGGCGTGATCAATTTGACTTTTTTGGTGTATTAATCGACCAGATTTGTCCTGAATACCTAGCATGTCTTGACAGAGAAGTAACGCTTGGCTCTCTAAAACCAAGCGATCACTCAAAGTGTAACAAGGTAGTGAGAGGATATAAGCGGCGCGAGCAAGTAGCCGTGGCTGATTTGATAAACGGACTTGAACCATTTCAGGATCTTGATCGTCAGCTGGCAATAACCAAGCCGGTAAATCGAAGCTTTCTGCCCAACGTGACAGTAGCTCTTGATTAAAATCGATCGATACCACATGGCTATTTATGGATGGTTTCTGCAAATACTCAGTATCGGTAGTAGAGTTTATATCACCAAAATCTCCTGATCGTCGCCAAATTTGCTGCGAGTGAATACTTGTATCAGTACGTAAATTACTAGCATGTAACGTATAGTTCGCATCTACAATCAAATGCATGCCAACATTACAAGAAAATGGCGCAGCGGGTTCAACCACAGGTTGCTGATCCTTGATGCAGTTTCGGCCGAGCACAATACCGTTATGCAAGCTTAGCAAGTCACCATAACCAGAGCTACCATCGTAAGTTGGACGTTTAATCAAATAATCAGAATCAGGGCGATCAAAATCCCAATATTTGGTTTGATAGTGGTCATAAAATGTGTTCAGGTCTGCCATAAAAATATAATCACGATGTTTTAGGATGTGGTTTGAGTAAGTAGAGAACAGATGTTTTATTATATCCAGATAAAACAGATTCACTTGAATGAGTCGTAAATTCTCAACTCTTGAAGTAATCATAGCATTATTAGCAATAAACAATCATTTTAATGTAAATGATTATCAATCAAATATAAATAACTGTAACTAATATATCAGGATGAAGTAATAATGAGCCTACTTATAGCCAACATAAAGAATGAACTGGATGACATTAAAGCATTTTGGAAACCTACTGATATTGCACAATTTAATCAGTTGACCGTCAAACTGGCCAAACTAAAAGGCGAATACGAGTGGCATAATCACGAACATGAAGACAAGTTATTTCACGTACTGTCAGGACAGTTATTTATTATATTAAAAGACAAAACTGTAGAAGTGAATGCTGGTGAAATGGTCGTTATTCCTAAGAATACTGACCATAAGCCTCATGCACCGACTGAGGCTAGCGTGATGTTTTTTGAACCTTTATAAATCAGAACCCGCACTTGGTGACAATCCTAATTATCAGTTAACGAAATCAGCACATGTAAGATAATGTCATAACATACTGCTTAGTTTAACTACATTGACATGATAGAGATGAACCAAGCGACCTTTAGATGAGCATAATTCATTAAAAAAATAAATAGTGAATAATACTACAACATATAATGTATCAAATCCTTTATTTTCAGATGTTATAAAATACAAGTTATCGTGATTAAACGTTATCGCTATCACGTATTTTATGGATAAAAAAACACCCTTTAGGCTATATAAAAAATAGCTTAAAGGGTGTTTTTTATCTGTGATTTTATGTGAGCGAGTCGCTTAAAATTAAGGTTTGATCTAAAAATATAACGCCCTTCTTTATTGATAATTTTCCAATACTATCCTGCTCTGCGTTGACTCTGAGCTCATCTGATTCCGAATGCCACTAAAAGCTCTACCTACTAAAAACAGGGGAATGCTAAAAGACTTTCGTTAGACAAACGATCGTTCATCAGGTCTAGAGAATAGCTGTTCTTTTAGTCGCTATAATGAACTCAGCAGCAAAAAAATGCAGTCATTCCGACTAAAATTAAAAACCCATAAAAGGAAATATCAATGAAATTTTCAAAAATACTCATGGCGCTTCCGTTGTCATTACTCTCTGTTATCGCTATTGCAGGTATGGCCGATATCAATGGTAGTACCAAATGTACTATCGTTGATTCTATTATTAAAAATAAAGCCATCGTAAAACCTTGTACTTACGAGGGTTCCGTAGGAGGAAGTATGAGTTATGCCATTAGTCAGCTGAATTTCAAACTCTCTAACGGCAGTATTTATCGTACCGTGGATGATGCGACGTTTGACTTTAATACAAGTGGAAAAATACAAGACTTAAAAGAGACTGTCTTACTCAATGGTAGGACAGCCGAGGTTGTAAGAATCCATCATAAAACATTTAAAAAAATCTCTGATAAAGACATAGAAAGTCGCTATGAAAGCATAAAACCTGACTTTTCTGATGTTCTACAGTGTTTCAAATACGTTAAGCAAGACGCTGCTTTCTGCGTGTCTTATGAGTTTATCAATAGAATCTCTTAATCATTATTTGGCCATCGTTTATTGATTACGCTACACATTAACCAGCTACATTTATCTATTGGAGTCATTATGAAATTAATTCACCTACCCCCTTTGGCGTTGTTCGTAACTGCGTCTTTATTGTCTGCTAATACACTGGCTGCACCTGAACTCTCTAAGAGTATCAGTAGCACTACAAGCAGTGATATGGTTCATGTATTTGGCTGGATGGAGGATGCTTGTGATGGTGAACAGCCACCTTACAAAAAGGTTTATGATAAACATGCAGTATTTATAAATAGTATTAGGGGTCAAAGACCTTATGAGGATTTCGTCAAGCCAAAGGCGCAGTGGTCGTCAGAATATCGTAATACGATAAAAGAGGTAAAAATGAACGTCGGTGATATATACACTGAGTATCGAGTCATTTTTAATAAGGGCGTCACTTACCGTGGTCAACCTCTAGAGGAATATATATTTAGTTTTATACCTGAATCATCAGGTGGTCAAAACACTTTAAAGTTCTCGTCCAATGCCAATATATCTACTATTATGTCGAACTTTCAAACTCGTCAGGTGGAGTACTGGGGTGAAATGGAGGACCGAGGCGCTATCTACAATCCTAAAAACAAAATGGTGACCTGTGAATTTTGGTAAAAATATCTTTGTTATATCAGGCTCACCTGCGAAGTAATACCGCAAAATTAGTTCGAACACAGAGCCGCTATCTGCTGCTAAGACAAATTGTCTTAGGTAACAATGGCATCATTTTTATGGTAACCAATATATCAATATTACATAACCTATTTGAGAGACTCAATCTACAAAAACTCTTCAAGCTATGCTATATATGACGTATAAATTTCTCAAGCTTTTATTATTCTTAGGTGAGGTTGTCAATATCGGGGTTTGAAACTTGCGACACCATAAGACACTGCTAAGCAAAATAGTAATGCAACTGGTGTCCCTGCCATTATCCCTAAGTCTTATTGATACCAATTATCTGAAAAGAAAAAGGCATCTTGCTGCAGGTTATTAGTGGGATTACCGTAAAATTAAGATCGATGTCGGAGAGTCAATCAGCTAGAATAAATGAGGTCCGCCAACTAAAAATATTTATATATTCATAAAAATCACACGACAGAATAAAACTCTTCGAGAATTAAAGTATGTTTTCAAAAGCCAAAATTAAGTTTGATGTTCTATTGTTGCAGATGCTACTACTATTAGCATCATCATTATCCAATGCTTCTGATATTAAGTTTCAAAGATACGCTATTCCTAATCTTGGTGAACTTTCAATTCCGTCAAACATGGAGCTTCAAGAAGGAAAATACAAAGAGATCAATAAAGATTTTTTTGAAATAATTAACGCTGAAACAGACTTAGGCTTATCACTAGATAATCGCTATGTGTTTCAGCAGAAAGGCTTGAATAAATTCAATAAAAATGGTTTTAACACCTATGCTAGAATAATTACCCACACGATATTAGGTGACTACTCTGAATACTCCTCTTTGAGGGATCCTTATATTCTTACATCTTTTCAACGTAATCAACTAAGCCAGCAATTACGTACGCAAACAACTCAATCTTTAGCTAAGATCAATATCAATATCAAAATAATACACTGGTACGGCATTAACCCTGTAAAAATAAATGACCAAAATGCTTTAGAAATAAGTTACTTACGGCAGTTAGATGACAACCCTTATGTTGCTGTTAGAACGTATTATTTTGAGAATAACGATAGAGAACACCTTGTCACCGTATCTTATAGATTGAGTGATGAAAAAGTATGGAAGCCTTTATTTATTGATTCTCTAAAGAGCTTAAAAATAATTAATAGATAGTTCGTAACCAACATTCTCATAGTTGGGATTAAAATCTTAAAACAGAAAAATCAGGACCTTTGAAATTCAGTAAAAGAGTCATACGTTTTAAATTGATCGTAATTAACAGATGATTTCGTTTTGCGAAGCACTTCCGTTAAATGTCCATGTCCAATCTTACTACTTTCTTTTAGGGCAAGTTTGGCCGCCTCATTGACTATATAATTAACATCGCTAGAGGTGTAATGCGCCATCAACATGGCTATAGAGTCAAGATCCAAACCACTATCTGTAGGTCGTCTTTCTAAAAGAATCTTCAGCATCTCTTTACGAGTACTAAAGTCAGGCAGAGGTATATAAATCGCTTTATCAACTCTACCAGTTCTTAAAATAGCTTTGTCTATTGCATCAGGCCTATTTGTAGCCATAATGGTAAGAATGCCTTTCTCACTACATTCTGTGAGCTGAGCAAGAAACTCATTAACTTCTGAAGAGTAGTGTTGGCCTATATTTGCACTATCACGACTTGGCATTATTGCATCCACCTCATCGATAAATATCACCGAAGGTGCCTTAAGGCTGGCTTCTAAAAATAGCTTACCAATCTTTTCTTGAGTGCCATGAACATAGACACTAGCCAAGTCAGAAGGCTTGATTTCAAAGAATGTATAACCCAATTCAGCAGCAAGCTGTTTTGCTATAAAAGTTTTACCACACCCAGGAGGACCATAAAACAATAAGCCGTTAAGTGGCTTAATCCCATACTCTTTATAAGCCTGCTTATTTTTTAAAGGTTCAATAATATCAGTAATTAATAGCGACTTCAGATCCGTCATCCCTGCTACTTTGTTTAGACCGACATGATCACTCTTATCCTGTGAGCCTTCTGATACCTTAAGCCTGATGTTTATTGCCTCACTATCGGGTAGCTGAATCTCATCATAATAAGGAAACTCATAGTATTGCTTTATAAATAAGTCTAACTTCTTGCTAAACTCGTTCACTCCTATATTATTTAGAGCTTGAAAGACAATACTTTTTAAATCGTCCGGTATGTGCTGAGAGTAAAAGGTTGATTGACTTAGAGGGTTTGAATCTCGGAAAGCAAAGATTTGATACTTTACTGCTTTGTCAGTTGCTTTCCATTCAATATCATACTGCCAAGGTAAAAAGCCAAACAGGCACCTATACAGCAAAGTTGCTAGTGAATAGTTCGTATTATGTTCCGCCTCTCTACTTTGATAAGCTAATGAATAGCGGAGTACCGATGACTCTGTATGTTTTATATAGCGGGTTAAATCTAAAGGGAATATACATACACTGCCCTTTTCATCTAAGTAGTTTATAAAGATATCATTTGGGGTTAAAACTTGAGTAGAATGCATGCCAGCATTTGATAGTACATCAAAGCTTGCTCTTATAATTTTGCACGCATCATATACAGCTATACTAATTTCTCTATCTAATCGCTGTTTTAAAGACTCCCCATGAACGAAATTGTGTATAAAGTAATACTGTGGCTGCCCTTCTACGCGTAAAGCTTGCAACTCAGAGCAGCTCAGAATATTGTGGTGACCGTTTTTATCGATCAAGTCTAGTGCTTCTTTTAGAGCTTCTACTTCCAAAATAGACGTACACTCAGACTTAATGATCTTAAGATACTTAAGCTCATTTTTATTGGTTTTAACTCTATATGTTTCAGTTATTTCATCTTCATATAGAAAAAAGTCGACGTGATACTTACTGTCAATCAAATCGCCACGAATAAATGCTGAATTAGTCATCTCATTACTTACTCAGCAGACTAGTGTCAACGTTATTCATTTCAGCCCTACTTTCAGGCTTCATTAGCCCAATAATGGTGACAACAGCATCTTGCAACTGTTCGTGAGAAGGGTTTGTTTGCAATAAACGTTTCGCATGTTGAACTCCTCTAAACGCAGCATCACGATCCGTCCACTGAATATCATCAAACCCATAATCCATATATTCTAGGATACCAATCCAGAAACCAGCATCTTGCTGCCTTAGACTAAACGCCGTACTATTAATTTCTTTTGTAAGTTTTGCAGCGCTTTGTATATCTTGTTTGGATATAATCTGACGTGCTTGGGTTTCAAACTCAGTCAATAAACTACTAGTTCGCGCATTCCCTTTTTCATTATTAATATCACGCAAATCTTCAATAGCATCTTCAAGGTCAAGCTCTGCTTTAGGCCAAGCCCCTTGTTCTTGATATTCGTCTAATTCAATTAATGTTTTAGTCAGACTTGTTTTAACTTTCTCTTTAGTATCACGATCATCACTACGCTCATCAAGTAAACGTTCAGCTTCATCAAGCTCTTGTACTCTCTTATCAGCGTCTTTATTACCTGAATGTGATAGTTCCTGTGCTACTGTTCGTGCCTCATTAATCTCACGCTTCAATTGACTGGTAGAAATATCTGTTTTAATCTCTGAAGCTAATTGCTTTTCATAAGTTTCATCCAACGAGGGAAAGTACAATTCATATTTTGCGCGACGTGAAGAGTCAATACTTAAGGTAACCTCGACATCGCTACCTGACGGTAAAAACCCGGGTAAGTCTTCGCCCGAAACACTAATTTCACCAAAGCGTGTATTAAAGATCGCTTTCGAACCTTCTTTGCCAAAATTAATTTCATAAGTTGGAATGGTTATGACATCGTCTTTCACTCCTGGGCGAACATCCTGCATCGTCTTATATGTGCCTTTACCTTTCGCTGGCAGTGTTTTATTTTTCTCTAATCCCGTCAGCGGCCAAACACCTTGTTTAGCTACCAAGGTATCGTAAACCTCAATACCAATACTATAAGGTAAAGTCGCATTGGCTATTTTCAAACCTTGAATAATAGTAATGGTATTTGGCTGACAAGGAATTATCGTACCATCACTACTCGATAGCTTTAGCTCAAAGTGATTGGTTTTCCCCGTATTTAACTGCAATTCGATAATCTCAACATCATTATCTATAGCTAAACTACCTGAAGACCAAGCACCATCGGTACGTAGCACTTCTAAATTAAATGTCTCCGGCAGTGCAGAGTCTGAGGCAGACCTATCAATCTTAACGCCTAGGTGTTCAGCTGTTTCAACAGTGGTCTCAGGGTACTTTAAGATAAGTTGAGCCTTTGTGGTATCACGCTTTTGCAGCTCTCTAGGAATATCTTTGGTTGAAGCAAATAAGGTCGCGCCTCTTGCAACAGCCGTCATAGGATCTATACTGGCATCGACCTTATCTGTAACTTGTTCCGCTAACATACGGCGTAGCGTTTGCTGGAACGTTGGACCACCCACTAGAATAAGCGAGCTTAAGTCACTGGGCTCTAAATTATTACGTTTAATTAAGTCTTGGGTGATATCAATGGCTTGCTGGAATATAGGGGTTACTACTCTTTCGTATTGATCTAAAGTGATGGTAATATCAAATTCAATCTCCTCATCATCATCATCATCACCTAAATTATCAATATACTCACTCCACTGATCACTTGATGATAGTTTTATTTTTGCCTGAGCTGCATATCCTTTTAATGCCTCTTGCAACAGGTCTTTCATAGCCGAACCTGAAATAGTTTCTTCAAGATCACACTGATTTTGAATCTCTGGTATAAAAAGCTGATTCACTATGGCTGTATCCAAATCTTTACCACCAAGATGGTTATTGCCTGCGGAATCAACTACTTTCATAATGCCATCTTCCGTATGCATCAATGCTGCATCAAAAGTACCACCACCAAAGTCAAATACCAGCCAATAACCTGATTGGCTAGCTGCCTTGATGCCATAAGCAATTGAGGCAGCAATGGGCTCTTGTAATAGCTCACAATAGCTAAATCCTGCCAGCTCAGCAGCTCGCTGTGTAGCGTCTAACTGACTTTGTTCAAACATAGCAGGTACTGTAATCACAGCAGAAGTGACATTTTCATCTCTGACATAGCCTTTTAGCTTTTTAAGCACTTCAGCAGAGAGCGCCTCTGCAGTATAGCTTCTATCCATAAATGTAGATTCATAGTTATAGTTCGTGCCCATATTGCGCTTAAATTCTTGATAACCATTAGGTTTAGCAGCTTTACGGTTTTTAAAATTCTGTATAGCCTCTTGCTCTATTGCATTTTTTGCCTTCTCACCAACACGCATAATTTGCTTTTTATTAAAAGAAATACATGAAGCTGTCGTATCTCCCTGATCATCATCTGATTTAATGATTACAGAGTCACCATCTTGCATGACTGCAATGGCAGAGTTGGTTGTACCCAAATCAATACCAAAATCTACTTTTTGACGCATATCTATATTCCTATACTTTATTATTCATTGAGTTTTGTTCTAACCAATACTGACTTCAACATCAGCTTTTTGAATTAACTTATCCTTAAAATTAACTTGAGGGTAAACAACTCTAGTGATTATACTTTCACTCTCATCAAGCTTATCACTCGGTATAAATCGGGCCTTAACAGTCATTCCTTCGGTATAGTTCATGCCCATATAGTCAATAATCTCATAGCCATTACCCTCAAGCTCCTCCTCTAATCTCTCAAGAGACTTACTCAGAGATTTAAGACCTTTGGTATCCTCTGGTAGCGCACTTATCCGCCTACGCATACGATGAATCTCATCTGCAAGCTTAATAGCCAAACCATGATCGATATCATCCTCACTACCTGAAACCATATGTGTGCTAGCTGTTAGGGCAGCAGCTTCAGCTAAATCAGCATTTTCTACTTTTACCTGAGCCAAAACTTCCTTAAGCTGTGTTATTAATTGGGCATCAGATTGAACGATGTTTTCTTCCGCTTTTTTCACACCTTCAAGCGCAGACTGCACCTTATTGACTAAGCCTGCGTTTTCTTGATTGTGCTGCTTTCTTAAATACCAATAAACCCCACCTAAGATTCCAAGTAGACCTAGTAACCCTAACAAGCCTAGCAATGAGTTGTTTTTGAGTTTGTTATCTAAGTCAGAGGTTCTTTCTACTGTATCTGTGCTTAAGCTATTAATATCTTTTTTCAAGTTTTGCTCAGATATTTTTGTGGTACTCTCTAATGCATATATGGATTGATTGGTATTATCAAGCTTAGCATTAACGTCTTCTACTGCTGCTTCAAGCTCAGAGAATTGTTCAAGCCTCTCTTTACTTTCTACTTTATAGTCAGCACCTTGCTTCTCGAGGGCGCTTAATAACTTCTCATTGCTAGATTGTATATTACTAATTTTTTGCTGCTGTAGAACTATGGTCTTTTGTATAGCTGCGATGTCTTTACTGGTATCATTTTGCTGCTCAGCACCAAATGATGAGGTGGAGCTTACAGCAAAAAAACTACTACATATTAAAGCGGATAAAATGGTCTTTTTCATTACAGCTGCCTTTAATTATTTTAATTTGCATTATTTTCAAGAAAGCTTTTAATAATTGTCATTACTGCATATAGGACGATAAGTGGCCAAAATCCTGTAAATAGCGCTGCTATAACATATCCAACTCTAAGATATGTAGAATTTAGACCAGTAATATTACTTATCGTATAAAGAACACCGCCAATTATCGGTTTATCCTGAGTAGCAACCACTGGAAGGTATTTTTTACTACCTGCTTTTTTTACTGCCTGCTGTAAATCTGATCTCTCACTACTTATATGGGCATACGCCTTTTTAATAGATTCTTCTGTTTCAGAATCTATATCAATATACAAAAACTCTCTTTGTATTTTAGATGCTAAGTTATAGCATTCATCAATAGTAGTATTTAACTTATCCAAATCGGGATGCTCTTCAAACTCCTCAAACACACCCTTATAAATCTCTAAAATCTTACCAAATATTTTAAAAGCACATGCTCCTGCTAAACCTTTGAACAAATCTTCTTCTTTTTTATTTTGAACCTTAATAGCATTTAGCTCAGCTACCATCTTATTCAATAACCACTCAGCATCGACAATGGAATAAACCTCCGTTTCTAGATAGCCAAATATATTTATAAAAACCTTATTGACAGATTCTTCCTCTATAATCTCCTCTAATTTATTTCTATTATCTGCAATATTGTTTTTCACTTCACCGTAAGCTGGTAAGTCATGAGCCCAATCAATTATATCTTTAGCAAAACCAGACTCTTCCAGCTCATTATTGGCAAAAACTGAGCACCTCTTAGCCGTATCAGCGTAATCATTGACTACTCTTTGAACTTTATAATTATTACAATAAAGATCTAATGCGCGAACTAAGGATTCCTTATCTTTTAATTTATCAACCAAACCATAAACAGCCCAGCTTTCTTCTTCAGTTAAGCCGTGCTCAACTTCATCAATTACATCCTGAATTTCAGTTATATAGGGATTAATAATTTTAGATTCAGCATAATCCTTCATGTCTTCAGCATAACCTGAGAACGCCCCTAATAACTCAAGAACACTGCCCTCCATACTTGAAGCATACTCAACAAGACTGTCGATCATCGTTTTACTAATGGAGCTATTATCTACAATATTCTTATTAGACTGTAAGGCATTAGTTTTAATCTTATCTAGTTCTTTGATAATTGAGCCATAGCGCTCAACAACTTCGTAGAGCTTTCCATAAACAAAACCTGACGAATTAAGTTCAAATAATGATATGACATTAGCGTTTATAAGCCATGAGAATTTAGGGTTTGAACTAGATATAATCTGTGAGTCCCATAACTCATATGCTTTACGATAATTATTATTTTCTATAGCTTCAAAAGCAATCTCGTCAACCGTATCGTATTGGTAGAACCAAAATAGTGCATTAAAAACTCTGTCGTTATCACTTTCGAGATTTCGAGCGGCATCCTGTATAGACTCTAATGTTCTTATAGGTAGGTTATTGCTAGCACTCATATCAAGCGGATAGTCTTTAACCTTTCCAAAATCAACAAAAGTCTCTAGATCGTTTGTTCTTTTAGCTAGCTCTTTACTAGTTATAGGGCTTACTAAGCCTAAGACCCTATAAGGGTTACTAAAAACTTTATCCACTTTTGTTAGCCTTAAAAAAATTATATTGTTTTTAAAATATTAACACTATGTTATCATTTGTATCATTTTAAAAGAATAGCTAGACTGAAATTATCGTAGTATTGAGCTATCTCAAAGAGACCATAAGCAGAGAATTGCTAGGCTCGAGAGGACAAGTAGCGTTATCCATTTTAGAAAGAACACCAAAACCTATAGTGTAAGCTCAAAGACACTCAGCTATATAACTCAAAATTGATATCAACCCTCACAAAAAACAAGACCCCTAAAAATCAACTTAAATTTGCTCAAACAAGACAAAATACCCTAAAAATACCTAGGGACACTGTGCCGAAAAACTCAACATAGCATTACTCTAATATTTAAAGACTGTATCACTAACTCATATGGCTACTATAATTGAACCAAGCACAATACCAGTCATTAAGAGGTATACCGTAGCGTAATTATTATGAGCCACCATAAAGAGTAGCCTATAATCAAGTGAAAGAAAGATATGGCGTCGATTGTTTGCATGTTCATTCATGCAAACAATCGACGCAATTAGTAGATGTTGAGTACTAGTTCTAGTAAAACTTTAGTCGCTCAGTTGTTAGTAGCTTTGTTATTGACACTCTTATTACTTCACATCAATACAGTGATAAAAACATGCCTTGTAGAACTATAAGTAATAGTGTCCAAGTATTAAAAAAAATACTGTGCTCCTCATCTATATGACCCCTGCCGTCAATTCCGTACAGTCAAACTTGGGAGATTTTAATTACGCAGCCTGACGATAATAATCAAACCACACCTGTCTTGGCGATTTATAGCCCAAGCCCTTTTGAATCCTAGTCTGGTT
>Ga0208015_1000118_pt1 | contig 54132 bp, 48 predicted proteins | sample 26BtaG_FD_184101 | JGI IMG/M metagenome (GOLD analysis project Ga0208015, IMG submission 184101) | Marine viral communities from Cariaco Basin, Caribbean Sea - 26B_WHOI_OMZ_CsCl (SPAdes) (version 2) | ecosystem: Environmental > Aquatic > Marine > Oceanic | place: Caribbean Sea: Cariaco Basin... | reverse complement strand
CATGAAATGACTGGTAGTTGGAGTATGCCGCTTTTTATTATGCTGATACTGATGATTGTCAACGTCGTGATTGCTTGGCTTGTTAGTCGTCCAGTGATGGTCGATGGCAAATATATTTGATTGCTATAAGCCTTTGTTATTCATAAGGCCATAATTGCTAACACGCAATAAAGCGGCTTTAAATTAACCTTAGGGCAATATAGGTCACTGTCTTATTTTGCTATAGTCAGTTCAATATAACTTAGATACTTAATATAAGCTGGATACTCAATATAATCTGGATAAAAGGAAGGTGAGTGGCAGTACTACCAATAGTAGACTGAGCGAGCCTGACGACTCATCCGACTGATACCGTATCTGATTTAGATAGGATTTGACTATACCTTGGTTTGATTGCATATAGGACATAACACCCATGATGAATTTCCCTTCTCGTTTTGCTCAGCGCTTGCCTGCTATCGCCATGCTCGCAGCTGCAATGGCTATCAGTGGCTGTCAAAAAGAAGCTGAAACGACATCTGCTACCGATACGCAGAGTACCAGTACTGAAGCGACTAACAGTCAAGCCAGCACTGCTCCAGTAGCAGCTGAAACCGCAGCAACAACTGATCAACAGGTCAAATCTTCATCACTTACTATTTTGGCGCTTGGTGACTCACTGACAGAAGGTCTAGGAGTGGATAAGGATGACAACTATCCTGCTCAGTTAGAAGATCGTTTGCAAGAGATGGGCTACGCTAATGCCAAGGTTATCAACTCAGGTCTAAGCGGTGAAACCAGTACTGGGTTGGTCAATCGATTGAACTGGGTATCGCAAACCAAACCTGACATCACCATATTGACTATCGGTGCCAACGACGCCATACGTGGTATCGATGTGGCAACCATTGAAGCCAATATTCGTACTGCGGTTAAGCATCTGCAAGACAGTGGCAGTGTCGTCATCTTAGGCGGTATGTCTATCTATGACAATCTAGGCAGTGAATACGTTGCAGCATTCTCAGACATTTATCCTCGTGTTGCCAAGGATATGAATCTGACGCTCATTCCGTTTTTCTTAGAGGGCGTCGGCGGGGACCGAGAGCTTAACCAAGCGGATGCGATTCACCCGACTAAAGAAGGCTACGAGATTATCGTTAATAACAATATCTTGCCTATTCTAGAGCCGAAGTTAAAAGAGCTAGAAGAGCTAAAAACAGCCAATACTGATAACACAGCTACGACTGCTCAAGACAATACGACAAAAAATAAGACAAACGAGACTACTTAACGAGACCATGTAATGACATTATCATCTTCGACTGCTACAGCAACGCCACAAGCAGACGCTAAGACACAAGCACTACTGACCGCCTCACAGTTAAATAAAACCGTACAAGTCGGTGAGCAAAAGCTGTCCATCATTAAAGATGTAGATATCTATGTCAACGCGGGCGAGTTTGTGGTCATCATGGGTAAATCAGGATCGGGTAAATCTACTCTGTTAGGGTTACTCGCAGCATTAGACTATCCCGATAACGGTACGGTATCGCTGGCAGGTCAAATGCTTAGCAGTCTTGACGAAGATGCGCTAGCCGTTATTCGTCAACAGGATATGGGCTTTGTCTTTCAGTCGTTTCATTTATTGCCCACACTGACCGTCGCTGAAAATATCGCCTTTCCACTTGATATTGCCAGACGTCCAAACCCAGCACGCGTAGACGAGCTGATAGATGCGGTCGACTTAGGTCATAGACGTCACAGCTTACCCAATCAACTATCTGGTGGTGAGCAGCAGCGTACAGCGGTGGCACGAGCACTGGTATCGCACCCAAAAATTGTATTCGCTGATGAGCCAACGGGTAACTTGGATGAGCAAAACGCTGATCAAGTCATGCAGCTGCTATTGGATTTACGCCAACAGGTTGGCTCGGCACTGGTGGTCGTGACTCATGACCCTGCACTGGCCGAGATGGCAGATCGTGTCATCACCATGCATGACGGCCGCATTGTACCTACATGAATAACTGGATTGTATCTTAATGAATAGTAAGCCCACAGACAATAAATCGCCTGATACAAAAAAGACTGCTACCAGTATGCATCAAGAGTCCAGTTATCCTAGCGGCATCCTTAGTCAACTACTTACCCGTACTCTAGGTTTTCAAACACTAGGCTCGCAAGCACTCAGCCGTAGCTGGTGGCAGCGCTGGGTGTATCCCGTGTTGTTTCTACTGACTTTGACATTATCACTTGCAACTTACCTGACCCTCGACTCGGTGCAGCAGTCTGTCGATAGCTACATCAATGACAATCAGCGCGCACTCGTTGGTGGGGATCTAATCCTAAACAGTAAACAAGACTGGCCAAGCGAAGTATTGTCACAGGTAGAAACGCTCCCTGACACACAGACCGTGTATGACTATCAGTTTAGCGCCATGCTGGTCAATGATGAGCAAACCTTGCTTGCCAGCGTCAAAGCTGTCTCGCCGTCGTACCCCTTATACGGCACAGCAGAGCTTGCCTCGGGACAGCCGCTGTGGGATCAGCTAACATCTGACAGTGTGATCGTCGCGCCAGAAGTACTCAGTAGTCTACAGGCCGATGTCGGCGACCGTATCACCATTGGCGATGCGCAGTTCACGATTAGTGATGTACTAACCAAAGAGCCTGACCGTCCGCTGACCACCTTTGGTTTTGGTGGGCGTGTGTTGATGAAACAAGATGCACTTCCGTCAACCAACCTACTCGGTCAACGTAGCCGCATAAACTATCGTATTGAGATGGCAGGCGATCCAGAGCTGATAACCACGCAGCGTGAACAGCTTACAGATATCCTGACCAATTATCCTGATATCGAGATCTCTGATGCAGAGTCCGCAGATACTTCTGTCTCGCGTATCTCTGACAATGTGCTGATGTTTTTAAAACTGCTAGTCATCGCGGTGCTGCTACTATCTGCGGTCGCTATGTATGGCGTCATTAGTGCATTTGTCAGTAAGCAGCAGTCCAATAATGCCATTCGATTGGCGCTCGGCGAGCCACTTGGCTCACTCAAACGCAGCTACTATCAGCTGCTTATCATCACGACCGTCATTGCTTGTGTCGCAGCGGTTGCCCTTAGTCTGGGCTTGCTCAAAATCGGTCAGCCGTATCTGGTAGCTATCTTGCCTGCCGACGTCGGTCTAGCCATCAATCCAATCAGTGCCATCAAAACCATTGTAATTGCTTTAGCTCTGACGTTACTGATTGCGCAGCGTGGTTTGAGCGCGCTTAGCACGACCAAACCCGCTACCCTACTCAATCAAGGAGCGAGTACACAAACACAAAACTTGCCTTGGTATCGACGCGTACCGTTACTATGGTATGGCTTGGTGCTGGCAGGGCTGTATGCCTTCTTTGCCTATGAAGTAGGTTCTCTGTCATTAGGAGCGCAGTTATTGGGCGGCTTGATTGGCCTTGTGACGATATTTTGGTTATTAGCCCATGGGTGGCTCTGGCTGCTTAATAAGTTGGCGAGCAATACCAAAGTCAGTTGGATGCAGCGTATCGCTATCCATAACCTTGCGCGTAAAGGCAACCAATCAGCGTTGTTCTTTGTCACCTTATCGCTATCGGTGGCGGTACTGACGCTTATCACCACGCTCAATCACAGTATCAATGCGCAGTTTATCAATGCCTATCCTGAAGACGCGCCCAATCTTTTTTTACTTGATGTGCAGAGCGATCAACATGACGATATTGATGCGATCATTGAGGCGCCCGTCACTTATTATCCCGTCATTCGTGCACGTGTAGAGACGGCCAATGATGTGGCAGCAAAAGATATCGAGCCTGCTGATGGGTTTGATGATCCTACGCGTGTCTTTAACTTAAGCTATGCAGATACGGTCATGGATACCGAATACATCACTGAATCGCTCACAGATGATGCGCTATATACCCCTATCGATGCGACAAATGAGCAAATCAAACCCTTGTCTATCTTGGACACTGCTGCCAGTATGCTCAATGTCGGTATGGGTGATCAGGTGCGCTTTAATATTCAGGGTATCGAAATCATCGGGCAAATCACCAGTATTCGCACGCGCTATGAGCGTGGCCCAAGCCCGTATTTCTATTTCTTATTTGAACCGTCGGTGCTGTCCGCTGCCCCGCAGATTCAGTTTGCTACTGCCCACGTATCAGAAGATGCCATTCCAGAGCTGCAAGGCAAACTGGTACGTGAGTTCCCTGCTGTCACCACAATCGATGGCACTGCTATTGCTAAGCAAATCCAAGAGCTGGTGGTACAAATGAGCCGCTTGGTCTATGTGTTCACCTTGCTTGCCCTGCTCACTGGGGTAATGGTGCTAATTAGCTCGCTACTATCTACCTCGCAAGACCGTATGAAAGACAGCGCGTCATTTAGACTGCTCGGTATGCAAAAGCGTGACTTGTATATGCTCAATATCCTAGAGCTGGGTGTGCTTGGTATTAGCGCGGCGACATTTGCCGTTGTGATCGCCAGCGTTGGCGCATGGGCAGCAATCACGCAATGGTTTAATCTACAATTTAGTGTGCCGTGGACGAGCTTGGCGATTGGCGGTGCAGCATTAATCGTGTTGCTGTTTGCCATTGCTATTATTTATGTGAGATTGGTGATTGGACGCGGGATTATGGCAAGGGTCAGGGCGATGATTTAGCAATAGTTTATTTTACGATTCTAACTCGTTTAAAACTGACTATTTGCTATACTAACGCCCATATTGTCATTAGGGGTATGCGTGCCTATACCTCATCAACACCCTTCCAAACAGCATGGTAGTCTTATGAAATTCTCAAAGTTCGGTCAAAAATTTACCCAACCCACTGGCATCTCTCAATTGATGGATGATCTGGGCGATGCGCTAAAAAGCGATCAGCCAGTCAACATGCTGGGCGGTGGTAATCCTGCCAAAATTGATGCTGTCAATGAGCTGTTTTTAGAGACCTATAAAGCGCTTGGCACGGATAACGATACAGGTGAGGCCAATAGTAGCGCGATTATTAGCATGGCAAACTATTCTAATCCGCAAGGTGATGCCGCCTTTATCGATGCGTTAGTTGGCTTTTTTAACCGTCATTATGATTGGAATCTTACTTCAGAAAACATCGCTCTGACCAATGGCTCACAGAATGCGTTTTTCTATCTATTTAATCTGTTTGGCGGTGCGTTCACTGATGAGCATAACGAATCTGTCGACAAGTCCATTCTACTGCCATTGACCCCTGAGTATATCGGCTATAGCGATGTGCATGTGGAAGGTCAGCATTTCACCGCCGTATTACCGCATATCGATGAAGTGACTCATGATGGTGAGGAAGGCTTCTTTAAATATCGTGTCGATTTTGACGCGTTAGAGAACTTGCCAGCACTAAAAGAAGGTCGTATCGGCGCGATTTGCTGCTCACGTCCGACCAATCCAACTGGTAACGTGCTGACTGATGACGAAATGGCGCATTTGGCCGAGATTGCCAAACGCTATGACATACCGCTGATTATCGATAACGCCTACGGTATGCCCTTCCCCAATATCATCTACTCTGACGCGCACCTGAATTGGGATAACAATACGATTCTTTGCTTCAGCCTGTCGAAGATTGGTTTGCCTGGAATGCGTACTGGTATTATCGTGGCCGATGCCAAAGTAATCGAAGCGGTCAGTGCGATGAATGCCGTGGTCAATCTAGCACCGACACGCTTTGGTGCAGCGATTGCCACGCCATTGGTAGAAAACGATCGTATTAAGCAATTATCTGATAACGACATCAAGCCGTTTTATCAAAAGCAGGCGACACTCGCGGTGAAGCTATTAAAAGAAGCCTTGGGCGATTATCCTTTGGTCATTCATAAGCCTGAAGGCGCGATATTTTTATGGTTATGGTTTAAAGACTTGCCGATTAGCACGCTGGATCTATACGAGCGCCTAAAAGAGAAAGGCACGCTTATTGTGCCAAGTGAGTACTTCTTCCCCGGTGTCGATGTCAGCGATTATCAGCATGCGCACGAATGTATCCGTATGAGTATCGCGGCTGACGAGCAGATACTGACTGATGGTATTCAAGCCATTGGTGAAGTCGTACGTGAGCTGTATGATGAAGCCAAAAAATAAGATGAGCTGCTAGAATTATAAATTCAAATAGCAGAATGAAAAAACGGACTATTAATTAGTCCGTTTTTTTATGGCGTTTGGTCAGTGAAGTCGATTTATTGGTTGGTCGAAATATAGTCGTCCACTTATTCAGCGCAAAAAGCACGTACGGCAGCATACAAGTATTAATCAAATCACGGATACTCGCGAGTATCTGATCACGGCTCAAGCCAGTTAAGCCAAGCGATTCAATCGTATCTCGATTGTCCAAATACTCACCCAACAGCGCAATGCAAGTCACGACGATCAGAGCGATAAATGACCGAATACCTTGGCTTTTGATAATAGGACGCAGCGCAACCAGACACAGCAGATAAACACCGACGCCGACATAGATATGTAAGGCATCTTTGGCAAGGCCAGTTGTTTCCACAACATTCATTTTAAAGGCAGTAAAATCCACTGAGATATTCCAAATATAAGCAAGTAGAAAATAACTGAGCGTATCACTAAACCATGATGGCTAAACTATAATAGCTGAAGAATAGCAGCTACAAAGTGATCACTGAGCATAAAAAAGGCAGATTATACAATTGATAATCTACCTTCTACTAAATTAAATATTCACTTCACGTTTATCGCCTACTTACACATTCCACTCTACGAAGTTCTTGAGCAGTTGCAAGCCAGCAGTATGGCTCTTTTCTGGATGGAATTGGGTGGCAAATAGATTGTCTTGGATCACACTGGCGCAGAACGGTTGACCATAGTCACATACCGCTGCTACTTGTGAGCTATCAGCAGGCTCACAGTAATAACTATGCACAAAGTAAAAGTGCGCATTGTCTTCGATACCGTGCCAAAGCGGATGGTCAAAATCCATACCGCTGATGGTATTCCAGCCCATATGCGGTACTTTTATCGTTGCGCTCTGCTTGTCTTTCCAAGTAGGGTCAAACGCTTCTACAGTGCCGTTTAAGATGCCTAGGCAGTCCGTGCCACCATTTTCAGCTGACTGCTCAAACAACGCCTGCATGCCCACACAGATGGCCATAACGGGCTTGTTAAACACTGCATGGCGTATCACTTCATCAATGCCCGCCTCGTGCATGCCAGCGATACAGTCACGCATCGCACCCACACCAGGGAAGACGATCTTGTCTGCCGCCGCCACGATTTTTGGATCATTGGTGATAGAGACTTCTGCCCCGACTACCGATAAGGCTTTGCTAGCAGAATGCAGGTTGCCCATACCATAATCTAATAGTGCTACTTTAGTCATCGATTGGTTCTCATTTTTAAATATTTTGACTACTGTACTATTTATATTATTGACCATTTATATTGTTGGCTATTACTAAGGTGTAGATAAGGTTTTGCTACAAGGAAGTTAAGCGCAGGCTATACAACCAGTATGCTACGCTTGACTGGCCCTTTTGAGTAATCTTGTAGAAGAGCCTTAAATGCGCCTTAGAAAGCCTCTTTGGTCGATGGCAAGGTGTTTAACGCACGCTCATCATATTCACAAGCCATACGTAACGCACGAGCAAAGGCTTTAAAGGTTGATTCGATCTGATGATGACTGTTTTTGCCTTTTAGATTATCCAAATGCACAGTCATCCATGAGTGATTGACGAACCCGTAAAAGAACTCACTAAACAGATCAACATCGAAGCGGCCGACGTGCGAACGTGTAAATGGAATGTCCATGTGTAAACCAGGACGACCTGACAGATCGACGACAGCACGGGTCAATGACTCATCTAGCGGCGCATAAAAGTGCCCATAACGACGGATGCCCTTTTTGTCACCCAATGCTTTGTTGAATGCTTGGCCAAGGGTAATACCAGTGTCTTCGACGCTATGATGGTCATCGATAAAGGTATCACCGGTACATTTGATATCTAAGTCAAACAAACCGTGACGCTTAATTTGATCAATCATATGATCCAAAAATGGTACGCCAGTGTCTACCGTGCCTTGACCAGTACCATCTAAATTAACGGTACAGGTGATTTGCGTTTCGGCAGTGATACGTTCAACGGTCGCGATACGTTCAGGGCGACCATATAGATTTACGTTTTTTGACTCAGTTTGCTCAGGTGTGGCAGCAGTCGTCGTTGCATTGGCTGTCATGGCTACTCTCTATCAGTTTTTATCAGTGAAAAGCGGTCAATAAATAAGGCAAAAACCTGCCCAAATATCTTACTAGTGTCTGGGACAGACCTTAGCAGAAAATGATATATACAAAAGATATCAACATATTAGGGTTTATACATACTAAATATTATATAGCCTCATCATAGCAAACCCTAACATTTACTGCCACGACCAAGCGGTAAACCACGCACAAAATCACGTCATTCTGCTAAAATAGTGTGTTTAGTATTATCAATCATGAATCGCGCTGACTTTGAAGACCCTTACTTACGGCACTACACGCTATGACATCGTGCTGTCTTATATTGCTAATTTATACTATAGAAACCCTCTATTTATAGGAACTGCTATGCCTTTAGAAGCGATCGCCATTAATAGTTTGGATGCGCCACTTATCAAAAAACCTGCTCGCGACAATGAGCTAGCAGAGCGTTTGCAGGCGTTGTACGATAGTGATGATGCACAGCCTGATGGTCTTGAGGTATTGAATATCGTTGAGCAAGGGTTTAAACGTGGACAGTACCTGTATGTTGGGATGTTCAATGATAAGCCTATCGCCGCTGTCGCCTGCTTTGATGACGGGCAGACCAATGCTAAGCGCCTGCAATATCTCACTGTCCATCCGGAGAATCGTAAACGTGCTATCGATGCCAAGTTTATTAAACTGGTCTATGATTGCGAAGTTAGAAAAGGCGTACGTGAATTTGTCCCTGCTGACGCTGATATTCACCGTATCATGAGTGAGTACGAACTGTTACGTGTAAAAGACTAAACTGAGCGCTAAAACGGTTAATTTTACTAATATCTGATTATTTATCGCCTTTTATTCGATAAAGTGCAAAAATTGCTTGACAGCTGAGCCTATATTTAGTTTAATAGCGCCTCAACGAAGACGGCTCGATAGCTCAGTAGGTAGAGCAACGGATTGAAAATCCGTGTGTCGGCAGTTCGATCCTGCCTCGAGCCACCATTCGTTAATAGAATTCTAAAAAGCCCTGAACAGCAATGTTCGGGGCTTTTTTATGTTTAAATTTTACCGTACTCTTTAGCGTTCGTTCTATTCATATGTTGCTCTTATTCGTATAGCCGACTACTATTCGTAAAAACGACCACGTAATAGTAAATTACAGCGCTCACGCGAATCCAAGTCGTATATAGTTGCGCGGTAATCAATACCGTGACGCCCCTCAAAAAATATCACTCGGTCGCCCACTGCCAAAAAACAAGACGTGCGCGCATCGTAGATAAAGCCATCTATCACAAATGCTAAATCGCGATCTATCTCGCGTACCGTATACGTCTCACCTTGCGGAATCAAACTTTCAAACCATGCGCTGTGGGCAGCCGTAGTAGCTAGTATGCTTGTCGTTAGCAATAGCCATGCCACCATTATATTTTTAGGTAATCGCAAACGGCTCAGCTTATTTACACTTATTTTATTTCTCAACATAACATTTCTCGTAGCGCTAATCACATTAGTAGCCTTCATACGTCCCACAGCTGACTTTACCATAACCATTTCTACTTAACGCTCTTGATGTTAAATACCTACTGTCACGGTTGCATAACATTTTTGTGCTTTTTTCTAAACAGCTTGGCTAAGTATACTCAATAACCATATACGAGTAGATAAAAATAATAGGTCATAGCTATGAGAGAGTTTGATTACGACTTGGATTATAAGAGTTTGGATTTGCGCGCTCAGCCTGAGTTGTACCGTGTCGGTCGCGGTGAGCAAGGCGTATTACTGGTAGAGCCTTATAAGGCTGAGATTTTACCTCATTGGCGTTTTGCAACTCCCGACATCGCCCGCGAGAGTAGTGAGGCTATCTATCAGATGTTTTTAGATTACTTGGCTGACGATGACTTCGTAGGTGCAGATATGGCGCGCAAATTTATTCAAATGGGCTATACCCGTGCTCGTCGCTATGCCAATCATAAAGGTGGTAAAAAATATAAAGGCGCGGTACCTGATGATAAAAAAGGTCAAAGCGGCGCCCATGGCCGCGAAGAATTGCCACGACAAGAGGAAGACCCAGTCAAAGCAGAATCTGCACGGATCTTTAAAGTTAAATGGGATGAATGCCGAGAGAACGAAGATTATTTAAGGATGAAGAAAGAGCATCGTGAACGCTATAAACATGTCGAATAGTTGCTAATGCTCAAGACATTAAGCACAACAAGTAACTAAATTGACTGGTCTCAAAACACCACTGTGCTAAGGTATGGCCAATATAATAAATATAACGATTTCCAATAGTGAGGAATAATGAATAAGCAGCTTTTAATTTTTGATTTTGATGGAACACTCATTGATAGCGTACCCGATTTGGCCGACGCAACCAACGCCATGCTAACCACATTGGGTAAAGACACTTACCCTATCGAGACGATACGCAATTGGATAGGAAATGGTTCACGACTGCTCGTAGAGCGCGCTTTGGTTGGCAAGGTAGAAGTAGCAGAGGGTGAGCTAACGGTTGAGGAAGCCGATCACGCAGAGCAAATATTTTTTGAGGCTTATAAGAATCTTAGTGGTAGCAAAACCGTTGCCTATCCAGATGTCGATGACGGACTCAAAAAACTGCACGCAGCTGGCTATACACTTGCTTTAGTCACCAATAAGCCCATTCGATTTGTACCGAAGATATTGCAGTCATTTGGCTGGCAAGACTTATTTAGTGAGGTGGTGGGCGGTGACAGTTTGCCTGTCAAAAAACCAGACCCAACACCCCTACTACACGTCTGTGAGACTCTCAATATCAGTGTCGAGCAAGCAGTTATGATTGGAGACTCTAGGAACGATATATTGGCTGGACAGAACGCCAATATGGACACGCTCGGTCTGTCTTATGGCTACAACTATGGACAAGATATTCGCGAATTAAATCCGACCGAAGCATTTGACCACTTTGCTGACTTGGTTGCTTGGATTATGAAAGATAAAGCCTAGTCTATAAAGAACCTATCAAATCATCATAGTGTAACTTGCTCAAACAGAGATTACGCTTTACTGCGATAGCTCAGCGCCTCAGATACGTGGGCGCTGTTGATATCGGTACTGTTAGCCAAATCCGCGATTGTACGCGCCACCCGTAATACTCGGTGGTAGCCACGCGCTGATAAATTTAGCCGCTGCTGAGCAAGTTGCAATAACTGCTTTTCATTGTCGCCTAGCTGGATATATTCATCGATTTCGCTAGGGCTAAGCTCATTATTAACCTTTTGCTGGCGCTGCATTTGATGCTGATGCGCGACCACTACGCGAGCCCGTACTTGCTTGGAAGTTTCACCTACCTGACTATTTTGCAGATCGGCAATCGGTAACGCAGGCACGGTGATATGCAAATCAATACGATCTAAGAGAGGCCCAGATAATTTGTCTTGATAGCGTTTGATCTGCTCAGGTCGACAGCGACAACGTCCTGATGTATCGCCATCATAGCCACATGGACAAGGATTCATCGCAGCAACCAGTTGAAAATTCGCCGGAAAGGTCATCTGAGAGTTAGCGCGACTAATAGTGATTTGTTTGGCTTCTAGCGGCTGACGCAATACTTCCAGCACACTTCGATCAAACTCAGGTAATTCATCAAGAAATAACACGCCTTTATTAGCAAGTGTGATTTCACCCGGTTTTGGTCGTGAACCACTGTCAATTCCCATATACCATGTCAATTATCTACCAAAACATCTTCTCTTCAGAGAAACTTTACCATCAAACTCTGTCACTATTTTACGACTAACCTTGTCAAAAAGGTTTTTCTTATCGATAAACCCTGTCAAAAAAGAACATAATACATTTACTACCAAAGGATTTTTATATGAAACAAGTTCGTAAAATTAAACCCACCTACAGAAGCGTATCGGGCCATTTCGCTTTTATGGGTGAGTCATTAGCTTATGAATCTACTTTAGAGCGCGATTTTTTGCGCTATCAGACTTTCAGAAAGGAAGTCATAGACATAGTGCCACAACCAATCTCTATTCCCTTTGAAAAAAATGGTCGTACTTACTCTTATACGCCAGACTATTTTGTACAACTTTCCGAGGATCACGGTAAATCAGTAATCGTTGAGGTTAAACCCAAATTAGAATGGCAAGAGAATTGGCGTGATTGGTCAGATAAATGGAAGGCAGCTATCAAGTATTGTAAAAATCAAGGCTTTAGATTTGCAATTTATGATGAAGATAGAATTCATCATCTAGCTTTTCACAACATCAACTTCTTGAGAAAGTACAAGAATTTATATGCAGCTCCTGAAGAAGTTAAAGCGGTGTTAGCAGACCTAGAACTAAGAGATAATACGACTGTCGAATACATCTTAGAAAGATACTTCAAAGGTGATATTTATCGCCCTAGAGGTCGTCAGTTTATATGGTATCTGATGGCGAATAAGCTAATTGGATTTGACGTTTGGAACGATATACGTAGTGAAAAAGTGGAGATTTGGCATGCCGAATAACATGAAGAACTTAACCAATATGACTCGTGAAAGTTTTTACGATCGTCAACCTGAACGTAGTTATGTTCAACTTGCTCTAGGTGGTGTTTATACAAATAGGCAAGACAAACAAGACTACCAATTAATTGAATTCATGGATGATATGAATCAGGCTTTATTTAAAAAGCTATCTAATCAGCGTAATAAAGTTATGAGTATCCATGACTTTCAAAATGTTGTTGATACTAATAATCTGACAATTAAGTTTGATATCAACGAAGTCAGTGATGATGACTGGAAAAAGGCGCATGAAAGATACATTGCTATTAAGCCACTTTTAAACTCAACCTCTATAACGCTTGATGAACGCGCTAGCGAGGTGGATGTATCTGCTAGAACTTTACGTAGGTGGCGAGATGCATATTTGTCAGCCAACTCGATAGCTTCTCTCATCGATAGAAAAAGTGGCAGAAGAAAAGGGGACAATCAACTGAAACCACATATTGAAAAGTTGATTCAAGATGTTATTAACGAACATTTCTTATCGATACAACGCCCTACAGAAGAATCAACTATTCGTGAAGTACTTAAAAGATGTTATGAGCTAGGTATTGATAAACCTGGTAAGAATACTATTCGCAGACGAATTTCACAAATCAGTGAAAAGAATTACTTAAGAGGACGAGGTTTTCGCAAGAGAGCAAAACAGAAATTTACGCCTAAACCAGGTACCTTCCCTGGGGCTGACTATCCTCTAAGCGTTATCCAAATTGATCATACTCCTGCTGACATTATTCTTGTTGATGACAAACATAGGAAGCCCATTGGACGGCCATATATCACTTTAGCAATTGATGTGTACAGTCGAATGGTTACAGGCTATTACATCTCGCTTGACCCGCCTTCTGTTACCTCAGTCGGTATGTGTTTATCACGTAGTATTCTGCCTAAAACAGAATTGTTACTAGAGCATGGTATTACAGATGCTAGTTGGGATGTGTTTGGATTTCCAACTAAAATACATGTTGATAATGGAGCAGATTTTAGAGCAGAAAGTCTGCGCAAGTCGTGTATGTTTCATGGCATTGAACTTGAATTCAGGCCAGTAGCAAGACCTGAGTTTGGTGGGCACATTGAAAGATTGATTGGTAACGTAATGCAAAAGGTTCACGAATTACCAGGAACCACTTTTTCTAACATTAAAGAAAGAGATACTTACGATTCTGAGAAAAATGCTTCCATGACATTGGCTGAATTTGAGCAATGGGTACTGACCTATATTACAAAGGTTTATCACGAAACGACTCACTCAGCTTTAGAAACAACACCTAATGAAAAATGGAAGATAGGTATATTTGGCAATGATTACGAGGCAGGTACAGGTTTACCTGCTATACCATCCGATCCGCAGACACTTACTCTGGACTTTATGCCGAGCCTAGAGCGTACCATTCAGCGTTATGGTGTCAAAATTGACGGGCTTATCTACTATGACCCATGCTTAAACTCTTTTGTAAATGAATTAGAGGACAAAAGTAGCCAGAAGAAAACTAAATTTATCTTTAGACAAGATCCAAGAGACATAAGTTACGTTTGGTTCTTTGATCCATTAATTAAAAGCTATTTTTCAGTTCCACTAGCAAATCAAGCAACACCAGCTATGAGTCTTTGGGAGTATAAGTTTCTTAAGAAGCAGGTTAAGGAAGCTTCTGGCACCGTTAATGACGAGCTTATCTATCGTGCTTGGGATGATATGAAATCAATTGTGTCTGAGTCTCAGAGCGCAACTATGTCAGAGCGCAGAAAAGAACAACGTCGAAAATCTCACGTTCAATCACAAGAGATTTATGAGCCATTAAAAGAGCAGCAAAATGCTGACTCTAATACTTATCAACCTAATGCTGTTTCAGATATCGATGATAGCGGATTGGATTATTTTGAGGATATTGAATAATGAACAAGTTACCGCATGAGCACATACATGAAAAATTTCGCCATATTGCTACGATGTCTAATGAAGAGCGTATCAAATTTATCGATACTCCTCGTTGGTTTGGGTACGATAAAGCAAATCGTATCATTGAAAATATGCAAGGACTGATGAATATGGTGCAACAGCATCGTATGCCAAACTTATTGATTATTGGTGATTCAAATAATGGTAAGACCACTATCATTAAGCAGTTTGTGAAACGTTTTGGTGATAGCTATATTGATGATGACTTAAATTTAGTAATCCCCGTTATTTCTATTCAAGCACCACCATCAGCAAGTGAGAAGGACTTATATGTTGCTCTCATTGATGCCTTATCGTTGCCTTACAATATATCCAACTCAACAACTAAATTTCGCTATCAAGTTGTGCATTCTTTACTTGAGACTCAAGTGAAAATTATTGTTATCGATGAGATTCACTCAATGCTTACAGGTACAGCAAGACAGCAACGTCAAATCATGAATACCATAAAATACTTATGTAATCAGCTTCAAATACCAATTGTACTAAGTGGGACTAAAGATGCTGTCCGCATCTTACATACTGACCCGCAACACGCTAGTCGTTTTGATGTCGCAGAATTACTGCTATGGAAGAACGACAAAGAATTTAGAAAATTGGTGAGTACTTTTGAGCATGTTTTGCCTCTTAAAAACCCCTCTAATCTGATAGAACCTGCAAAACTCAATCTCATACATAGCATTAGCGGTGGCTGCATAGGCAATGTTAAAAGGTTAATGGTCGAGTGTGCTAAAGAGGCCATCATCAATGGAACAGAAGAAATTACGATCAAGTCTATTGAGGATAAATCATGGTTACGACCAAAGAGAGGAATTCGCACAATTATTGGATAAAACCTTTAACCTTTCCAACCCCTCTTTTAGAGGGTGAGAGTATAGGCTCATGGATTATAAGGGCGTCACTTTCTCAGAAGTGCTCACTCACTACCTTTATGGGCTTTTATTGGCAACATGTAGACGACAGGTTAGATAGGTACGACTTTGATAAAGGGTTTGAACACGTAGGATCTGATATTCACGAGGATATGGCTATATTGGCAGAAACGACGGTTGATAGGTTTAACAAACAGACTTTGACAAGCTTTGCTAGAGAACAGGGATTGATTTCACATAGTTCTAGCGCTTTAAAGTGGACACTCCCACTATCACGCAGACATTTATATGGGAGATTTGGACATCCATATTGTCCTGATTGTATGGCCGACAATGAAAAATCTCATTTAAAGCTCCGATGGCGATTAGCTTGGTCAGTTTACTGTGATGAGCATCATAGGGTATTGCAGACAAATTGTCCTCACTGCGATATACCCTATCAGCCACTGTTAGCCAAAATTGAAAATAGGTATATAAACTTCTGTTGTCATTGTGAGGGAAAGATAGACAAAGCTGTTATTCCTACCGAACATATTGATAACGATGTTTTAAAGTTCCAGCAACTGGCTCAAATGGTTTGGCATAACAAGTATGGCTATGTACTTGACGAAAAGGTGTCTAGTGGTGAATGGTTTGAGTTTATTTTATTTGCAGTGAATATGGTTAGAGTAGCTCTAAAAAATTCTGAATACATGTTTGGTAGGTTGCTAGCTGAATTCGATATAGACATTGCTCATACTAAAAGGCCTAGTACTGGTTCAAGACTTGAGCTTTTGCCAGCCATAGAAAGAGTTGAGCTATTCAAATTAGTCAGTCAGTTACTTCAGGTATCCAAAGAACAATGGTTAAAATCAGGTGAGATTGTAGGACTTACTCAGAACAGCTTTAATTGGAATAAAAAAACGGAAATACCTAAAGCTTTTATGCCTGTCTATACGAGACTAAAGTCAAACCCGAAACGTGAATATAAACAGCGTGAAAGAGGTAATGAACCTAAATCTTTTGAAACCATTTTAATGGAGTGGCATAGATTAAAACGTAAACTGGAGGCACGAGATCAATATGAGCGTCATCTTGAATCAGGGCAAAGGGATCAGACATTGTGACTGGTGTGCCAAAAATGATGTAAAAATCCAAAGACGTTACAAGGGTGATGGTTATTGTGCAAACTGTTATAAAACATGGTTTGTTAAAAAAAACTGCTTCAAATGTGGTGAAATTCATAGGTTGCACAAAAAGGAAGAGCATTCTATTTGTAGCGAATGTCTTAGAAAAAAACCATGTATTCGTTGTAGTAAAGATGCTTATGTCAATGGAGTAAATACTCAATACGGTCGCAGCTGTCAAGTTTGCTATAACGGATATTTCAAAGACAAGAAGCAATGCTTCAGTTGTGGAGATTTCAAACGTAACGTCAGTCGTTATACTGAGTTAAAACATGATCAACCAGTTTGCACTTCATGCTTCCAAAGATCTTGCCATGAATCATGTCCACAATGTAAAAGATTTAGAAGGTTGCTTGATACTCCTGACGGCAAGAAATGTAAAAAATGTCATGAATTGGGATATATATCCTGTAACGATTGTGAGCAATTGATGCCTGCTGGTCGAGGCTTAAGGTGTGAGAATTGCTACTGGTTAAAAAAATTAACTGATGCCGTTGAACTTAATACTTACTTATTTTACTCAGAATCAATCAAAACAAGTTATCGAAACTTTATCAATTGGTATGTCAATAAATTATCAGCTAGAGAAGTTTTTTTGAAGCATGATAGCTTTGTTGATTTCTTTGTCGTTTGTGATGACTTATGGGGTGAATTGAGATCTTATGAATCATTGGTTGGCCACTTTAAACCAAGCGGACTTTGGCATAATTTAACTGTTTTACGATGGTTGGTAGATACCTACCAGGTTATAGTAGACGAGAAATTGAAGATAGAACTGGCAGAGAAAAGCTACATTGAAAATGCATTATCAGTTTTTGAGGAGATACCAAAATGTCTTTACATGTATCACGAGTTTCTTCTAGACAAACAAACTAAAAAAAATACGGCTACACGCACCATTAGACTTGCTTTAAGACCTGCAATAGATATTTGTACCACTTATAAGGTTTTAGGCTCGGAAACCCCAATTCAGGGACAAATAGAGCGCTATTTAGCTGATAAGCGAGGGCAGTATAGTAATCTATATGGTTTTGTGATTTTTTTAAATCGCGAATACAATCTTAAGTTAGTTTGCAAACGACCTGAAAAGCAAGGCTTAAATTATAATAATGTAAGGAAGGAGCAAGAAAAGCAAATCCAACAACTCATAAAAAAAGAAAGCATAATCGAAACTGATATCATTCTATGGTATCAGTTATGTATGGCTTATTTTCATGATATTAAGGTTGGCAAAAATTATATTCAAAATTTCAAATTTGAAGTCTTTAGTAGTGATAACTTAGTCAAGTTTGAGCATAAAACCAAAGTTTATTGGCTACCTAATCATACCAAATGAATATATTTTTAGCCTTTAAATCAGTTAACTATCTCCTAAGATATATTATAGAAGCTAATATCAAAGAGCTTGTTGGATATGCTATTAACAAGCGCATGACCGCTGATTTAGTCTGTAAAGCATTGAATATGGCAATTAAGAATAAAGGGCCAAGCAGGGCTGATTGTACATTCTGATAGAGGCAGCCAGTATTGCAGTCATGCCTATCACAAAATCATCAAGCAGCATCATTTTAAAGGCTCAATGAGTGGTAAAGGTAGTTGCTTTGATAATGCGCCAATAGAGAGTTTCTGGGGCATATTGAAGAATGAGCTTGTATACATCAGGAATATAAAACAAGGTTTACAGCGACCAACGAGATCACACAATATATAGAGCTGTATTACAACCAAACTAGGGTTCAAAAGGGTTTAGGCTATCGATCGCCAAGGCAGATGTGGTTTGATTATTATAGTCATGCTGCGTAACTAAAATCTCCCAAGTTTAGTTGTACGGATTTGACGGCAGGGGTCAATATACTCAGGGCGGTTCAAAGGGTGGATTGAGAATAATTTAAATAAACTGTTCCATAATATAGGTTGTACTAATTTAATTGTGGACTGACTATAAGGATTAGCTTTATGTATGAAAATACACCTATGTTGAAAAGAATAGATTTATTAAATACTATCCCTCATGATTTTCCGTTTATGCACCTCTATCCATTATGTTTTACAAAGAATATCACCGTGGTTACTGGCGAAAATGGAGCTGGTAAATCGACTATTTTAGAGGCTTTAGCAGTCAAATTAGGTTGCCCTGCCGAAGGTGGTTCTATAAATTTTCATTATGAAACTGAGAATACACATTTGGATTATACCAAGCATCTGAGAATCTCAAAAAGCGGTAAAAAAATAGAAGATATTTTCTTCTATAGATCTGAAACTTATTATAATCTTCTCACTGAAATGAGAAATTTAGACTCAGAATTAAGTTTTGATCCTAAGATAAATAGCTACTATGGAGGTAGAGACTTACATACAATCTCACATGGAGAGTCCATGAGAGCGTTGTTCTTCAATCGTTTCAGAGGGGGTGGACTTTATATACTCGATGAACCTGAAGCATCATTATCAATTGCAAGTCAGATTGATTTTGTAGAAAGGATTATACAGTTGGCAAAGGAAGGGGCGCAGTTTATAATTGCTACTCATTCTCCAGTTATTATGCTGATGCCTGATATTGATCTTATTCAAATTACAGAAAATAATTATAGGTACGTGGATTTTATAAATACTAATATCTATTACTTATATAAAGAAATATTAGAAAGTAAAGGCGAATTCCTAAAAAATATAATAAACACTTAACTAATTATCAAGTAAGCCTAGGCTAGGCTTTTAGCCCAGCTAATGTATACTCAACTTTGAGCAATGGATTGACTTCATGTAAGAGTATTAAGTATATGGAACTAAAATCAATAAAAGAACAACTATATTATTCTACCGTTATGATTGAATCAGCCCAAGGTTCGGGCACAGCCTTCTTACTTTCTAGAACATTAGGTGAGCTGAAGAGCTTTTATTTAGTAACTAATAAACATGTTGTTAAAGACCAAACAGGATGTAGAGTTAGATTCCACAAATCAGAATCCCTTGATCCCAAAAGTAAAGCAGGTGATTTTGTTCACCATTTCACGGATCAAGAATGGGTTGATGGCTGGAAATTTCATGATGATGAAGTTGATTTAGCTGTATTCAATTTAACAAAAACCATGGCCTCTCTTTATAACCAAGGACAATATATATTTTACCGTTGTTTATCTATAGATATGATTGCAACCAAAGAAAAAGCGAAAGAAATCATTGTGATGGAAAGAATATTTTTCGTAGGTTATCCAAATGCCATTAGGGATGAGGTTAATAATTTACCTATCGCCAGAAGTGGATATTTAGCTACACCTTTATACTCGGATTTCGATGGAAAAGAAGCATTTTTGTTTGATGCTAGTGTCTTTGAAGGGTCAAGTGGTAGCCCGATCTGTATAGTGAATGAACGTTTTGAAATTTATACTGACACTATGGGGAATGCTAAAGTGAACGGACGTTGTATTTTGGCTGGAGTAAATGCTGGTGTGTATACTAGAAATGGTGATAAACAATATTTAGATATTGGATATGCATGGAAAGCTCACAAAATTTTAGAAATCATTGAGCAGAATAAAATATAGCTTAAAGAGGTAAGACAAATTCTGTGTGAGTAAATATGCATTTTAAATTTTTACTTAAACAAAATTCATGTTAAACGATCTTGAGTCTTACAATAAGTGGTATCTCTATGTCCTATCCCGCATCGTCATCTCCCTTACCAATTGTTATTAATACCCGCCCAATAGAACGTGCTGCTCTCTTAACACATCATTTGCAAGCCGCCGGTTTTACAGTAGTTGATATACCGCTACTAGCATTGCAGCTACGCCAAATATCAAAAATTGATATTGGATTAATGTGTGATTGGTTAACAGGTGGCTACAAAGCGCTAGTTGTCATAAGTCCAACCGCAGCAATATCAGGTTTAAGAATGTGGAAAGCACTTGAGGAAGAATCACTAATGGCTGATAACAACAAGTTATTATCAGCCACTTTAAAAGCGCGTGTTAACAACGAATCTGATAGTATGATCATAGCAGTTGGCAATGCGACTGCCGCAACGCTGTTGAAAGATACCCGAGTAAAGTCCCATAATCATCGGGTTGTACAGCCAATAATTGCTAGTAATGAAGGTATGCTAGTAATGAAGGAAATTGAGCAGCTGAAAGCGGGTGATAAACTATTAGTATGGCGCGGTCTTGGTGGACGGAGGTTGTTGGTTAATACATTAAAGGCGCGTGGTGTCTGTATTGATAGCATTGCATGGTATGAAAACACTATGCAATGCAATGCACTTATTAGTTATCAGCAATGGTTACAGCAGTTCAATAAGCCCTTTATTGTGTCAGCAGCGCAATCAAAGCCTATTGTTATCATTAGTAGTAGAGAAGCCTTTAATCATTGGATAACTATAGTCAATCAACCAATACTATTTGATTCGGACATCAAAGTTGTCCCACTTAAACTAGCAGACTTTAACTATGTGGTATTGGGGTCGCGTTTAGCTAAAATAGTTGCTGAACAACAATTAGGTTATTGGCGTGTAGAGAGTTTAGAACCTAAAACTATTTTAGATGCAATTTATAGTTAAGGCATTTAACTAATATTTATAACCTTCAGCAGTATAAAAAACTGTGTAGCATAATAAACTATGTAATAAGTCCACTTTTTATTTTTCTAAAAATATTCAATGCAGCAATAACTTCTTCGTCTGTTAGATTAATCCTACAGCGCATATCTTCAAATATCTCGGTTACGGATGCCTTAAGTTCCAGACCTTGTTCTGTGATCATCACGTTTCGACGTCGACGATCCAAAGAATCAAGATAAACTTTTATCATACCTGCACTTTCTAAACGTTTAATAATTGGCGTCAGCGTACCTAAATCGTATAAAGTCTTTTCGCTAAGTGTACTGACCGATACATCATTCTGTTCCCAGAGCGCTACTAAAACCAACAGTTGTGGGTAAGTTATACCTATTTCTTTCAATGGTTTAGCATAACTGCGCATCATAGCATTTGACGTTGAGTACAAAGCAAAGCAAAGCATTTTATCAAAATCAAATATAGAATCTTTCATATACTGCTTCCAGTTGGAAATCGAAATTGATGAACTGCTTCTACCAGTGCCTCAACTGCTTCAACTTCGGTATCTTTAGAAATCCCATGCCCAAGATTAAAAACATATCCAGAGCCATCTTCCGTTTTCCCGAATGAGGTCATGATTCGATCAGCCTCATCCTTGATCTGTGAATTAGAAGCAAGTAAAACAGCTGGATCTAAGTTACCTTGTAGTGCTACCTGATCTCCTACAATTTGGCGTGCAGAACCGAGATCGGTCATCCAGTCTAGGCCTAGCGCATTTGCTCCACATTTTGCCATATCCTGTAGCCACTGTCCTCCACCTTTCGTAAAGACAATAGATGGAATTTGCTGCCCGTCATGTTGACGTTTCAAATTCTCAATTACATAAGTTATATGTTGTAATGAAAACTCCCGGTAAGCTGAATGATTAAGCATACCTCCCCAAGTATCAAAAATCATAACAGCTTGAGCACCAGCTTCAATCTGCTGATTAAGGTGCTGCACTACTGCCTGACTATTCAATTTAAGTAAGCGTTGTAGAATCTCAGGATTTTTATAAAGCATCTTTTTCACTATGTGGAAATCTCTAGAACCTTCCCCTTCAACCATGTAACAAGCTAAGGTCCATGGACTCCCTGAGAAACCAATCAGAGGTACTTTACCACCTAGCTCATGGCGGCATTGAGTAACAGTATCATATACATAAGAAAGAGATTCTTGTGGAGGGAGTGACAACTGATCAATAGACTTTTCATCACGCACTGGATGCATGAATTTCGGACCTTCGCCTTCGACGAAATACAGACCTAACCCCATCGCATCAGGAATTGTTAAAATGTCAGAAAAAACAATAGCAGCATCCAGATCAAAACGTTGAAGTGGCTGTAACGTCACTTCTGTCGCATAATCAGGGGTTTTCATTAATGTAACAAATGATCCAACACGTTCACGCAGTGCTCTATACTCAGGAAGATAGCGACCTGCTTGACGCATCAACCAAATCGGTGTTCTATCAACCGGTTGGCATAGCAATGCACGAATAAGGTTATTGTTCTTAAGTGGCGGGTGCGCCATTATTAATTCTCCAAAAATTAAAATATATTTTCTGAATTACATTGCTAGCATTTAACAATCTCTTGCCGAAGCTGCACTAGCTTTCATTGATGTGATTACTTGCTCATAATCAGGTTTTCCGAAAATCGCGGTACCTGCGACAAAAGTGTCAGCCCCACACCTCGCTATCTCTGCAATGTTCTCCTCTTTAATACCACCGTCTACTTCCAAACGAATATCTCTGCCACTGTTATCAATCAAATTTCTTGCTTCTCTAATTTTGGGAAGAACAGCTGGAATAAAGGTTTGACCACCAAAACCAGGATTGACCGACATGATGAGAATAAGATCAATTTTATCCATCACATATCGACAGGCATCAAGAGAAGTAGCAGGGTTGAAAACTAATCCGGGTTTACAACCGCAATCTCGAATAAGCTGGAGTGATCGATCTAAATGGGTCGTGGCATCTGGATGAATGGAGATATAAGTGGCACCAGCTTTTGCAAAGTCAATTATTAAGGAATCGACAGGAGTTGCCATTAGATGTACATCTATTGGTGCCTTTATCCCTTCAGCTCGTAGTGCAGCACAAACTTGAGGCCCCATAGTAAGATTAGGAACATAATGGTTGTCCATAATATCGAGGTGAATGATATCAGCTCCAGCATCTAATACAGATCGTACTTCATCTCCTAGCCGAGCAAAATTTGCGGCAAGTATAGATGGGGCTATCCAGATTTTATTCATAATCTCAACTCAATAGTTTAGGTGTTAATGATTCAATTCAAAGCAACACAAATTTGCGAAATCATTTCTTCATTTGGATTTTCCAAGTGAAAATGATGTCCATCTTCATGGTAAGTACCCAGCTCACCTATATTTTGTGTAGTAACATTAATCATATTGAAGTTCCTTTTCAATACTTGACCAGTACCAACTGCCGCAGAATGACAGTTTGTCCCACCATCTGTTACGGCGAAAGTTTTACCGTTCATGAAATTTATTGAACAAAGGGAATAATAGTTCTTTTAATTCAGAGGTATTTAACTCTGTTTCGTTGTCGTAATACTTGATGCTAATCCCCCCCTTCAACGTCTACCATGCTAAACGTAATACCATAGCGCCTTGATATCGTCTCGTATAACTCTAAGATATATTTACTGTTATCATAAACTGAGCTAGCTTCTAAAATTTTAGTACCATTGTAAACTTGAATACCTTTTAGATTAAGATTTGGAATTTTTGCATACTCTCCAAAATTCTTAATAGCCGTCTCTCCTTCAATTCCAAAATTAGTAGGACGTCTACCCATCTTCCAAGGAGAGCCAAAAGCTGAGAAATTTGGGTTAATACGTACGGCCACTAATAAAGTGATTCTTATTTGACCCGCAATTTTAGAGATCTTTCTAAGTTCTTCTTCTGACTCAACTATAATAGCAAAAACATCTAGCTCAAGCGCTCGCTTGAGTGCGGCCTCCTTTTTATAGGGACCAAGAAAAATAATGTATTGAGGGTCAACACCTGCTTTAATAACTATTTCCAGCTCGCCAAGAGAACAAACTTCAGTGTTTCCACCATACGAACGAATGAGCTTTACTATAGAAAGATTTGGATTTATTTTGAGGGCATAGAAAATATCTACACATTCAATATGAAATTACTTCGTAAACTTTGCGCGCAAAGTTTACGAAGTATGTCACTGAGGCTTAACTATGTCAACTTAAAAGTAATGTGTAAGTGAACCGCCCCGACTATATCGGAGATTGATTTAATTGAGTTAGACAGCAATACCTAACAGGGCTAAATTATCATAATACTGCTTTTCAAATACAAAAGGTGGCACACAACCAGTCGTGTTTTGTTAAACCCGTCCACCCATTCAAGCATGGCTAATTCAACATCGTTAACGCCAGTCCAGCTCTGCTTTAAATAATGAATCACCTCAGATTTATAAAGCCCGTTGACCGTCTTAGCCAATGCATTGTCGTATGGATCACCAGTCGTGCTGACAGAAGCAATCACGCTAGAGGCAGCCATTTTATCCGTGTAGCGAATAGATAAGTATTGAACCCCTCGATCACTGTGATGAATAGTCTTTGGGCTGGTTTTTATCAGCTATCGCTTGATTTAACGCTGCCATCACCATATCAGTATTCATAAAATTAGATACTTTCCAACCCACAATAACGCATGCAAACACATCAATAATAAAAGCGGTATAAACCCAACCGCTAATCGTCTTGGTATAGGTAAAATCTGCAACCCATGGCTGATTAGGATGATGGGCAGTGAAGTTACGATTGACCAAGTCATCAACCCTTTGTTGGTCATCTCGGCTGTTGGTGGTAACCTTACCCTTGCCACGCCAGACCCATTGCAACTCATAATGCTTCGTTAAACGCTCTACGGTGCAACGAGCCAGTTGAATGCATACGCTTTCATCTACTGCCAACCCTTACGGGCACCGTAACGACACTTACTGTCCTGCCAGATGCGTCTGGTTTCAATTATGCAGAAGTTGTCATGCTAGATTTTGCACAATTATAAGTTTTCAAAGATGTCCTTCATTAAGGTTATGTTTTAAGATTATTAGTGTTAAATAAGTGTAACCACAATTCTGATGTTCTATGAATAATTCTGTTATGCGAGTAAGTCTTGAGAAGTCCATAAATAAGTGCTAGCCCTTAATGCTAATTAATTACTAATTCCTTCTACGCATGTTTGTTGCTTGCATGCTAACTAAGGTGGGGCTAAATGCTTACTCCTGGTCTTTTAGCTCGGATATTTGAAACGCAAATGCGTCGCCCATTGCTTGTTCTCGTGTTATTAAAGTAATAAGCAGGTACACATAATTCAAGGAAGCTCTACATCGACTTCAAGTTTTCCATAGACTGCATTTTGCTATTCAGCATCTCTTTTTTTAACCAATCTTTAAACACCACCTTTCTCTCATCTTCGTAAAAAGGGTGATAAGACAATAAATGATAGGACGAGCTGTCTGCCACGGGAGGATGAGTTAGTTCTAAAAAGTGATGCGAAAGTTCCTTTTCCACCATAAATATTGAAACAATAGCGGTTCCTAAACCTGCTAAACACCCTTCAATACATAAGTAAAAGTGTTCTAACACCATAGGTTCGTAGGATAAAATCTTGCTGCTGACTAACTTAGACTTATTGATGTGATGCCAAAAATTGGGTCGAGAAGAAGTCAGTAACAAGGTATTCGTTTGCTCAGTTCTAGGATTACGGACAGCAACTATGTATTCTTCAATAATTTTCTCATGAAATATATTCTTGTCCCATTCAAAATCATTTCTGCGCAAAGCAATATCGATAGATTTCCCTTGAAAGTCTACTGTTCCACCACCCGTCAGTAATACAATTTCAAACCCATAATTTAATGCATTAAATTCAGCCAAACGTGGTATCAACCATTTCATTGAAATAGTGGGCTCACAAGAGAGTACCAGTTGTTTTTTTCGATGATCTTGCCTCGTTAGATCCACAAGACAGTCATCTAATTTCGCGAAAACTTGCTGACAACAAGAAAAAAGTAGAGTGCCATTGGCTGTGAGTACCAGTTTCTTATTGACTCGATTAAACAAAGATACACCTAAAGCATCTTCTAAATTCTTAATCTGTTTACTCACGGCACTTTGTGTCACAAACAGTTTCTGAGAAGCAAGCGTCACACTATTGTGCTCTGCAACGTAGTAAAAAAACCTTAATGAATTCAACGATATTTTTTCTATCATGCCAAAAACTCATAGATGATGATGTAATAAACTCAATTTTAGTTTATCTGTAAATGTAGGAGAATGCACTTAAATTAATAACATGAAAAACTGATATATGAAGAATTACTGACTTAGAGCTTTGATAGTGAGTAGAGAAAATATAGATAAAGGCATAACAGCTATATTTCTTAAGATAAAACTCTTTATATATTGTTATTTCCTTTACAGAGTTAACCAAATGACAGAATTTTTTACCGTTATCATGATTACCATTCTTGCTGTGATTAGCCCTGGGGCTGATTTCGCTATTGTCACTAAGAATAGCTACCTATATGGGCGTTCAGTCGGTGTGCTAACGTCTATTGGTATAGCACTAGGTGTCTTAGTACACGTGACTTATACGTTAGTAGCCGTTGCAATTGTCATGAAACTTGCGCCAAATTTTTTAACCATCATAAAATATCTTGGTGCCCTTTATCTTATTTATATTGGTTATAAGACATTCACACAAAAACCTGTACATGACGTAGGCTCTTCTGCGCGCATCAGTTCCGGACAAGCATTGCGATATGGTTTTTTTACCAATGCTTTAAATCCTAAAACCACATTATTTGTGATTAGCACGTATACGCAGATTGTTAGCGCCAGCACCCCAAAGTCTATTTTAATCGGTTATGGCTTGTTCATGTCACTAGCTCACTTCATATGGTTCGCTTTAGTGGCTTTATTGTTCTCTCAACGGACGCTAAGAGAAAAAATGCTACAGCAGCAAGTCGCAATTAATCGTGTCATTGGTTTTATATTAGGGCTATTAGGTGTGTTTTTGCTCTTTGCAAACTTAAACTAGAGGAATTAAATATGAATAAAGTTGCCTTTATCGATATGGAAGGGGTTTTGGTTCCAGAGATATGGAAGTTCTTGGCTAGTCAGCTAAATATATCTGAGCTGAGTATAACTACAAGAGAGGTAGAGGATTATAAAAAACTGATGCTATATCGTATAGCTGTTCTTAAGAAGTATCAGATCACTCTACCAAAAATACAAAGTATTATCGGGCAACTCAATCCAATTGAAGGAGCAAAAGAGTTTCTGCAAGCATTAAAGATGAAAGGTTTTGAGATTAAGATCGTGTCAGACTGCTTTCATGAATTACTTGAAGGATTCTTACTGAAGCTCGAAGTTCCAATGGACACCGTATACTGTCATCGTTTGCAGGTCAATGGTGCGGGCTATGTTAATAAAGTGCTATACAGTCGCCAACATGGTAAACACGAGATTATCGAAAAATATCCTTTACCATTGGAAAATAGTATGGCAATAGGCGATGCATTTAATGATTTTAGTATGTTAGAAGCAGTATCTCATGGGTACTTATTCTCACCCTCGAAAGAAGTTTTAGGGAAAGCTCTACCGGCATTTAATGTGGTAAACAACTATCAAGAAGTTATTGACTCTATTAACATGAAAATTGTTTAAATAATTTTCTAGGTAATATATCTCTTAAACACTGTCTAATTTAATTATGCCACTACATAGCGAACGATATCTTTTTTGTGTGAGAACTTAAAGATTAATCGTTCGCTATTTTTTCGTCATCATTTTATTCTCAATGTTCAACACGCCCTAATACTAAGGCTTTTTCGGTAAATACTACTTTAAAATAATTTAAGTAAAATAAGGGTGATTATGAAAGTCACTTTTAATCTCTGAGATTAAACTATCCATATTTATCTCTGCGCCACCTCCACCTTGTTGCAATAGCCGAAGCGCTGAAAACCATTGGGAACGTCCCGCACCATTAAGTCTTAAGCGTGAAACGTCCCCTCCTGATCTTAGCCATATATCTTGCTCTAAAGGGCCTGCTGGGTATAAGTCGGCAAGAACTTCTTCTAGTTTTCTATCGCGGTTAACACTGACCACTGTATCAATATTAGTATCTAGTGTTTTTATACCACCACATCGTAATGCCACAGGAAAATTATTCTCTAAGTTGCTTTTAAAAACAGGATGTTGCTCATGATTTGCTTTTTCAGCCTCTATTGGAACGTTCTTTTCTAAGTAAGAGAATAAATCAAACACTCGAATAAGGTCATCAGAAGATTCTGTTGCACCTTTCAAGGCAGATAGGAAGTGCTTTGTGAATAAGCTGTTTTGATCGCCTTGCAAAATTATGGACGTTTCTGAATCCTTTGAAGATGCGATAAATACCTTGCCACGCCCCTGTGAGAGTCGTGCTAAAGATTTATCAGTAAATCCAGAAATATAAGATCGACTCTGTGCAAACGATTTAAAGACCGCAGCCCCAGCCGAATGACAAGCATCTATAACAAATAATAGTCTCTCTGATTGAATTTTAGACAGTAGTGACGATAGCTCGCCTTCAAGTAAAAGGCCACCATTAGGGCTATCGAAATCGATAGGAACTAAAAAGCAATTCGGATTTAATTCGTTACCTTGATTACCACCATGCCCTGAAAAATAGACAAAGACGGTATCACCTTCATTAGCTTTTGTAGCAAGTTTGCTCATTTCACTACGTATATTTGAGAGCGTAGCTTCAGAATCTAGCAGTAATTTAACGTTTGTATCCTCATAGCCACAATAGTTTGCTGCTGTGAGTACATTGGCAATATCATATGCATCTTTCGTTACTATATTGGGAAGCACAGCCTTTCCTTTATATTCCGAAATGGCGATTATAAGTGCGTGAGCTTGAGAGAAAGATTTATGTTGATCCATATTTAGTCCTTAAATAATTTTTCTAAAACTTCAACTTTGTCATTGTTTGGGAAATCAGATTTAATTTTATCTACTAAATCATTTGCTAATGGTTTGGCACCGTTTCGCATCTTTCGTATAGCATATTCCCAAGCTTCACTTCCTGTTCTGTTGTTTAAAATACCTCCATTTCTACCTCCAGATCTAACCCATATATTGTTCTCTTCAGGGCCAAATGGGTATAGGTCCTGCGCTAGCTCTGTAAGAGTTTCCCATTTGTAATCAGACGTATGAAACCCAATGGTAAATCTATCCCAGAGTGGTAATAGGTCTCTACAAGGTATCAAAATAGTCTTAGCATTTGGTGATGAGGTTTTATATTTTCTAAAAGCTAAACTAGCAGCATCTTTCCAGTTTCTATCCTGAATTAGCTGTCCAACAGTTATCATATTAGAATTAGGCTGTCGCCTTGTGTTATCAATCCAACGATTTAGCCATATTAAGAAATTAGATTCAGAAAGAGATGTAACTCGTTTAAAAATTTCGAGTATTGTTTTGGTAGTATCCAATTCAGCTTGTGTTATTTTTTCAGTTAGATTGGGTAATTTAGAAACGGCTTTATCTAATTCATTATCTAGATCTATGAAGTTTTGATTTAATGCACGCTCATACCATCCCAATGCGGTTTGACTTAAGTAATTTTCACGAACATCATTATCAAGTAAACTCCAAATCCCTGAACGTTTGGGAAACTCACATAAGTCTGAAATAGGGGTCATTGATAGCAAACGTAAAAGCTCTATATGACTGGATTTACCTAAAGTCACGTACTCATCCAACAAAGAAAATAAAATTTCTTGTGGTTTTTTTGGCGCACTCCAGGCATGTGGATTTATGGGCAATACTTTAGCCCAAATAGATAAAGAGTTTTTTGAAGAAAAATTGATGTCTTTGAGTATTGATAGATCTTCGACTGCGTTAGCAACTGTAATCTTGGTAATACGTTGATCATTTATGGATAAACATGCTGATAATAATTCTAAAGGATCTGCCTTTTTAGCAATCTCTTCTAGACCTTTTGTAAACGATTCATCTTTATCAACTTGTAATTGTTTTGAAAAGGCTTCAAGGGTGGAATAGCGTAGTGCTAAGACTAGTCCATGTAGCTGAAGCAGATTGTTGTTCGCAAAAAACGGAAGCATCAGCTCTTCTGTTTCTTTAGATATTCTATCTGGTACATTATCCTTGAGCAGGTTCTCAATCGGAGGAGTTATCTCTATAAGGCTCAGAAGTTGCTCCGTTGTTCCAAAATCAAGATTTAACCATCTCCAAACAGCCGCATATATTAACGAAGTCTGGCTATTAAACGTTTGGATAAAACCAGCCTGAACCGATTGTCTCCAATTGTCTACAGCTTTTTCCTTTTCGAAAGAGTTGCTAACGATTTTTATCATTGAATCATCGTTTTGGCTGTAAAAATGGCAGCTTTTCAATTTAAGCTCAACGGCATTCCAAAGTATTTTCAGAGAACCAAAACCTCGCCCAGAGATATTTCTAAGTTTTAATATCTCATCAATATCAATTCCAGAAATTAGATTTTCTAGTTGAATAACTAGCCGCTCTTTTTCAACACTACCTTCAACACTATTTGGAGAGAGTTGTTCAAGAAGCCTTATCAAAGATAAGCAGCTATCAAACTGTGGTTCTAAAAGATTTCTTGAATGCATATCATAAGCTTGAACCACAAGCTCTAACATCGAAGGTTTTATCAATTTAATTCCAAAGCTTATACAAAAATCATTATAACTCTCATATCCATAAAGAAAAGCATTAGCAACTTTTGATAGAGATTCAGATTTTTGAACTTTACCAATAATCTTACAATTACTGTTCCAACGAGAGACTAATGATTCAGGAACACAAACTAAACTGGGTAAGTTAGGCTCAATACAGTCTCTAGGGCTTAAGCTTAAGCGAAAAGAGAAGTCCTTACGCATACTCGGCCAAAGCTTCTGCCATAGTGATGCAACCAACTCTTCAAAGCCTGAGAAACCAATATGAATAATAGGACCAGCTTTTCTACTAACCAATAGCTCTACAGCATCATTACTTAGAACTATGTTCGATTCAGTTGGATTATTAGTTGAATTTAGAGTGACACACCCATCACAAAAAATATCATCATTGACAGGCGTATTTGGAAGCAGCTTTAAAAGCTGATTAAGATTGCTAAGATATCGTATTTGATCGGTGGGAACGGCTATAGCATATGAAACTACCATTCCTGAACGTGAAGCGTTTTCATCTAGAAAGGTTTTAGCAATAATATATTGATCTTCTAATTTAAAACCTGAAATGTAAGGAGAGAAATTTACGCTAGAGGGAAGAGAGTCAGGTAAATCCAACCACTGGGAAGCTTTTCTAAATATACTCTCCTTTGAACTAAAGTTGCGTAGACCATGACCATGACCCACCTGGCCAAATATTGCTTTATCCACATTCATAATAAAGTCTCTATACTCGTAATTAATCAATTAGATACTGAATGGGTCGAGTAATGTCTGAATCTTTAGTTCCATCAGGCAAAACAATATAACCGAATTTTTCTGGACCAGAGCTACTATACTCATTATCTTCATCTGCCATATCCAGACTTTGCCCAAGTGCTGAAAGTCCCATTATTAAAGGGTCACTCCAATGTGAATGAATAAATTCAGATAGCATAGGAAGCTGATCTTTTAATAACTTATAGGGAAAGTCATCAGTTTCTAATTCATCCCAGCAACTAATTAAGAAGCATACTTTTGGGGTCGCATTGGCGTATAATGCCGAGCTTTTATGTATATAAAGCAGTATTTGTAACAGCTCGATTAAACGTGACTGATCGGAAAGTTCTGCTTTATCAGTGATATTATTAGTATCTTCGGTTTCAGCTCCAGAGGGTTTAGAGAGTATATCTTCAGGTAATCGATATTGATTAGGTCGAATCATAAATATCCAAGATGAGCTTTTAGCTACACGGTTATACCATTCATTTGGAATATCACGAGACGTAGATATATTTAATATTTGTTCACCACCGTAGTCAGGCCAAATTAATTCTCTACTGCAACCAGAAAGGCCTATTATTGGCCATATACTCTCAATATAGGTTGATACTGGCGTATGGCCTGCTGCAAGTCCTTCGTTTAATAAATCTATCGTTTCTGCAAATGGTTCAACGTTAACAGGCGTACCGTCCATAGATAGTTGACCTAAGTTCTGCTGTAAACTCATAAGAACTTTTGCACCATAGTGAGTCTTTCCTACACCAGACTCACCGATTATTAATATCGAGTCATTATCGTTTTTCACATTAGATTCCTACATCCAAACATAAAGAATGGATCTTGTCCCGTATATTGTAGTTCTGGTAATTTCACTTTAAGAGATTCTTGTTCTACAACCCAGCTTAGCAGCTCTAAAAGGCCACTTTCTGGCGTCTCATTTTCAGAATTTGGAAGCACTTGAATTTGAAATTCGTGAGCTTCTGGTATTACAGAGTATGTACTGTCCCTAATACTATTGACCATAGTCTCATCTTCCACTATATCCCCTTTAGTCCAAACTAAAGCTATGGGTCGCCCATTAAGCTCTCCACCTAGTCTCTGAACTAAACGTTTAAATTCTGATCTGGCACGACCTTTACTTTTTCCAGACAACGCCTCTCTGTCAGCCATAAGAAGGAACATGTCAGCGTTCTTAGCTAACCAACGAGCGCCTTCAGCTTCTGTAGATTCCGAATTTAAAGCCCATTTCCCAAACCACTCACCTGGGGCATCAGCAAATAAATATTCTTGAGCATTGTCTGTAGCTTGATTCTGAAATGTTATGTGTAACAATCCAGGCGAGCGTCGGGAGCTACTGGGCGTATGAGATGGAAAACAAGGGGGCTGCCCGGGTTCCCATCTAAGACCGTCTGAGATAGATTCCCAACCTGCTAAGGAATATGATCCTGCAAAACGTCTTTGTATTTTAGTGGAAAGTCCTTTAGAAATTAATAAATACCATGCTGCCAATAGCGAAGTCTTACCTGCGTTTTCAGCTCCAACAATACCGACAACTATAGGTTTGGAGCATCCACTAATAAATTCAACATCAGTCAATCCTAAAGCCAAACCCGTCCAAGGAAGACGAACCTCACTTTTTTCATTACTTACTTCCTTTTTTTCTACATCAGTATCAGAAGACCAGTATTCACAGTCCGATAAATTTAATTCGCCAAGAGAACATCCAACATCTGGTGCGTTACATCCATTTTTAGAACAGCTACTCATCAACATCAACTCCTTGTAGCACTGCTCTTGTAGCTTGTAACTCTCTAAATACCCAAGAAGCCCAATCGGAATTGGATAATTGAGTGTCTGATTTAAGACCTGTCAAATTGCGAAAACCTTCCGCATTAGGGCTTGAAGAACGGGAATTGTATTTTAACAATGATAATAGAAGGCCGCGCCCTTGGTCTTTTGTTAAAAGATCATCAAGATAATTACTAAAAGGGATGGTATATTCTGATTGTTGTATTTCTTTAATTAATTCAGCTAACTCTATTTGTCCTGCAACTTCATCTGGTGAAAGAGATAATACTGATTCGTATAAGAAAGCCGTTACACTTGCAGGTGAACAAGTTGGAACTTGGTTGAAGAGGTCAAACGCCATCACTATAGCAGCAACAGTAGATGGCATTTGACGATAGCTACTAGAAGCGCTTGGAGAATAAAAAGATTCTTTCCACCAGATTAGACTGGTTCGTCTCTGTAATCCTATAGTTGCTCCACTCACTGAACTTAAAGCTGAATCGATATGAGTAGTTATAGCAGTGGATAGCTCTTTTAGCGGTTTTGAGAAATCAACCTGAACTTCTGCAAAGGCAGTATCTACAACATCAGCAATGGCTGCGGTTATAAGAGGGGTAAATTTATGTACCCATGGTTCACCACTGTTTGTCCATACATTATTGCCGCCTGTTGCTTCTGCTTCTGAGTTGTTAGGACCACTGGCTTTTTCTATTCCAGTTTGAAGAGATTCACGATCTAGTGTCACATTTTTAGAAGACAATTTAATAGATTTTGAAGGAGTATAAGAGAACTCTTCAACAGTGATACTCTCAGGAGCAGCCCACTCTTCTTCAGCCTGATGATTCAATTCCTGTTCAATACTTAAAATCAAATCAGGCCATACATCATCTTCGTTGCCAACACCTACAAGACTTAGAACATTCCGAGCAATGGAGACAAATGCAATAGCCACTTGCTGGTTTTTTTCTAACTTGTTAACTATTGCTTGAAGCAATAATGCACGTACAACCTGAGTTGGAATACCAGAAAATGTATTGAAATAAGTTGTCCAGTTTTCTTCAAGTACAGAAAGAGCTTCTTTTACAATAGGATCATCTTTAGAAACTTGAGGATCTAGAGCAACTAAAAGATATGGCAAAACCTTCGAGGGCGTTTGCTCTAAAATATTGCCTAATTCAGCCGATGTAGATATTAGCCTTTCAAGCTTTTCATCACTACCCCCAAGATCAATAAGTCCCTTTTTCAAAAATAGCACTAAAACTTCTGTAGACACTAAAACCTCCTTCAAAGTTAATCTTAAATTAGCTATAGGACAGCCTGAACATAAGATATTATATAAATAGATTTAATCATACGATCTTTCTCGTGTTTGTACATTGGTCATCAGGAGAGCCGAAACCCGTACAACCCCAGAACTTACCAAACTTGCCTTCTCGAATACTCATCGGACGACCACATTTATTACATATCTTCATTGAATGATTGCAAGAAGGGTTACTACATTTGCTGTCATATTCTTGATCGAATGAGGGTGAACCGCATTGAGTACATACCCTTGCCATACCTACAGAGCAGCCTTTACCAGAGCTGCACTTATAGTACTTGTTATACTTTCCTTCAGCTAAGCGTAGATAGCCACTTTGACAATTTAAGCATTTGTATAAGCTTCTATGGCGTTCTTGAAAGGTCTCAGAGAAGACATTAATACCATATTTAGGCGCTAGTAACTCAGTAACAAACTCTGAAGGTGATGTAGCACTAGCAATGAGGTAGGACTTCTTTCTAGAGCGAGTGATACCAACATAGAGCAAGCGTCGCTCCTCAGAATGGGGATATAAGTCTACTGTGGGTAGTAGTGCCTCAGGAATAGCATCTTCACGATTCTCGTTAGGAAAACCCATTTTTCCTTGAGACAAACCAATTAAAATACCATAGTCCACCTCTAATCCTTTAGATTTATGGAAGCTCCAGAAATGAATGCCTTTTAATTTGTCCTTTTTTAAGAACTCAGAGGCCTCTTTCAACAGGTAGTTATAGCGAGCAATAATAGCTATCGATCCCTCAGGGTCTTCTTCTCTGATTTTACGGACAATCTCAGAGATTCGTTGATACAGTCCATCTTCCTCATCCGACTTGTCATCTAATAAATATACCTGTGACTCGTTAACAACATCATGAGTCTCAATAAGTTTTTGGTACTGCTCAGGGTTTTCCATTATGAATGCACCCGCAGTATCAGCAATACTATTGTTATAGCGAAAGCTCTTTTGCAGCATGGTTAACGTATGCGAACCGACCAGTTCATTAAATCTAGTGGTAAGCTCAAGCTTACCGCCATTGAATCGATAAATAGACTGCCAGTCATCACCGACTACTGTTAGTGAAGGGTCAGGGCCTTTGTCAATAATGCTATCAACAAATTGCATCCGAGAGGTGGATATATCTTGAAACTCATCAACAAGAATGTACTTCCATTTTGGTAGATATTTTCCGTTATTTATAACATCAATTGCACGAATAATCATATCGTCAAAATCAATTGAATTAGAGGACTTTAACTCCTCTACATAGGCATTATGCAAGTCAGATAGGATACGTGTCTTTTTATCTACTTGAGATATTTTGGAATCACTCAATGTTTTTAATATTGCGGTTTCATCAAGTCTCTCAAACCTAATAATCTCTAAAGCTTTGATAAGCATTTTGCTCCAACTGGCAACTTGCTTATTTTCCCTCAGATTTGAGAGCAGCTCTGCTAGAGTTTGCTCAAGCGCATCCTTATCAGGAACAATGCCAACATCAGCTAGCCCTTTTTCAAGACGATTCTCAAGCTCTCCTTCAATCCAATCATAATGAAAGGTTTCTACCAAAGTGGTTTTAAGCTCACGATGTAGATTGCGTTTACTTATCATAGAGTCGTTATAAGCAACTTCATCGATATCTGGACGAGTATTCCCTTTTCTATCAATGCCAAAGTGCTCAATATAGATAGTAGAATTTAGTATATGAAAGTCAGGTCGATAGTCAAAGCCGATATTGATTCGGCGCTTACTGATATAGGGTGCTTCATACTTGTAGGGTATTCTATGAAGAGCCAACCAGTTAGCAATTAAAAGCTCTTGGTAGCCTTTAACAAGTTCACCTTGAAGGGTTCGAAATTCATTGTCTCTAACGTGCTGCTCGTACTCTTTTTGAGTGTTGAAATTAAAAGGGTTGACGGGTTCTGGGAATAAAGAGATAAAATCAACAAATCTTTTTGGGTCTTCTGACAAATACTCTAACAGCCAGTTTGTAACCCATGTAGCAAACGCTATGCTATCTTCGGTAAATACACTCATATAGGTTGATATACCAGATTCTCTTATAATTTGTCTACCTAACGCATGGAACGTTGAGATGTAAGGCGGGTCTTTTAAACTTATACCAGAGTTTTCGGCTTTATTAGCAAGACGCTCTTGTAGCTCTTTAGCAGCAGCCTTATTGTAGGCTAAGATTAAAATTTCGGTAGGATGAGCTAAACCTCTATCAATCAGATCAAGTGCTTTTGCTACCATGACTGAAGTTTTACCAGTACCAGCAGCTGCGAGTACCATATTCTTATCATTAGATCTGATTACACCCAGTCTTTGCTCATAGGTTAAAGGATTTGACTCAACACTATCAAAAAAAGACTGTCTTCGCTTTAATTGAATCTCTTCATGATATGCTCCCAAAGTTTTTTGCTCTATAGGCATAAGGTCATGTATTTTATTGATTTCACTGTACAGGCTATCGTTATTAAAATAGTCCCAAAGCAATCCATTCTTCTTGTAAATTGGCGCTAATTCATCGACTATAAACTTGATCTGGTCTACTTTAGAGTCTCTTGGATAGTTAGCTACCACTTGAAGTTTAAAATTTTCAACCAACTCTACAACGTAAGGTTCTAGCTCATGAGCAATTTTTTTGTTGATAGAATCGACGAATGCTACTGCATCTACCTTTGATAAGAACTTAAACTCATCGAAGGACTGGCCACTACAGAGAAATAAGGTTGAACCGAAAACTCCATTTTCAATGTAAGCAAATCGTTTAGTTTTAGAAAAGGATAATAGCGTTCTTGAGCCTTTTCTAGAATCTAAAGATAAGCCTTTTTCTGTCAAAGTAATTGTACTGTTTCCAAAAAACCTACCAAAAATGTTAAATTTTAAGGGCTTAGTAGTAATAGTAGCTGCCACTTTTTCTCTCGTATTTATAGTTAAAATTTTATTTTTTATCAAACTTAGTTAGAGCAGTTCTTAACCAATTAGATGTTTTAGACTTGGTCATGTGATTAAAAGTTTTTATATGATCTTGTTTCATATTATGAAACTTACCTTCGTTATTAAATAGCTCCTTGATAGAAGAATTAGGATTAAATGAACTGTCAACTTTCATTATAATTCCTGTTATTCCTGATTTATCAAGAATGCTCAATGGCTGACTATCAAATATAAAGTAATATTGTCCGTTTATAATAAGACGTAAAACATATATATACTTTGGAAACTTGTCAGCAGTTGTTTTTAGTGTGTCTAATGCCTCACCTATATAACCTTTTTTAATTGTATAGCAGTCAATCTTTACAGCACCAGAATTATAATCGTGTTTTAGCTGTCTAGCATAGCGTAAGATTTTATGAGTATATGTGTCTGTGTACTCTTCTACACCTGAATCCACGAACACTTTCAACATACCAACATCACCAGCAACATTTGCTAGTTCACCTGGAGCATATGAATCAGGGATAGGTTCGTCTAAAGGAATAGACTTGGTTTTATACTTAAAGGCATCTGCAATACTAATACCTTCGTTTCTAGAAATTACTCTTATATTGCCTAAAACCTTTTGTCTCTGTCTTATAACGGCAGTAGTTGAATTATTAGGACCTCTAATATCAGCAACAACAATCGTTTCTTCGTCAATATTAACGTACATAGGCCTAAATGATTGAGTAGTACCGTTTCCAGAATTTTGAATATTAGTCTCAAAATCATAAAATATCTCTTCGCCACGAGGCATCGACATACCTATGATCTCAGAGCAAAGAATTATACCATTGTCCAAAGGAATTCCTTTTACCAATACCTCTATTCTTTGTTTATGGTATGGCTTTACAGATATCCCTCCAGACTTAGTTTGATTATTAATCAGTTTATGGCGAATTGTAGAATTAAACGTTTTAACTATTTTTTTAGTATAATCATCTTCTCTAAGATGATGTAGAAAGGCTGCATCGCTAATCAAGCATTTTCTAGGGATTAATACAGCCTTTGGGCATAGAGGATTTCTATAGTCAAGCTCTAGAATATTTTTAACAGTATCTGAATGTTGATTATCTATATCACCCCAAGGATAGGATACAAGAACGTTATTTATTTGCTTAGAGCAACCATAATGAGCTAAGAAAAAAGTGAGAGGATGAATAATGAATTTAACCTTATCTTGTTCAACAACTATTAAAGTGTTTGTTTCAGTATCAATACCTCCGACAGGATATGTATGTTTACTCAAAACTATCTTAGCTTTATAGTCGTCTCTTTTCTTCTCCTTTTGCTTCTCACTGAATGCAGAGATATACTCAACATTAGGTCTTATGGAATCTTTTCCTAATACTTCTTGTAAGGTAAACACATACTGATCAGCATCTAACTCTTGAACTATAAGCCCATTTTTCCAGATAGAACCAATAGGTACTTTAATTATTATTTCGAGAGGAAGTTTCGCACTTATCTCGAAACCCGTACTACTTACAAATACAACTTCAACACGCTTGTTGGCTTTTCCTTCGCCCAAATTATATAAGTTTCTATACCAAACAACTTGGTATGGAGAGTTGCGAAAGAACCTACCTTTGATACCTTTTTCATAATCAACTAAATTCAGAAATTCGCTAATATTAATACTTGACTTACTTTGTGCTAAATCTATTTTACTGAACGGTTGAAAGTTGCTCATTTTATTGCTCCCTGTCTGTAATATCCATTATGACAGGTTATGTGGAATTTTGACAAAGTTTGTGGGAAATGACAACCACCACCGACTAATGCTACAGCTGATATCGTATGGTGGACTTGTCTAAATGGCCGCGTCCCATAGTCATAATCGCTGTCTGCCACCGAATAGGTGCTGGCAACCTCTAGCGCATCCTCATCACTTAAATCTGGCAATATCGTTGGCAATCGTGACGCCATAAGCGTCTTGCCAGAACCTGGTGGTCCTGTAAATAACAATGAATGGCCACCAGCGGCGGCAATCTCTAACGCGCGCCGAGCATGATGCTGTCCTTTGACATCAGCTAAATCCACTTGATAGCCAACATGCTGCTGTGTGGGACTAGGCTGTACTACTGCTAAACTCTCATAGCTTGCACTTGGGTCAACGAGCGACTGCAGATGGTCGCAAACTGCTTTTAGACTCTGAGCAGCTAGTATCGTTACGCCATCAACGCGGCTGGCCTCACGACCATTATCAATCGGTACAATCAGTTGCGGTGTCATCGGCGGCGAGTTATCTGAATTATTTTGCCCTTGTTCACTTGCTGCTAACTGCGACAATGCTAATGCCAATTTCTCAGCTTTGATTGCTCGTGCGACTGCCAAACTACCAGTTACTTGTCGCAATTGACCATTGAGCGCTAATTCGCCAATAAATTCAAATCCTGATAGCACCTCTGGCTCAAGCTGTCCGCTTGCTGCCAGTATACCAATAGCAATTGGTAAGTCTAAACGCGCGCCATCTTTAGGTAGATCAGCAGGGGCTAAATTGATCGTGAGGCGGCGATTAGGAAACTGGAAACCTGAATTGAGAATGGCGGAGCGCACCCTGTCTTTACTCTCACGCACGGCGGCCTCAGGTAGCCCAACGATGGTCAATGCAGGCAGTCCTTGCGATAGATGCACCTCAATGATGACCTTGGGAGCATGCAGAGCAACCACCGAACGGGTATAGACTTGGGCAAACGACATCAGCATCTTCCTAATACAGAGTGTCATTGATAATAAAGTATTATTTATCAACGCGCAAACGTCGTGTTTTATTACTGGTGTAGAGAGAATCATCAAAACCTCAGCGTCGTTCTGAGGTTTTTTATGTATAAATAACGCTCTACTTCAATAATTAAGAATACTCACCGACCACCCCACTGCTAACAAGGATTTGTTATACTATCTATTATACATTTAGCGATACATACTGCTGCCAATGATATATTCAAGCCGTGTTATCAATCAATCTTAAAAGCAAAAAATAAACGCCAAATCCGAAATCATTGATAATATAAAAACCAGCAGTATCTAGAGTAAAAACGAGGAATATCGCATGACAGACTATTTAGAACAGAACACTCAGCAGCCCTACAACCGTGCGGACGAGCCGCCCACGACTGTGCGCCCTGTTATGCAACCTGACAACCCTTATGCCAGTACACGCGGCAGCATTACTAGCAAGCAGCTACCAGCATTTGATGAGGCAATCATCAATAAGTACAATCGCTCAGGGCCACGTTATACCTCTTATCCGACTGCTTTAGAATTTACTCCAATACCGGATAGCTTTGAGGCTATCGGTCTTGAGACAAAAATCCTGCAGAGTCGCGAAGCGCGTGCTCCTTTATCGCTATATTTTCATATACCGTTCTGTCGCCACCTTTGCTACTACTGTGCTTGCAATAAGATTATTACCAAAAAAAATAGTGATTCTGGTGATTACTTACAGTATTTGATTGCTGAAATTACGCATAAGCGCCGCCTGTTATCTACGCCAGAAGGCAGCGACAAACCATTGGTCAAACAACTACATTTGGGCGGTGGTACGCCAACGTTTTTGCATGATGAAGAGATGGTACAATTATGGGAATTTTTACAGACTCAGTTTGATTTTTTGCCAGAAGATGAAGGTGACTACTCTATTGAGATTGACCCTCGTGAGCTGAGTGAAAACACTCTAAAGATACTGCGTAATCTCGGTTTCAACCGTATTAGCTTAGGGGTGCAGGACTTGGATGAAACGGTGCAAATCGCCGTTAATCGTGTGCACTCAGCAGAGCTTATTGAAAGCGTGCTAACAGAAGCACGTGAGCTTGGTTTTCGCTCTATCAATATTGATTTGATTTATGGTTTGCCGCATCAAACGCCTGATACGTTGGACAAAACCGTAAATCGTATCATCGAGATGTCGCCAGACCGCCTATCGGTCTTTAACTATGCGCATTTGCCTGAGCGATTTAAAGCCCAGCGTCAGATAAAAGATGAATATTTGCCTAGCCCAATTGCCAAACTGACGATGCTCGGCAGTACTGTTAACACATTGACCGAAGCTGGCTATCAATATATCGGTATCGATCATTTTGCCAAACCTGATGATGAATTGGCTGTCGCACAGCGTGAAGGCAAATTACATCGTAACTTTCAGGGTTACACCATCATGGGTGATTGTGACTTATTAGGCTTTGGTGTCTCATCAATCAGTCAGATTTCTAATGCCAATACGCGCTATATGTTGCAAAACGATACTGATCTACAGAGCTATCAAGCCAAGATTGATATGGCGAAAATCAATCCAACTGTCATGCCTGCAGTAAAGTACATTAAAACCTCTATTAAGGATCGCTTGCGTGAATATGTCATCATGAACCTACTGTGTCATGACTATCTCGATTTTAAAGATGTGAATCAAAAATTTGGTATCGATGCCATCACCTATTTTATTAGTGAGATTCAGCAGTTGGGCGCTATGCAAGACGACAGATTGATAGATATGGATGCAGCAGGTATTCGCGTCTTACCCAGAGGTCGCTTGCTTGGCCGTAACGTCGCCATGGTATTTGATGAATACTTGGACAAGAAACATCAAAACCGCTTTTCAAAAGTTATCTAAGCTAGCGAAACTTTAGTCCAATTAATACACATAAAAAAGACCTCAAGCGAGGTCTTTTTTTAATATTGCTATGACTTTTTACACTTTTAATTTATCACCGACCATACCTTTTACAGTGCTTAAGATATCTGCTGGTAATACCACCATTTTGGAGTTATCAGATTCAGCCAACTCTCGTATCGCTTTGATATACTGTTCACCCAGCAAGTATACGATCGGCATCTCTTCCTCGCCCATCGCACTAGTAATCAAACGAATCGACTCTTCAGAACCTCTGGCTAGTACCACCTGCGCTTCAGCATCACGGCGTGAAGCTTCCAAGCGACCATCCGCTTCTAAGATAGCAGCTTGCTTTTGACCATCAGCACGGGTCACGGTCGCACGGCGCAAACGTTCTGCCGCTGCCTGCTCTTCCATGGATGCTTGCATGGTCTGCGAAGGATTAATATCTTGAATCTCTACTGTCTTAAGGGTAATACCCCAATCCGCAATATCTTCTGAAATTGCATGTTTTAGCTTGGTTTTGATCTCGTCACGACTGGACAATGCACTATCAAGATCCATCTCACCAATGATCGAACGCAATGACGTCTGTACTAGATTACGGATACCGTACTCATAATCTTCGATACCATAGACCGCCTTATCAGGACGCACGATATTAATATAAGCGACAGCATTTGCAATAATAACGACGTTGTCACGAGTAATGACTTCTTGTGACGGGATATCGAGTACGATGTCCTTAGTCGTTACTTTATAAGCCACATCATCTACATAAGGGATGATGAGGTTGAGTCCAGGCTCTAGCGTTTGGCTATACTTACCCAGTCGCTGCACAACCCATTTATAACCTTGCGGTACAATACGTACACCTTTAAACACGGTGAATACCACCAGAGCAATCAATACCACCATGACAATACTAAAGCTTTCCATAACTCATCCCTTATTATTATACCTGCATACTTTTATGCATCGCTGCCTGCGCTTTCGTACTGCTCACAATCAGCTCATTACCAACAATATCAGTCACTACCACTCTATCGCCGATTGCTACCTGCTCCCCTCTCGTACGGCACATCCATTCAGCCGCACCAACGATAGGAACACTAAATCTAACCGTTCCAGCTTTATCTAGCTGCGGTGACACGATAATCATGCCGACTTCACCAACTATGACACTACCGCCTAGCCCAGCTTTGGTACGATCTACGGACAACGGTTTGATAAACTTGAACCAAGCCAGCAAAAACACAGCAGAGAGCACTAACCAGACAATAATCTGAACAGAGACAGAAATAGGCAACAGCCATGATAGCGCTGCAACGATGATGGCAGCGGCACCAAACCACAGACTGGCAAACGTCGGTACAAACATCTCAACGATTAGTAATAAGAAGCCCAGTACTAACCAATGCCAAGGTTCAATCATCCAAAGTATCTCCATCCTTGCCACCATTCCTATCTTTATCATTCCAGTTTTTAATGTAGCACATTTTTAAGGATAACAACGCTTTAACGATAATGATATATTACTTATTGGATGCTTATAAATTACTAACTTAAAGGCCTTAACATAAATTTTAAGCAAAAAAAAACGACCACTTAAAGTGATCGTTTCTTTATTATAGCTGTTTGCTAAAATCTTGTTTTCTAAATAATTAGAATTTTAGCTGTGCGCCAACAGTCATAAGGTCTGTATCATCGCCTAGCATATCGTATTCAGCTTCAACACTGAAGTCAGAGTTTACTGCATAACCAAGACCTACACCACCAGCAAGATTAGTATCGTCTTTTGAACCGTCGTATAAACCTAAAGTAGTATTAGATGCTTCTACTTCAGTTTTTGCAACACCTAGCTTACCTTTCGCGTATAAGCCGCTGTTTGGGAATGCATAACGGTAAGTACCATAAGCGCCGTATGTTTTAGCATCGATGTCACCGCCTCTATAGTCGGCATCATCTGAACCTACATATTCTGCTTCGATACCGAAATTAGGATCAAAGTTATAACCAGCAGTTACACCATATGCAGTTGGGTCATCTGCACCATCAATATCTAAATCAAACTGACCAACTTTAGCAGCAACATATGGCTGACCTGTATAGCCGTTGCCATAGTTAACAGCAGCTTGTGCACCTACAGAAAGTAAAGAACCAGTTGCTAGTGCAAGTATTGTTTTTTGTAGAGTTTTCATTATTAGCTCCTTGAAAGAAATTTGGACAAACAAGTTATTTATTTATATTGGCCTTGTGGCCCTATCGCCTTGTCTGCTAACGATGAATACATAGTAACAAACTATTTCAGACACTCTGTCAGTGTTTAATGGTACGAAAGTTAAGATTTGAAAGTGTTTATCAGTGTGTGGGTTACAAAGGCGCAGATATGGAACCTTTTGTTACATCCACCCAGTTTATGCAATAATCCTTACTCATTTCACAGTTTTCTTGCTAGATAAATCGGCTAAACATGGCTGATATAACAATAATTAGAGAGAAAAAATGCAAAATTCAATCACTGAGTGTTTGCAAACTGCACTTGCAGACTTAAAAGCAAAGCAGCAGTATCGTCAATTACCAAACCTGCAGCACGATGGACGATACGTTATTAGCGAAGGTAAGGCTTTACTCAATATTGCGAGTAACGACTATCTTGGCTTAGGCGGCGATACCGAGATGCAAGCTGAGTTTCTTGCTCAGGTGGGACAGCTATCTACTACGCACACTCCTAAAATGAGTGCCACTTCCTCACGCCTACTGACAGGCAACGATATACAGTTAGAAGCTCTAGAAGAAGAACTGCAAAACTGGTATCACAGTGCCATAGAGAAACAGAGTTTAGCCGATTCAAAGTCGGTGCTGGTCTTAAATAGTGGCTATCACGCCAACCTAGGTATCTTGCCAGCATTGACAGCTTTGCCAGTCAAAACACTCATTTTGGCTGACAAGCTAGTACATGCCAGCATTATCGATGGTATGCGCCTGAGCCAAAGCAAACTTGTTACCTATCGACGTTACCGTCACAACGATTACGAACATTTGGCCAAGTTTATTGAACAAGCAGACGAGACGGTCGAACGCATCATTATTGTCACCGAGAGTATATTTAGTATGGATGGCGACCGTGCTGACTTGCCTGAACTAGTACAATTAAAATCCAAAGATGCTCGTATTGAGCTATATATCGATGAAGCACATGCTGTTGGAGTGCTTGGCAATACAGGTCTAGGATTGGCGGAAGAAACGCATACCTTGGCCGATATTGACTACTTGGTGGGTACCTTTGGTAAAGCATTTGCTTCAATGGGTGCTTATATCATGTGTGATGCATTCGTCAAACAATGGCTGATCAATGCCATGCGTCCATTGATTTTTAGCACTGCACTTCCTCCTATCAATCACGCATGGACACGATTTATTTTAGCAAAGATGCCGACCTTAACTGATCAACGTGCGCATCTAGCACAGTTATCTACCACGCTTAGCCAAGCCATTAACCCACGGCACCGTGTATCGCCAACCTTGGAAGATATACACTATGAATCCCCTATCGTTCCTTATATATTAGGCGATAATGCGAGTACCCTTGTCAAAGCACAACAGTTGCAAGCCGCTGGATTTTACGCGCTACCTATCAGGCCGCCTACTGTGCCTGCAAACACTGCTCGCATTCGTTTAGTTATGAATGCCAAACTGACTAACGAAGACTGTGCGCGACTGATACAGCAGTTGTAATTTTATCGTTTGACACAAACTTTATTTCTACTATTGATAGATAACTGGCGCACTTGGATATAATAAAGCCTATGACAACATTCGACACAGTTGATGACCTCAGTGTTAGAAAACAAACCATCGCTCGCCACTTTGCCAATGCAAGTGACTATGACCAGCATGCCAGTATCCAGCAGACCGTTTGTCAGTATTTATTAGACAGTATTGCTCATACCAAGCAAAGCAGTGTGTTAGAAGTGGGTGCCGGTACAGGTCAAATGACGCGCCTACTCGCTAATCATATCCAAGGCCAGTACTGGCTCATTAATGAGTTATGTACTGAGCAGACTGCTACATTGCAATCAATACTGCCAACTGCTGAGATCATTATCGGTGATGCTGAAACCATAGATTTAGCAGAAAATCATAGCTTAATAGTCAGTGCTAATGCCGTGCAATGGTTTGATAGTCCGTTGAGTTTCGTCACGCAATCAGCGCAGCGTTTACAATCTGGAGGCCAGCTAGTCTTTAGTACTTTTACGCCCAATAACTTTTTGCAAATTAAGACGCTCACTGGTCAAGGACTTCACTACCCAGATATTAATGAATGGCAATTGGCATTAGATAGTGCTGGCTTTGAGAATATCGAACTTTCTATTAAGCGCTTTGATTTACCATTTCCAACCCCCTACGCTATCTTGAAGCATATGAAACTCACTGGCGTATCGACCAATCAAACGCAAATACAATCAGACGATACTCAAACCTTTATATGGACAAAATCTCGTCTACAGCAATTTGAGTCAGACTATTGGCAACATTTTTCAGGAAAGGATGAAACAGGACAGCTCGTGGTTAATTTAACCTATGAAGTTCTCATAGTAAGCGCGTTTAAACCATAAGCACGCATCTTATCAAGAAAAACAATAGCTAGCAGAAACAGTAGCCGATAGGAAAAACAGCCATAAAAAAACGCACCCCAAAGGATGCGTTTTTTTAATTTAACTAGTTAATAGCCGTATTATTTTTTATCTTCGTCTACTTCAGTGAACTCAGCATCAACGACGTCGTCATCAGCTTTGTTGCTACCAGCATCGTCTGCACCTTGTTGGAACTGGCTAGGATCCATACCTTCTGCACCAGCGCCGCTATCAGCATAGATTTTTTGGCTGATTGGCAAGAATGCATTGTCTAATGCTTCAAGCTTAGCTTTGATTTCATCATGGTCATCTTCTTTCGCTGCTGCTTCAAGCTCAGTGATCGCAGATTCTACTGTTGATTTTTCTTCATCAGTGACTTTATCTTCTGCTTCTTTTAGCGCTTTTTGTACAGCATGAATACGACCATCTGCTTCGTTACGAACTTGCGCTAGGTTAGCGAATTTCTCATCTTCAGCAGCATTGGCTTCTGCATCGCGAACCATTTGTTCGACTTCTTCGTCCGACAAACCAGAATCCGCTTTGATTTGGATACTTTGTGCTTTACCAGTACCTTTATCGGTTGCAGAGATGTTCATGATACCATCAGCATTGATGTCAAAAGACACTTCGATTTGTGGCAGACCACGGGGTGCTGGTGGGATATCCGTCAAGTCAAAACGACCAAGCATTTTGTTTTGGTTAGCGATTTTACGCTCACCTTGATATACCTGAATCGTTACTGCTGGTTGGTTGTCTTCAGCCGTTGAGAATACCTGTGATTTCTTAGTAGGAATCATGGTGTTTTTCTCAATAACTGGTGTCATGACACCGCCCATCGTTTCGATACCTAGAGTCAATGGCGTTACATCAAGTAGCAATACGTCAGTTTTGTCACCAGACAATACGGCACCTTGAATCGCTGCACCAGCTGCAACTGCTTCATCAGGGTTCACGTCTTTACGTGGCTCTTGACCGAAGAAGTCTTGTACTTTTTGCTGTACTAGTGGCATACGAGTCTGACCACCGACCAAGATTACATCGTTGATGTCGCCAATTTTTAGGCCAGCATCTTCAAGTGCAGTCTTACAAGGACCCATTGTACGTTGTACTAATTCTTCAGTTAGGCTCTCTAGTTTAGAGCGGCTGATAGTAACAACCAAATGCTTAGGACCACTGCTATCAGCAGTGATGTATGGCAAGTTCACTTCTGTGCTTTGTGCGCTTGATAGCTCAATCTTCGCTTTTTCTGCCGCTTCTTTTAGACGCTGCATCGCAAGAGAGTCACCTTTTAGGTTAACGTCTTGCTCTTTTTTGAATTCAGCAACTAAGAAATCAATCAATGCTGAGTCAAAGTCTTCACCACCTAGGAAAGTATCACCGTTGGTCGCTAGTACTTCGAATTGTTGCTCGCCGTCTACATCTGCGATTTCGATGATTGAGATATCGAAAGTACCACCGCCCAAGTCATATACAGCAACAGTGCTATCGCCTTGCTTCTTGTCCATACCATAAGCAAGTGCAGCAGCAGTTGGCTCATTGATGATACGTTTTACGTCTAGACCAGCGATTTTACCCGCATCTTTAGTTGCTTGACGCTGTGAGTCATTGAAGTAAGCAGGTACAGTTACAACTGCTTCAGTCACGCTCTCACCAAGATAATCTTCTGCTGTTTTCTTCATTTTTTTCAAGATTTCAGCAGAAACCTGTGGTGGCGCAAGCTTTTTACCGTTGATTTCTACCCATGCATCGCCGTTATCTGCTTTAGCGATTTTGTAAGGAACCATGCCGATATCTTTTTGCACGACTTTGTCATCAAAACGACGACCAATCAAACGCTTAATCGCAAACAAAGTGTTGCTTGGATTAGTTACTGCTTGACGCTTAGCTGACTGACCAACAAGCGTTTCGTCATCTTTATAAGCGACGATTGATGGTGTTGTACGAGTACCTTCAGCATTTTCGATGACTTTAACTTTGTCACCTTCCATTACTGCTACACACGAGTTAGTAGTACCTAAATCAATACCAATTACTTTACCCATAATCAATTGCTCCTAATTTGTTTTTAACTATAAATACTTATTTATCCAGACCGTAGTCGGTCACTTGTTGCTATATATCGGTTTACCCGTCGTATTTTTCAAGGCGATAATCACGCAAAAACTGTGTTTCATGTCATTTTTTGTGAAAAACCTTCATATTAGTAGGGTTTAGCCCTAAAAATATTACTGACCAACACGAACCATAGCTGGACGCAATAGACGACCGTTTAGGCTATAGCCTTTTTGTAAGACCGTACCCACTGTATCTGCCGCTGCTTCTGGGTCAATACCCACTGCTTCATGGAAGTCAGCGTTGAACTTTTCGCCTTGTGGATCGACCACTTCTACGCCGTTTTTGGTCAATACCGCAACCAATGCTTTGTGCGTTAATTGCACACCCTCAGCGACTGGATCATTGGCATCGGCATTTTCGATAGCGCGCTCTAAGTTGTCAACGATGTCTAACAATTCTTTAGCAAATTTCTGTAGTGCAAACTTTTTGCTCTTATCCGCTTCTTGCTCCATGCGTTTTTGCGCATTGTAAGCTTCAGCATTAGCGCGTGCAGTACCTTCTTTGGCTTGTTTTACTTCGCCTTCTAGCTCAGCGATACGCGCTTTGAAAGTATCAAGGTTGATTTCGTTTTCGATAGTCGTTTCTTCACCTGAATTATTCTGTGGATCAAACTCTTTCATGGTTTCTTCTAAGATACTGTCATTGTGATCAATATTCTCATGTGCCACATTTTGGTCAAGATTTTCGTGGTTCGGGTTTTGCTCGCTCATGATAGCTCCTTGGAATTTCAATAATGAAGATTAAGAGACAGCACAGTAGACCGAATAATTATTGATCCTACTATGCCATTATTAAATACTCGATGTTTCTAACTCATTGTTTTTTTAATACCCTTCAATAGCTGCTTGATAAAGGTGATAAGGACAAATTTCAAGCCTAGAGCAAAGGAATTTTTACCATTTATGACAAATATTCGTGAAGTGTCATCAATACGATGCGTCAAACATTTTTGTTCCATGTCAATAAATCTCAATATTTACTCACAAAAAGAACAAAAAACCGCTATTTATTCCCATTGCTTTACGCTTATTAATCAAGCTATTACCAAACGATACGCTATTACTCTGCTGTCTATTTTATCATTGCTATAAATATTATCGCCCACACTCAAATGCACGCTAAAAATCATTTATGAGAGCTGTTATGTCTAATTCAAAAAATTTATCTATCAATACTTTGCTTAATAAAGCATTGATGACATTGCACTTAGCGTCAAAAGAAAATTCAGCGTCAAAAGAGTCATCAAATCAAGATGCACAAGCGTATGACTCATTAGAAAAACGTCTGAGCGTTAAAGAGAAAATACTTGCTTGTAACCCTGTGGCAAACTACCAACCGCATACATTGCACTATGCAATGAAAAGTCTCGGTTACTTACCAGACCCTATTTTAGAAGGGGTGATTGGTTACCTAAAAGGTCCTAATTCAAAACAATATTTGCATGCAAACGCTCATCTGCGTCTCATCCTTGCAGTAAATAGTTACCTTAAAACACCGTTAGAACTAACCCCGATGCCGGAATTGCGTGAGAGATTTACTGCTGATGCAGTAGCCATGCAATCACCTAGAGTATGGCAGCAAGCCAGTACTACTATGCTAAGCAATATAAAGCCCTTCACTAAAAAAAATGATTCGCCTGTTAGCTGGAAAGATGAAACGATTGCCAATGCTGATGATGGCGACATGACTGTCCGTTGTTATAAAGCAGGCGGCAAAAAATCTGGTTTTAGAAGAAAACGTATCCATAATCCTGATGAAACAGTCATGCTGTTTTTTCATGGTGGCGGGTTCTGCATTGGTGATGTCGATACACATCATGAGTTCTGTCATGCAGTATGTGAGCAGACTGGCTGGTCTGTGGTTAGTGTCGATTATCGCTTAGCGCCTGAATGTCCTGCTCCAGCAGCATTAAAAGACTGTATCACTGCGTATGATTGGTTAGTTGAACACTGTCACACATTGGGCGCATTACCCTCTCGTATCGTTTTAGCAGGTGATAGCGCAGGTGGTGGTTTATCAACTTTAATTGCGCAGCAGCTGACCGCACCGAGCAAAAGCGCATGGGCAGACCTAGGGTTAGATGGACAGAAAATGTTTAATCTATTAGAAAAACTACCCGAACCTCTAGCGCAGATGCCTTTGTACCCAGTCACTGATATTGAGACAGATTATCCTAGTTGGGAGCTATATGGTGAGGGTCTACTATTAGATCATGCTGATGTAGCAGTATTTGATGCTGCTTGTTTGGAAAACAGTCCGCTGCCTCGCTTACACATACTGAACTCACCTATGCTGGGTGATAATAGTAAAGTTTGCCCAACTTACATTGTAGCTTCCGAGCTCGATGTATTACGTGATGAGGCATTTGCTTATGCAAAGCAGCTGAAAGGTTACGGCGTTGCTGTAGAGACCTATACTGTGCTTGGTGCACCGCATGGCTTTATTCACTTTATGAGTGTCCATCAAGGTCTTGGACAAGAGACAAACAATATTATTCATGGTTTTAGCAGCTTTGTACGTGAAATCATCAGTACACAATCCCAGTTAGCTGCATAGACCATTTTCTAACTAATTATTGATTTGTATAACTAACTAATTTGTATTGCCAGATAGTGTAATCAACCAAATCTCTGAGCGCGATCCCAATCGAAACGGAATGCCCCAAAAACCATAACCAGAGGACACGACGAAGTGTCCTTTACCAATCTGCTCATAGCCATAACCTACTCGATTAATAGCATTCACGATGAAATTAGCGGGGAATACTTGACCGTTGTGAGTATGTCCCGAGATTTGTAAATCTATAGGTAATTGACTGTGATTATCTATATCACTCGGTCTATGGTCTAACAATATTATTGGCTGCGACGTATCTACTTGCGCAAGCAGATCGGTAGTCGCTACACGTTGACGTTTATGATTATCAAAACGTCCAACTAACCATACTGGTTGACCCTCGTGGTCGATACAGAGCACCTCATCGTTTAACAATTGTATACCTGCATTTTGCAGCGCTTCGCTAATAGGTCGCTCATGACCATACAAATCATGATTACCCAATGTCGCATAGACACCACGTGGCAGACTACGGCACAACTCTGCCAAGTTTTGCTCCATATGATATTCATTAAAGGCCTCTGTATTATCATCCATGATATCTCCTGGCATCAGCAGTATATCTGCACCGGAGCGAATCATAAGTTGATGCAATCTATCTATGGCTTTTACACCAAATAATCGCCCTATGTGCAAGTCACTAGCGACTGCAATGCGTAGCGGCTTGGTTAAAGGTTTATCTATCTTAATAGACAACTTGCGTATAACAGGAGCATAAGCACTATATAACGAATAAATAAATAGTCCTATAAATAGGAATAGCGCTAGTACTCTTAGCCCTATAGTCATCTCATTCGACTGGTGCAACGTACTGCCTGACAAAGCAATGACCAGCAGATACCCTCCGTAGAGTAGACTCACTGCCAACGCCGTCAGTATCATAAAATGCATGACTAGCATCCAGCCGCTAACCCAGCGATAACTGTTGGCAAATGCTCTTTTTACGCTCAATACTAGTAGAGCATTAGTAATAATAAATACACTGGCCCATATCATTGTCTGTAATGTTGGCGTTATCCAAGGCTGGAGCCACCACTGTATGCTCAATACTGTACCTAAGCTAAACAACTGTAATAGCAAAAAGATGGTGAAGAAGAATGCGTAACGCATGGACTGCCCTTAGACATAACACGGTTCAATAATTGATTATCAGAAGATGGTTTGTGATGTTTCACATGAAACAACTGATATATAACTATTTCTGATTTCCTAATGCTTGCTGGAGTGTCGAGTGTTTGAACGAATAACCTGCATCCAATAGCGCTTGTGGCAGCACCTTTTGACCATCAATAAGTAACGTGGACATTTCGCCAAACATCAGCTTAAGCAAAAACTCTGGTAAAGTGAAAAATGTTGGGCGATGTAGCCACGAACCAAGTGCTTTGGTAAAAGTATGATTGGTCACAGGATTTGGAGCAGTAAGGTTATATACGACTGCATTTCTATTACTTGCGGTACTGTTTGCAGTCTTGATAGTGCTGTCACTAATAGGTGTATTATCTTGGGCTAAGCCATTGGGGTAATTGACATCTGATTCGTTAGTAAATTTAAGCTGCTGCTCAATAATAAAGATGACCGCACTAACCCAATCTTCACGGCTGATCCAGCTCATGATTTGTTGTCCATTACCCAACTGTCCACCGACACCAAATTTAAAGGGTAGTAATAATTTGGCCACCATACCGCCCTCAGGGTGAATAACCACACCTGTTCTGACGATAGCTACAGGAACATCGTGATCGGTTGCTTTAAGTGCTAATTGCTCCCATTCATCACATAATGTATGAGCAAAATCTGTCTCATAATCGCTGTTTTCAGTCAGTGGCTTGTCGCCCTGCGTGCCATACCAGCCAATCGCTGATCCGCTCACCAGTAACTTGGGTTTGGTACTAGCACGTGCGATAAAATCCAATATCGACTGAGTAGGTTTGATACGGCTCGCCATCAATTCTTCTTTTCGCCCATCGCTCCAACGAGAGTCAGCAATCCCAGCACCTGCTAAATTTAATATGACATCAAAGCTCATATCAGACATTGCAAGCTCGTCATAAGTCATCATATTGATATCATCGGTATGTGGTTGACCGCTATCACGAGTTAACCAAGTAATCGCCACGTCTTTATTCTGCGCGCGATATCGTGCCATTAGCTCTCGACTAAACGCACTTCCCAAAAACCCTGAACCGCCACTAATCAAAACCTTCATACCCTACTCCCTA